>Ga0256406_1005049_pt1 | contig 14463 bp, 15 predicted proteins | sample RumenRJG_03DNA_FD_185986 | JGI IMG/M metagenome (GOLD analysis project Ga0256406, IMG submission 185986) | Bovine rumen microbial communities from Lethbridge, Alberta, Canada - RJG_03 | ecosystem: Host-associated > Mammals > Digestive system > Stomach > Rumen | place: Canada: Alberta | collected... | reverse complement strand
TTCGATGTGCGCCATTACCGGGAGGTGGAAGAGGCGCATCACGCAACGTTCCTTGCGCCACAGGCACGGATTCTCGTCGTCGACGACAATGAGATGAACCGCTTTGTCGCGCAGAGCCTGCTCAAGGAGACCCAGGCAAAGATCACGCTGGCTGAGAGCGGCAAAGCCTGCCTCAGCTGCCTGCGGGAGCAGCACTACGATCTCGTGCTGCTCGACGATATGATGCCGGAACTCAGCGGCAGCGCGTATATTTTCTGACGGAAGTCGTGCTGAATGTCTTTTTCTTCGCTATCGTGCGGCCGTTCTGGCGTCACCTCTTTGTCTACGGCGTGCAGGCTGTCTACGGCTGCGCCATCATCTATCCCGCCAACTATCTCATGGGGGGCAATGGTGTGACTGAGAATTTGCTGCCGCATGTGCTGGGGTGCCTGTATCTGCTGCTGGCCTACGGCCTGACGTTCCCACGCCTGCTGCGCTGGCTGGAGCATGACCTGCCGATATTTTTCCACTATGCGACCCGCCGCTTCCTGCACCTGGCCTGGCTCGCGCCCCTGCTGTTTTTCCTTTCGGTGGTATTTTTCGCGATTGAGACGGCCCAGCCGGAAACTATGAGCGGTTGGGTGGGCATCGTCTCCGTGGCGGGCGGCATCGCCATGATGGCGGCTTTCCGCTCGGTGCGTTTCGCGATGACCGAGCTCTCGGCACCGCATATCTATGCGGAGAATCGTGCGCTCAGCGAGCGGCTCGCGCGCCTGCGCCTCGCGGCCTGGCGGCGGTTCCTCGCATCTGATGATGTATCTCCCGGCAGAGAGGAGGGGAGGTCTTGAACCGAAAAATGGCGTATTTGCGTATCCTTTGCGGTATTCTTCCTTTCGTGTTTTTCTTTTCTCTGTTTGCCTTTTACCTGCTGGTTGAGGATATGGGCTGGCTCGCGCGCCTGCTGTGCATCCTTTGCGTGCTGGGGGCACTGGGAGTCTGCCTGGCCTTTCAGCTCTGGTTCTACCGCATCGTGCAGCGGCGGCGCGAGGAACAACGTCTGGCGCTCGCGCAGGAATGTGTGCGCCAACAGAGCCTGCGGCCCCGGGGTGCAAACTACCTCTCGGGCAAGTACGGCTATCTCGGCACCGGCATCGGCCTCAGCAGCGTGCAGGAGGTCGTCGCCCGCTATGGCGGGCATCTCGACATCCGGGCCGCACATGGCGTTTTTTCCGTTTCCTGTCGCCTGCGTGCCGCATCGCCGCAGCCTGCTTAACTTTGATTCCTGCATTGCTTTACTCATATTTCTTTTCGAGGGATATTCCCTCACAGCTCAGGCCTTGCATGGCCTGGGCCTTTTTTGCATAAGAAAAACCGTTGCGCGCGCTTGCGTGCAACGGCTCTGCCTGGTTGTGGGTGATGCGGCTTACTCCGTGAAGCGCTTGACGAGGACGACGAGGAACATCGCCACGGCGAAGCCGATGCTGATGAAGCTGGCGCGGTCGACGAAGACCTTCTGCACCTCCGAGAGTTTGGCGTGACGGCTGAGATACGTCAGGCCGAGGGAGAAGTCCAGCAGCACGTACATCACGCGGTTCCAGTTGTCGAGCGAGCCCCAGCCGCCGATCGTGACGACGATGGTGAAGATGAGGACGCCGAGCAGCAGGTAGTCCTTGCCGGGCTTCCGCTGGGTCTTCTTCTCATTTTCTTCTTTGGGATAGATTTTCTGCTGTAATTTTTTATACTGTTTGGCCATGTTACAGACTCCTTCATCAAAAGCTATAAATCCTTTTCATTATAGCATTTGCGGGAGGGAATTGGCAAAGATTTACAACTAATGGCGATTGTGTTATAATAAAATGCTTGAATTGTAAATTAGGGAATACATTTCCTCATATACGGGATAAAAATATCAGGATAAACAGGGGGTTGACGGCATGATCAGAGAACATCGCAGCCGGGAAAAACTGGAGGGTTATTATCGCCAATTCGTCGACAATGGCATCACCGACCCGAATGTGCATCCCTGGGTGGCCGAGTCCTGGCGCAAGAGCCAGGATCTGGGCATCGCCCGGGATAAGATGGATACGTCGCATCGGCTGGATCCGGCAGAGTTCCAGCATCGGCAGCGCAAGAACCGGGCGGCCATCGAGTACATGGGCAACATCAGCGAGTCCATCCGCGAGCTCTTCCAGGAGTATAATCTTTCGCTGCTGCTCGTGGATGCAGACTGCGTGGTGCTCAAGAGCTATTCGCTGCCTTTCTACCAGATGACGCCGGGCGAAATCGAGGGCGTGCGCGTGGGTGTGGAGGAAGTGGGAACCTCCAGCATCAGCATCGCCTGCGAGCATCAGACGCCGTTCTGGTTGTTCGGCCCGGAGATGTGGGTCGAGGAATGCCAGCTCGGTGATGCCTGCTCGGCGCCGGTCTTTGTCTCGGGCGAGTTCCGCTACATCATCACGCTGGTCTCCATGGAGCAGATCGTGATGCCGCAGGACGCGGTCATCGCGCTGCTGCTCACGATGAAGAATGCGCTGGAGCTCCACATGGCGGAGCGCAGCCGTCAGAGCGCACAGGAGGCCATCCTCGATGCGACGCCCTTCGCGGTCTACCATGTGCTGCCGGGTGGCGAGGTGGCCTATGCCAATGAGCTCGGCTACAAGCGCCTGGAGGGCATCGGCATGGAGAAGCAGACCGATATTCGCCGCCATGGCAACCTGAACCAGGTGATTACGAACTACCGCCATACGCCGATCATCAAGGGGTTCCGTGGCGTTCCTTCCTACAATAAAGAAGTGACGTGGATTACTCCCAGCAAGACCTACGAAGATATCACGACGGTCGTGCCGCTGGAGCGCGACAAGGACAATGTCGTCAAGGCCGTGGCCGTCGTCTCCATGCCCATCGAGGATCTGCGTACGCTCGTGGCGCATGCGGCGGGCTATACGGCGAAGTACAGTCTGTCCTCAATGGTTGGTGAGTGTGCGGCCTTCCATTCGCTTATCAGCAAGGCGGAACGCACGGCGCGCAACAAGCACCACGTGCTCATCCAGGGCGAACCGGGCACAGGCAAGCAGCGCATGGCCCACGGCCTGCATCAGGCCAGCCATCGTGCGGCAGGCCCGCTCATCACGCTGCGCTGTGGCGATACGACGCCGGAGCTTTTGGAGCAGGAGCTCTTTGGCAGCGTACGGCATGAGGTTAGCCATCAGGGCCGGCTGGAGCTTGCCTCGGGCGGCACGCTTTTCCTCGATGAAATCGAGCGCATGCCGAAGCAGATCGCGCTGAAGCTCGCAGACGCGCTGGAGAGGAATGTTACCTGCCGTCTGGGCGAGGATGTGGAGCGCCCCATCGACGTGCGCATCATCGCGGCCTGCGACAGCGACCTCAAGCGTCTCACGGAGCGCGGCCTCTTCGCGCGTCCGCTCTACGACCTCGTTTCGCGCAGCGTACTGCGCCTGCCGCCCTTGCGGGCACGCAGCGAGGATATCCCCGTTCTCGCGCGCCATATCATCAAGGAACTGGCCGTACAGCACCAGATGGAGGAGAAAGAGCTCCCCGGGGAGACCATCGACAAGCTCAGCCACTACGACTGGCCGGGCAACATCAAGCAGCTGCAGACCGTGTTGGAGCAGGCGTTCTTCAATACGCAGGCAGAGGCTATCCTGCCGCAGGACATCAACCTCATGGGCGATATCCGGCCGGATAACCGCTGGAAAGAGGACCGCAATGTCTTCCTGAAGGCATGGAAGTCGGCGGGCGGCAACGTGAGCCGCATGGCGAACCTGCTGAACGTGAGCCGCGTGACGCTCTACCGCTACCTGAAGAAATACAACCTCGACAAGAAAAAGCGTGCCAAGGCATAAGGAAGGAGAGAATTGTGCGTTTAAGGAGAAAGCCCTGGGTTGACCAGGCCATACATGATTTCGATGCGTTCGTCATCAGCCGCGATATGAGCATCGGTGAGGAACGCCAGGGACATTGGCAGGAGTGGTTCGAGCGCGAGGCACCGCTGCATGTCGAGCTCGGCACGGGCAAGGGCGATTTCATTACGGGCATGGCCGCACGCCATCCCGAGATCAACTTCATCGGCATTGAGATGCAGCAGGATGTGCTCTACTCCGCCGCGAAGAAGGTGGCGGAGCTGGAGCTCTCGAACGTGCGCCTGCTGGTCTTCGATATCAATCACATCGAGGAGATTTTTGCGCCGGGCGAGGTGGATCGCTTCTACATCAATTTCTGCGACCCCTGGCCGAAGAAGCGCCACGCGAAGCGCCGGCTTACGCACGTCAATTTTCTTGAGAAATACCGCCGTCTGCTGAAGAAGCCGGGCGAGCTGCATTTCAAGACGGATAACCGGCCGCTTTTCGACTTCTCGCTGGGGCAGTTCGAGGCGGCGGGACTTGAGGTGCGCGATGTCTCCTATGACCTGCACGCCGAGAACCGCCCTGACAACATCGAGACGGAATATGAGCGCAAGTTCAGTGGCTTCGGCGAAAAAATCAACCGCTGCGAAGTGATTTTCCGCTGAGGAGGCGGTACGATGCGCATTCGTAAAACGCTTTGGCACAATGACAGCGAGCCTATCATCGTCATCATGGCCATCCTGCTGGTGCTCGGGACCATCAATGTCTTCAGCTCCAGCTTCGTGCTGGCGACCCACGACTACCAGACACCGTTCTTTTTCCTGAAAAAACATCTGGTCGTGCTGGCTTTGGGTATCGTGGCCTTCATTCTCTGCCGTCGTCTCAACTATGAGCACTGGCGGCGCTGGATGCTGCCCATGTTGCTCGGCGTGCTCGTCATGCTCGTCTGCGTGCTGGCCTTCGGTCGTGCGGTAAACGGCGCGCAGCGCTGGCTCTACATCGGGCCGGTCAGCATCCAGCCCGCGGAGTTCGCGAAGCTGATCTCGCTGATGCTCGCGGCAGCCTATCTGGCGGCCTGCGTACACCGCAAGCGGAAAGCCTCGTTTCTCTCGCTGCAGATTTTCTGCATCCTGCTCATGGCCGCGCTCGTCTACAAGGAGCCGGATATGGGCACTGCCTGTGTCGTGGCCGGCGTGCCGCTGGTGATGTTTATGCTCGTGGGCGTGGATAAGCTGAGCCGCGTCCTGCTATGCTTGCTGCCTGTGGGTGTCGTGGCCATGATTCTGGGCAGCCCCTACCGCCTGGAGCGCATGAAGGTCTTTTTCGACCCCTGGAGCGATCCGCAGCATGTGGGCTACCAGACCGTGCAGTCGCTCGCGACCATCGGCTCGGGCGGGTTCTTTGGCATGGGCTTCGGTGCGGGCGTGAGCAAGTATCAGTACCTGCCGGAGGCGCATACGGATTTCGCGTTCGCGATTTTCTGCCAGGAGCATGGATTCGCGGGGGCCTGTTTCGTCTTCCTGCTCTACACGCTGCTGCTCGTCTACTGCATCCGCGTGGCGAACCGCGCGCAGGATACCTTCGGACAGATCCTCGCGACGGGCATCATGATCCTCATCGTGGGCCAGGGCATCGTCAACATGCTCATGGTCAGCGGCACCCTGCCGGTCATCGGTGTGCCGCTGCCCTTCATCAGCTACGGCGGCTCATCGCTGCTCGTCTCGATGATGGCCATGGGCATGCTCACGAATATCGCCGACCATGGCCGTAAGCATACCTTCGAGAAGCCGGCACAAAAGCCGGAACCGGAGAAGCCAGCACCGCGCCGCACGCGCTTGCATGTCGTGCCGGGCGGACAGGCCGGTGAGAGATAAAGATTTTCCCGGATAAATTTGACAGCAAAAAGCGCCAGGCACCAGCTGAAGGGCTGATGCCTGGCGCTTCTGTGCGCGGGAGTTATTTCTTGTTCTTGCGATCCTTGGCGCGATTTTTGGCGGCTTCGTTTTTCGCCTTGGCCTTGGCCTCGAGGTCTTTTTCGTGCTTCATGTAGGCGTAGTCGACGCCCCAGCTGGCCATCTTGTGCTTGAAGGCCATGACGGGGTGGCGCAGCCACATGCGGCTCTGGGCCGACTGCATGATGCGCAGGAAGTCGCGGGCCTGGTTGACGCCGAAGCACTGGTCCGCGAACTGGCAGCGGTCGCAAATGGGCTTCGTGATGCCATACCGGCACCGCCCCATTTTCGTCATGACCGTCGCGAGGAGTGCCGTGCACTTCGGGCAGAGCTTATCGCCGCTCGTGCCGTGATGGGCATGGCAGTAGACGCCGAAGGTCTTGCGGATATTCGCTTTTTCCTTCGGGATGTTATTTTTGATTTCTACCGGTTTCCGCTTGGGCAGGAAACGCGAGAAAATACTCATAGTTGCTCACCTTTCATCCATTAACATTATACCTTTTATATTTTATCGGTAAATGCAGGGAAAAGCAAGTGCAGAGAGACTTTACCTGCGGGCTTCTTTTGGGTAAAATAGAATGGATTGATATTTTAAAGAGGAGATGATGCTGATGGAGCGGCAACAGGATGCCGATGCGGTGGAGCAGGAACTCGCCGGGGATGGCTCGCTGAAGAAAATCCTGACCAGTACCATCCATACGATCGAGGATAACAAGGCACAGGTCTTCGAGATCTACGAAACGGCCAAAGAGGAAGTGGAGGCCTGCCGTCGCCAGCTCAATGAGCTGAAAAAACAGACGCGCGAGGTCATCGACCGCGTCGACGTCCTCGCGGTGGAGGAACAGAAGAAAAAGCAGGAGCTCGTGCGCGTCTCGGGCAACTTCGCCCATTATTCGGAGGAACGCATTCGCGCGAGCTACGAAGAAGTAAAGAACGTGCAGGTAGAGCTCGGCGTCGAGCGCGACAAGGAACAGCAGCTGCGCCTCCAGCGCGACAACATGGAACTGCGTCTGCGCCGCCTCGGCGGCCTGCTGGACCAGGCAGAGCATCTGGCCCTGGCCATCGGCTCCGTGCTCTCCTACCTCGCGAATCAGTTCAACGGCGTCGTGTGGAAAATCGAGGCCGTGCAGAAAGACAAGTTTGTGGGCGCGCGCATCATCCGCGCGCAGGAAGAGGAACGCTATCGTCTCTCGCGCGAGCTGCACGATGGCCCTGCGCAGGACATGGCGAACCTCATCTTCCAGACCTCCATCGTGGAGAAACTCGTGGACTACGACCCGGACGAGGCCAAGCACTCACTGCAGGAACTGCGCCAGCAGATCCGCGACTGCCTGACGAGCGTGCGTCAGGTCATCTTCGATATGCGGCCGATGGCGCTCGACGACCTCGGCCTGGAGGCGGCACTGAGCCAGCTCGTGCAGAAGCTCGCCCAGCGCGGTATTGTCTACGCGCGTTTCGAGGCGGATGGTAAGCGCTACGACCTGCCGAAGCACGTCGAGATCGCGGTGTTCCGCATCGTGCAGGAAGCGCTCGCGAACGTGGCGCATCATTCTGGTCAGAACAAGGCCATGGTGCGCATGCTCTATTCGACAGGCGCATTGTCCGTGCTCATCGAGGATCATGGCTGTGGCTTTGATATGGATGCAGACCAGAAGGCGCAGGGCGATGAGGATGCCTATGGCCTCGGCAACCAGGAGAGTCATTTTGGCATGGTCAGCATGGAGGAGCGTGCGCGTCTCATCGGTGCGGAGCTGCAGGTCACGTCGAAGCCGGGCAAGGGCACGCGCGTGCACCTGCGCGTCGAGCGCAACGTGAGCCGGGCGGCGGCCGAGGAAAAGCAGGCCAAAGAGGCGGCCCGCCAGGTGCAGGCCGCGCGGCAGCAGGAGCGCAAGGCGGCAGAGGCCAAGGAGGCTGCGGTTAAAGCCAGGCAGGAAGCCGCGCGCTTAGCCGCCAAGGGACAGGAACTGGCAGTGGAGGTGGAACCGGCGGAGAAAGCATGAACACGACAGGACAGGAAAAGGCACCCATCGCCGAGGCCATGCGGGCCTACGCAGCGGATGGCGCGCTGGCCTTCCATACGCCGGGCCATAAGCAGGGGCGTGGTGCGCATCCGCTGCTGCGCCGGCTGATTACGGCGGAGGGCCTGCGGGAGGAAGTCTCGCTCATGGAGGAGCTGGATGACCTGCACGAGCCCACCATGTGCATCAGGGAGGCGCAGGAGCTGGCCGCAGAGCTCTATGGCGCGGATGCGGCATGGTTCATGATCAACGGCACGACGGGGGCCAACCATACGATGCTCCTGGGCACGCTGCGCCCCGGTGACACCGTGCTGCTGCCGCGCAATGCTCACCGCTCGCTCATCGGCGCTTGCATCCTTGCGGGCGTGCGGCCTGTCTGGCTGCAGCCGGAGGTGAGTGACGTCTGGGGCATCGCAATGGGCGTGCCGCTGGCGGAGATTCAGGCGGCACTCGCCGCGCATCCCGAGGCGAAGGCCCTCGTACTCGTCTATCCTACGTATTACGGTGTCACGCAGGATTTGCGTGCCGTGGCCGACTACGTGCACGAAAAAGGCGTGTTGCTGCTCGTCGACGCTGCGCACGGACCGCATCTGCATTTCAGTGACGAGCTGCCGCTCTCGGCGCTCGATGCGGGCGCGGATGTGGTGACTTCCAGCACGCATAAAATCACGGGCTCGCTCACGCAGACCTCGATGCTTTTCGTCAAGGGCCCGCGTGTGGAGCACGAACGCATCCGCCAGGCCGCGAGCCTGCTGCAGTCCACGAGCCCGAACCAGCTGCTGCTGGCCTCCCTCGACATCGCACGCCTGCAGCTCTACGAGAGTGGGCGCGCGAGCATCAGCCGGGCGGTGGCGCTGGCGCAAAAACTGCGCGGTGGGCTGGCTCAGGTGCCGGGGCTGCGCGTGCTGATGCCGGCAGAGTTGCATACGCCGGGCGCTACGGGGCTCGATTTGACGAAAATCACGGTGCAGGTGAGCGGGCTCGGCCTTTCGGGGACGGAAGCCGAGCATATCCTGCGCCATGCGTATAAGATTCAGTGCGAGCTATCGGATGCCAGCAACCTGCTCTTTATTATCTCTTACGCCGATGACGAGGAGACCTGCGGTCGTCTTTTGCAGGCTATGCAGAGCCTGGCGGCGACGCATCAGGGGTGCGCCGCCTGTCCGCAACCTGTGGCATTGCCCACTGTGCCACCACAGGCCATGGCGCCGCGCGAGGCGTTTTTCGCGCCCGTGGTGCAGGTCCCCTTCGCCGCAGCGGTGGGACGTGTGGCGGCGGAGCAGGTCATGTTCTACCCGCCGGGCATCCCATTGCTCGTGCCGGGCGACCGCATCACGGGCGAGACGCTGCACTACATTCACGCCATGCAGGCACTGGGCCTGAAGGTCGTAGGGCCGGCGGACGCTAGCCTGCAGACGCTGCAGGTTATCGCAGAAGAAAAATTGGGGGACAGCGCATCGCGCTGACAGCAAAGATATAGAGGAAAGGAAAAAATATGGCAAAAGGAAAGCTGATTGTGCTGGAGGCTGGCGACGGTTCCGGCAAGGCAACCCAGGCGAAGCTACTCTATGATACCATGAAGAAAGCCAATTACCCGGTGCACCTTATCTCGTACCCGGACTATGACTCGGAGTCGTCGGCGCTCGTGCGTATGTATCTGCGCGGTGATTTCGGACACAAGCCTGAGGATGTCAATGCCTATGAGGCCGCGACTTTCTTTGCGGTGGACCGTCTCGCGGCCTATCGCACGAAGTGGAAGAAATGGTACGACGCGGGCGACATCATCATCGCCGACCGTTACGTGGCCTCAAATGCCGTGCATCAGTACGTGAAGATTCCCGATGAGCGCAAGCAGGATGATTTCATCGTCTGGCTCTGGGATCTGGAACTCGTGAAATTCGGCCTGCCCATGTCGGATTTGACGGTTTTCCTCGACATGGAGCCGGAGGCCGCCGCGCGCCTCATTCAGCGCCGCGCGCGCATGGAAGATAAGGAAGAGGATATCCACGAGGTCGACCGGAAATATCTTGAGCAGGTGCATGCGGCTTACAGTGACTTTGCCCAGCGCTACGGCTGGAAACGTGTGCCGTGCAGCGAGGATGGGCAGGTGCGTGACCCGGCTGCCATCCATGCCGATGTGCTGGAATGCGTGCAGCAGGCCCTGAAGCGCTGACAGAGGGAGGAAAACAGGAGCATTGATTAAGGAAGTACTGGTCGTCGAAGGCAAGATGGATGTCGTCGCCATCGACAAGGCGGTGGAGGCCGACTGCATCATCACGGAGGGTTTCAACCTGAAGCCTCAGGCTATCGCGAATATCCGCGAAGCCTACAAGAAGCGCGGCATCATCATCCTTACGGACCCCGATGCTGCGGGTGAGCGCATCCGCAAGTATCTCACGCGCCGCTTCCCCGAGGCGAAGCATGCCTTCATCCCCGTGGAGGACGCGACGGCCAATGACGATATCGGCGTGGAGCAGGCGAAGCCCGAAGCCATCCGTCAGGCGCTCGCGAAGGTGCGCACGCTCGACTGGAAGCCGTCCAACGAATTCAGCAGCACGGACCTCATCGTCAACGGCTTGTCGGGCACGCCGGAAGCTGCAGCGCGCCGTGCGCGGGCGGGGGCACTTCTTGGTATCGGCTTTGCCAATGCCAAGACCTTCCTCAAGCGCCTCAACCACTATGGCGTGACGCGCGAGGAGTTTGAGGCGGCCATGCGGCAGCTGCAGGAGGAGTCAAAATGAACCAGCAGGACGAGAAGATTCTCCAGCCCGTCATCGCGAGCCGCGAGGTCACGACACATATCCTCAAGGCCTTCGGCCTGCACATGAGCAAGAAATTGGGACAAAACTTCCTCATCGATGCGGGCATCGTGCGTGGCATCGTGGCGGCGGCAGAAGTGAAAGAGGGCGATCGCGTGCTCGAGATCGGCCCGGGCATCGGCACGCTCACGCAAGGGCTTGCTGAGACGGGGGCGACGGTCAAAGCCGTTGAGCTCGACAAGAAGCTGCCGGCCGTGCTGAAAGAAACTCTCAAGGCCTATCCGAATGTTGAGATTATTCCCGGTGATATCCTCAAGGTCAATATCCCGGAGATCATGGGCCCCGGCCCCTTCAAGGTGGCGGCGAACCTGCCGTACTACATCACGACGCCGATTCTCATGGCGCTGCTGGAGCGCCATCTGCCCATTACGATGCTCGTGACGATGGTGCAGAAAGAGGTGGCTGAGCGCATGATCGCCCAGCCCGGCTCGCGCACCTACGGCGCCCTGTCGGTGGCCGTGCAGTACTATACGGAGCCTACAATCGTACTCGACGTGCCTCCGCGCTCCTTCATCCCCGCGCCGGAGGTGGACAGCGTCGTCATCGCCTGCCGCGTGCGCGAGATGCCCGCTGTGCAGGTGCATGACGAGAAGCTTTTCTTCCGCGTGGTCAAGGCGGCCTTCGGCCAGCGCCGCAAGACTCTTGCCAACGCCCTGCGCGGCGGCGGCTTCCCCAAGGAACAGGTGCGCGACGCCATGGAGCAGGCGGGCATCGACCCGATGCGCCGCGGTGAGACGCTGGAGCTGACGGAATTCGGCCGCCTGGCCGACGCCTTCGCCAGCCTGGCCTGAGCAGGAAGTTTCACTGACAACTGTATATAAGCAGCGCAGCTTCACCCTGTATACATGTAAAGTATGGCCATGTATACAGGATTTTTTTGGGAAAGTGTATGTCTCGTATATAAAATCTGTTATAATAGAGAACGTGCAAGCGCCGAAAGGTATAGAAGCAAATGGCGCAATAGAATTTTAGCAAGAAAGCAGGAATTTTTATGGCAGCAACAGCCTGGTCGGTGCTCCCACCGGTCATCACCATCATCCTGGCCCTTTGGACCAAGGAAGTCTACATGTCCCTGATCATCGGCATTCTCTCCGGTGCGCTTCTCTTTGCGGGCGGCAATCCGCTGGAAGCCATCATCACGATGTTCACGGTAATGAGTGACAAAGTCGGCAAGAATGTCAACATCCTCGTGTTCCTCGTCATCCTCGGTATCCTCGTGGCGGCCATCGCGCGCAGCGGTGCCACGCGGGCCTATGGCGAGTGGGCGGCGCGCACGATCAACAGCAAGCGTAAGGCATCGCTTGTCACGGCGCTCCTCGGCATCGTGATCTTCATCGATGACTATTTCAACTGCCTGACCGTCGGCACGGTCATGCGTCCGATCACGGATAAGTTCAAGATCGCGCGCACGAAGGTCGCCTACATCATCGATGCGACGGCGGCGCCGGTCTGCATCATCGCGCCGGTCTCAAGCTGGGCGGCGGCCGTCGGCTCATCGCTGCCGGAGGACAGTGGGCTCGATGGCTTCGGCCTGTTCCTGCAGACGATACCCTTTAACCTCTATGCATGGCTCACGCTGCTCTTCATGCTCTTCATCATCTGGACGGGGCGCGATTTCGCGACGATGCGCCAGAGTGTGCTGGAGAATGAAAAGGAGTTCCAGATCCCCGATGAGTACAAGGCGGAGGAAGATGCGGCCTCCAAGGTTGAGGAAGGCCATGGCCGCATCCTCGACCTCATCCTGCCGCTTGTCGTGCTCATCGCGGCCTGCATCTTCGGCATGCTCTATACGGGCGGCATCATGGAGGGCAAGACGGTTGCCAAGGTATTCGCGGACTGCGACTCCGCGCAGGCGCTCGTGCTCGGTTCCTTCATCGCCTTCGTCTTCACGGGTCTCCTCTATCTGCCACGCCGCGTTGTGACGTTCAATTCGTTCTGTGACAGCTTCGGCTGGGGCTTCAAGGCCATGACGCCGGCCATCTTCATCCTCTGCCTCGCGTGGACGCTCTCGGGCATTTGCAGCGATCAGTACCTCGATCTTGGCGGTTTCGTCGGCGCTGTCGTCAACAACAACGCATCCGTGATCTCGTTCCTGCCGCCGATCTTCTTCCTCGTGGCGGCCGGTCTGGCCTTCGCTACGGGCACGTCCTGGGGCACCTTCGCCATCCTCATCCCGATCGCTGTCGCCATCCTCGGCACGGGCGATGCGAACATGCTCGTGCTTTGCATCACGGCCATCCTCTCCGGTGCGGTCTCTGGCGACCACGCATCGCCGATTTCCGATACGACGATTCTCGCCTCGGCCGGTGCGCAGTGCCATCACATCGACCATGTGAGCACGCAGGTGCCGTACGTGGCCGTCGTCGTGGCCTGCTGCCTCGTCGGCTATATCGTCGATGGTGTGACCGCCAACGGCTGGCTCGGCCTCGCTGCCGCCCTCGTCTGCCTCCTGGTCGCCATGGCCGTCATCCGCAGCAAATACACGCCTGTGGCACAGGACGACTAAGGACAAAAGGTTTAACAGAATTTGGGGATTTCTAACAGTTTCCGCCATATAAAAATGGGGATTTAGCGTTTTAGCGTATATTTTCATTGAAAAAACCGGACCCTAAGCAACAGGGTCCGGTTTTTTGCGTACATGAAAATCTCATATTCAGAATATTCTGGCTCTATTTGTCTGCGGCGACTTTGCTGTGCTGGAGCGCGAAGTCCAGCAGCAGGCCGATGAGTTCGTTGCGTGTGCGGCCAGTGTCCTGGCAGAGCGTGTTCAGGCGGTCGAGCGTTTCTTCCTTCAGGCGGACGGAGAACACCTTGTAGCCGTCCTCGCCGCGTTTCTTCTTGGTGATGACCAATGACTCCATAATTCTCACCTCATAACATATTTTATCCGAATGCACATGATTTTGATATGGTACAAAATCATGTGCATTATATGTTATAAATGATGTTAAATTTTGTAAAAGCGGCTTAATATGACAGGAAAACCATCGATATATAAAATAGAACATAAATAGTAACATATTTTATGTTAGATAAAGCGACGCGTAGTTATTAGCATTCTGGTGACGGTGCGCCGCTCAGGCAGGGAGGCATTCGGAGTGAAAATCTCTGAGGTGACGCAGGGAAGTGCAGTCACGAACCGTCCACGCGGGCAGCGCCAGCGCGGCGGGGGTACTTTTACGCAGGCACTCGCTAAGGAGCAGGGTACGCCCGTGCGCTTTTCGGGGCATGCGGCGGCGAGGCTTTCTGAGCGGCAGATTGCGCTCACAGCCGATGAGCAGCAGAGTCTTGCGCGGGCGGCCGACCAGCTGGCGGCCAAGGGTGTCAAGGAGGCGTTCGTGCATGTGCCCGGCAAGGCGGCGCTGATTCTCAGTGTGCCGCAGCGGGTCGTGGTCACGGCCGTGGACGGTGCCAGCATGCGGGAAAGGATCTTTACCAATATCGATAGTGCGGTCATCCTTACGCAGGATGACCAGGAAAAGGAGCAGTGATTCATTATGATGCGTTCCCTGTTTTCCGGTGTCTCGGGCCTCAAGGCTCACCAGACCGGTATGGATGTCGTCGGCAACAACATCGCCAATGTCAACACGACGGGTTTCAAGTCCAGCCGTGCCACGTTTGCCGATATGTTTTCCCAGACGCTGACGGCGGCCTCTTCGGGCAATGGCGATGTTGTCGGTGGCACGAACCCGAAGCAGATTGGCCTTGGTGCCAGTGTAGCCAGCATCGACCTGCTGTTTACGGATGGCTCGACGCAGTCCACGGGCAAGAACACGGATATGGCGCTGCAAGGCAATGGACTTTTTATTGTGAAACAAGGTAAGCAGACGTA
>Ga0256406_1005048_pt1 | contig 14467 bp, 7 predicted proteins | sample RumenRJG_03DNA_FD_185986 | JGI IMG/M metagenome (GOLD analysis project Ga0256406, IMG submission 185986) | Bovine rumen microbial communities from Lethbridge, Alberta, Canada - RJG_03 | ecosystem: Host-associated > Mammals > Digestive system > Stomach > Rumen | place: Canada: Alberta | collected... | reverse complement strand
ACCTCATAATAAGCCTGTTTTTGTAAAATGCCCATCAATGATGACAGCATCTGAGATAGCTCCGATAATGGATGTACTTGCTAATCATGAGTTCATTAATGCTGTCAGTGTATGCAATCTGCGTAGAGATAGAACAGGTTTGAATATACCTGATGATTGGCTTGGTAATATTTCAGGATTGCCAGCACAAGAGTGCAATGAGAACATTATCAGGTTTGTTCGTAATGAGTATGGTAATCGATTCATTATTAATGGTATTGGTGGTACAATCACACCAGATGATGCATTGAGAAAACTAGATGAAGGCGCTGACCTGGTTTCAGGTATAACAACTTTCATGTATAAAGGCCCTCAAATGATGGCTGAATGGAAGCGTGCTCTTATTAATAAATCCTGATAATTGAAATCATTGTATGTATGCATATGTATACATACATGTATACATAAAGCTCTTATTAATAAATCTTGATTGCAATGTATGTATGCGTATGTATACATAAAGAAGTTAATAAATCTTATACTAACTCACCATCTGAATGAAATAATGTAATTCATGCAAGTATCTTACAATTATTAGTTGGTGTTCATGAGTTATACATAGATTTCATGCAATCTTATTGATTCTGCTAAGATAAATTAAGATAAATAATTCTACTCTTATGATATTTGAATGATAAGAAGAGTTAAAAATAATTAATCACGAAAGGTGATATTACGAAGCCATGGCAAGTATTTTAGGCTCAAACAGTAAAAGCAAATTATTCTCAGGTTCAAACACTGGCGGCAGTGGTAAGAAGAAAAAAGGTAAATTCAGTAATCCGATCCTTATTCTAATTGTAATCCTAGGTGTACTACTAATAGGTCTTACATACTCATTCTTCTCCAGCATATCAGCTACAGAAACCTACTGGGTGCTTGGAACTGATGTTCCAGCGCACTCTCAGATAACAGCTGATGACATGCAAGCAGTGAAAACACGCAAAGGCACAGCACCTAAATCAATCAGCCTAGCTGATGTTCAATCAGGTCAAGTTTACGCACAGTATGACTTACTAGCAGGTGATGTGCTTACTAATTCTAACACTGGTGGTCGTGCATCTCTTTACAATGGCGTATCAGACCAGTGGGCTGTAACATCATTCACTATCAGCTCATCAGATGCAGTTGATGGTAATATTCAGCGTGGTGATTATTTCGATATCCTAGGTATGGGTCAGAAGCAATCAGAGAATGGTAATACAGTTGAAGGCGCTGTCACAGTTCAACAAGGTGGCACTTACATTTACTACAATGTCATGTGCTTATTCACAACACTACAGAAAACCTCTGAAACAGCCAAGGATGGTACTACAACTACAACAGGTGAATCAGTTGAATACTTCGTTGCAATGCCACCAAAAGATATTGCAATGCTGCAATCAGCACTATCATCACTACAGATTAAGCTAGTCCTATCACCACGTGAGAACACTTATAAGCAACCAAATGGTAATGCTTATGCTTTCAGCACATTCTCATATAACGGTGAGAACATTCAACCCCGTAATGCATCACTATGTGATGACTCAAAACCAGATTCATCATCTGACTGCACTGATAACACTTTCAAGGATGTTCGCAGGAATGAATTTGGAGTTCCTTATGATGTAAGCGAAGACCAGATTGACCAAAGCACTGGTAAACCAAAGGAACAGGATGGAAGCAAGCTTACAAAAGCTGAGATTTCATGGTGCAATGAACTCTTTGATAAGCCTTATTACCTTGGTTCTCGCTGGGATTCTGATAAGCAATACTGCAAGGATCAAGCAAGCGGTGATGATGCAACACTTAAGAAGTGGGATGAAGCAGAAAAGAAAGCATCTGATACTGTTGCTGATTCAAAGACAGGTAGCAGTGATTCAGTTTCACAAAATTCTACTGATTCATCCAATACATCAAGCGGTGTTGGAACCAGCGGTTCAAGCAACTAATAAATCATGAGAATTAGGAAATGAGGTAAATTTATAATGACATTAAAAGTAGCCGTCATCGGAAGCCCTGATTATCATGACTTTTTCATTGACAACCAGCCTGATTGGGATTGGCAAGTACCATCAGAAACAATAGATGAATTTTATGATAATCTAGACAATGGTAGCATTGACAGTGCAACACCAATGCTCATAGTAGACCCAGGTTTATATGACCCAACAGGAAATGACACTAGTTTTGAAGAATTCCTTGCAAGCATGTCACCATATGCGCTCGTTGCAGTGATTGCATTCAACGACCCAAATGATACTACTCCAAAGGATGAAATTGAAAACAAGGTCGCTCAGTATGCTGAAGTTGACCAAGGCGCTCATATTTACTGGCTTGAAGCTGATGATATCCTGCGGTCAATTGATGACACTATTGAAGACTATGTTAACAATGGTGATTCAGCTAAGGATGTAGTTGATACATTCGTAAAAGAACTGAACATCGCACCACCTGATGAAACTGAGATGAATGATGTTGTCAGGTCTGATGATAGAGGTGATGATTTTAATACGCCAGAAGAACCTGATTACGAAGATGAGGATGAAGACAATACCTTCACTAACACACTAGGTAAACGAGGCACTATCATCACAGTAACATCAGCTAAAGGTGGTTCAGGTAAATCAACAGTGGCATTCTCACTTGCACAAGAAATAGGTAAATCAACCCGTGAAGCAGTACGACAAGGTAAAATGAAAAAACCACTGAAAGTAGTGCTTGTTGACGGTGATATCTATGATGGTCAGCTATGCTATGTGCTAGGTGCATCCAAGCCAACAATGATAAACATTGCACAGGAACCACATATTAACAAGGAATCCGTTAGCAGGAATCTTGTAACCAATGAAATAGTGCAATTATCAAAACGACAGGAAGGTGATTTCATCGCATTCGATGCACTACTGGCACCGAAATCACCCCGCTATGTTGAAGACACACCACCAGACATGTGGCGCAGGGTAATTAACATCCTAGCTACAATGTATGACATTGTAATCCTAGATACATCAGTCATGTACTTCCTTGACCCAGTGATTTATGATGTCATGTATCCAATTGCAGACAAAATCCTATACGTCACTGATTTGGATTTGAAATCAATACTGGATACAACTAAATGGATGCAGAATGTATGCACGCCTGAATCAGCCTCTGGTTTCGGAATCCCAATTGAAAAAGTTGGAATTGTCATCAATAAAGGCATGAGGGATGTAGGAATGGGACCAAAGAAAATAACAAAAATCCTCAAAGTAGCAACACATCAAATATACCAACTCATTGATAAAACAATCCCAGTTGATGAACTACCAGTCCCACATGTGCTTACAACAGTCCCAAGTTATCCTAAACTAATCACTGGAGCCTCTAACAATCAGAACCTAGGTGCAATACTCACTCAGGAACCGCTTGAGAACTCATTCTTTATACTAGCTCAAGCAGTTGTCCCACCTGAAGTTGCACGCAGACTTGTACACACTCCAACCATTAAGAATAGATAAGTAAAAGATGGTTGTAAGACCTTGTAAAATTCAAAATAGATAAATAATAGCGTTAGTAAAACTTGCCTTACTAACGCTATTTCTATATACAATAAAAGTTAAGTCAATTTGGATATTCTACTATCATGTCAACCATTATAATCAAACCACCGCATCATGAAATTTACAATAATGATAAAGAAATAATGAAATCAGATAAAGTCTACATGATGATTACAAATGGTCGCAGACATTTTGGTAGACCAGCAGCTTCACTCACTGAACTCAACGACCCAAAATTACACGGTCAACTACCAAAAGGCTGGAATAGGAATGTAATTGATAAAGCCAGAATCGGTGAAGAAACAACAAGCGCAATGCTACTTAACTGGATAACCGATAAACCATCTGTAATCCTATTTGACAGCATACACATTAAAGGTGAAGAAACAACCGTTGATAAAAGCACTGGTCTAATTGAAAACGGTGATACTGACCATGTGATTACATGTGGTACACATGTTCTCATTATTGACTCAAAAGCATGGCGTGGTTCATTTAAAGATAAGAAAACAGGTAAACGAGTATCATATGTTTACTGGAATGACTGGCATGGTAAAGTAGTCCGATTTGGTAAGGACTTCCCAGGTGGTAAAGTTCACATGAAAAACGCATTATACTTATGGAATCAATACCTGAACACACCTGATGGCAATGTTAACATTAATGGTCTAATTCACATTGTAAAAGACGATGCCATTATAAGCAATACTGAACTTGGCAGGAAACAGAATAATTATATTTGGAATCATCAGAAATGGAGATTAGTCAATAAAACACATTTCATTGACACTCTTAATAAATGGTATGAAAGCATCCCAGATAATGATAAATTCATCTCAACTGACCTTACGACATTAATCTCAACACAATGCTGCAAACCATATGACCCACGCAGGGGGCTAATAAACATGTCATTATTAGAACCCAAGTAATAAATTCCTTATAACATTATAATTACCTACAAGAAAAAATAAAAAACTAAAGGAATAAAAAATAAAATGACTGACATTGACATAAGAAAACCATCAAATGATTTTGATATACCAGTTAAGAAAGCAAATGCTGTTTACAGAATGCTTACAAATGGTCGCAGACATTTCGGAATGCCATCAGCTAACCTGACACTGCTAGATGACCCTGATGTTAAAGCTAAACTACCAGAAAAATGGAAGTGTGATTCACTTGATGATGCTAAGAAAGCAAATGAGAATGTTAGCAATATGTTTCTTGATTGGATTAAAGATAAACCAGAAGCAGTGCTGATTGATTCAGTCAGAGTTGATGGTGTTGAACCTGATGTTGAAGAAGACACTGGTTTAATGAATGTTGGTTTTGATGACCATATTCTAGTCATAGGAGCGCATATTCTAGTCATTGATTCAAAAGCTTGGAAGGGTGGTAAAGATGAAGACCACCTTGCTACTTATAATCAGGATGATGATGGTAATGTCATTAAATCAGGTAAAATAGTACCAGGTGGTAATCTACGAATCACTGATGACCTGCAAGCATGGTTCAATTATATTGAAGCAGACCCTGAGAAAGAACCTAAAAACCTATTTGGAATGATAGTAATTGATGCTGACAATGTAAAAGTAAACAGATTCAGACAATGGTGGAATGCAGTGCAAACAAAATACTATATGCTCGTTGAGAAAGAAAGATTCATAGAGCAAATGAATGATTGGTATGATAAAATACCAGATTATGAGAAAACATTCATATCAACAGACATAATAACACAGATAACAATGAAAATGTGCAAACCATATAATAGGCGCGACCATGTAATTAACATGAAACCACTGCTGCACCCCCGTAAAACCGCATGATAAAAAATAATGATGCTAGCAATGCTGTTTACATACGATTGCTAGCATCATTTGTAAACAGCATTGCTAGTATAAGAAAATTAAGATAACAACCTGCACTAAAATAATTTTTAACACATCCTTGCTCAATTATTGTGAACTGGCTAAAAAGCTAATTTCGATTCTGAGAGCGATTTAACCTGTTTTATGACTGACTACTCATAAACGCGGTTTTTAGCGATTTTCAAGAATTTAGTCATCCAGTAGCCCTGATAAATCAGCCTTACTGGATGGCATCGATTCTGAGCAAAAAACTAGTAATGAAAATAAACACTAATTGTTAGCAAATGATTACATGTGAACTTATTGCTCATAAAAAATGATAACACTGATTAACTATATATAAATTGCAAGCAAATGTTCACACATGAACTTATTACAAATCAAAATGTTAACATATATGCAACATGTGCATACATTATGTGCGCATAATTACTATTATTATAAATTACAAGAAGCAATAAAGTGAATAATGATTTCACTGAACTATGATTTCATAGAAAATCTCATCACTCACTATAAACTATTCTCATAGCACTAGTTGTTCTATAAAAGAATAGAACAGAATGCTATAGCCAGCTCGCACGCAACAGACTACATCACAATTAAGTAATAATGATGTATACCTTCATGATTATAATGTCAACATTGTTAACAAACTGTAATCAAAGTGAACACACGAACACATGCCAGCATAATCTCAGTTAATAACATTCTAATATAAACTTCACTATACTAACCAGCCAGCACACTAAGTTAATATTCTAAAACTAGTAAGTAAAAAACAATCAGCCTTCTTACCTAGCCATTAATTTGTTATACATTGCTTGCATACATGTAATCACACCTGCTTGTTCACAATTGTGTGCATCAGTTCTTAATCAATTCATACTAGCAGTAAATATGTAAACAAATCGCTCAACAAATTCCTATTACTGATTGCTAGTATTTATTTCACTAATTTATTATAACAGTTTACTTACTAAAAATTCTTGATTTATATGTTAGCACTTGTACACTAATAAGCACTTATTACTTATTCTAAAATAAGCATAGATTCTAATTCACTATGAATTACAGCTTTTTACTTCTTGCTACTGTTTAGCTTATACTCTTACTGCTCTCAACAAATGGTTAGACTATTGCAAACTGCGGTTATCGATTGGAATTGCTGATATCGATTCTGAGAGCGATTTTTGTTGTTTACTGAGTAGTTAGTCATAAACGCGATTTTTAATCATTTTTGAGAATTTAATCATCCAGCAGCACTGTTAAATCAGTCTTGCTGGATGGCATCGATTCTGAGCAAAATTATATAAGAGCTATATTGTAATCAAAACGCATATTTCTAAAAATCATAAAAGAATGACATATGTTAACACTGCTAACATATTATAGTGAACTGCTACTAAATAATTTTACTAACATTATCCTTACTCAACCAGATTCGCATTCCAAATGCTCTCTATCATTGTGCAGTTCACATAATTACAAGTTTAAATCAATGCCATCAACCTGCCAACAGCATACTCAGTAGGCAGGATTGCAAGTTGAATGATACTCTTATCAAATATTGGTATACTAGTTAATGCGTCAGCAGGTTCAACACCATTCAACTTCATCCTATATACTGCCGCACCTATTAATTCAGCTAATCTAAAAGCAACACCAGTAGAAAAATCAGGCTCACTGCCAGCCATTAAACCAATCGCATGAGTAATGTCATCATAATCATGCAAATCAGAATACAATCTAGTAATCGGAGCCATCATCACACTATCAAAATCAACCTCACTACCAGTATTAACCGCCCTGATAACAAGTTCCCTGGATTTTAATAATGCAAGCATTGTATGCATACTAACAGGTGCCTTACGCCTACCATTAATATTAGAACGCATTTTAGAAAACACACCAATATCATCATCCATCAATAGTACCGTTGAACCATCAATGAAAGGCTCATATAAAGACTCTCTTAACTCATTATACTTAGATAACAAAAACTTACGATTAAAACCTGAAGCATAACCCAATTCAATAATAGAATCAAGCATCGGGTCATTCACAATCATATCATCATCCATATATTACCACACTCCAAATATACTCAGTAATAATCACACTACTAAAAATCTAAAATCCATGCTTCTAACCAACTAATTCAGTATGATATCACTATCATGTAATCATGTGAACACATGCAATCAGTACAATCACCAATTCACTGCATACTAACCATTCACTGCCTACAAGATACTGATTGATAATGGCTACCTATTTACCATCTTGCTAAACTCTTAATAAACTCAAATTTCACCAGCACTAGCTCCAACTGTTATAACACGCAGCACTAAATCGCTGCCTACAAATTGCAAACATTAACTAGCATTACTAGTTAATATAACAACCTGCTAACCATGTATAACTTCAACTAGTTAATCCATACTTACTATCTTTTACTATACCATAAGATTAACAAACCAATAAATCAAAACACAACATGCTTACATTACTGTATTTTGATACATATCATTACATATCACCTTACTAATAAACAAAATGGTTGAGTGAGAATAGAACCCAATTCAATCTCACTCAACCATTATAAAAAATATAATCTTAACTATAATACCATTTCACTATCAACACTTTTTGTTAACATGATGCTAGCATGATTGCAATCATCACTCTTATTCATCAAAATTAATAACATTAACAAGCCTCGGTCCATGCGCAAGTTCCTTGAAATCATTTGGATTCATAGCATGACCATACGCTTCAGAATATGTAATGTCATTATTAACAACCATTCTCAATAACTGATGATCCATTGATGACTTATGTTCCATCATGTAATCATGTATACCATGAACATCACCTTGTAGTATCATCTCACTTACATCCCTGTCAACAGTCAGCAACTCATGAACAGCTATCCTACCTTTACCATCTTTTCTTTGTAATAACTGCTGAGCCATAATACCAACCAGGTTAGATGATAACCTGGCTAGTACATCCCTCTTATCTTCACCCTCGAACTTAGACATTATACGAAGAATAGTTTCCTCAGCTGATTTAGTATGCAAAGTTGAAAAAGTAAGATGACCAGTATCAGCTGCTTCAATAGTAGCAGATATCTCTTCATTTGTTCTCATCTCACCAACTAGAATAACATCAGGTGAATCACGCATTGCAGATGTCAACGCATTAGCAAAACTTAATGTATCCTGACCTACTTCACGCTGTGTAACCAATGACAATCCATCCTTTGGATATACAGTCTCAACAGGCTTCTCAATAGTAAGAATATGCTTACTCTGATTCAATTGAATCCTTCTAATAAGAGATGACAACGATGTACTCTTACCAGAACCTGTCGGACCAGTCACAAGAACCAAACCACGGGGTCTATCCGACCAATCAATAACCTCCTGTGGTAAACCCAATGCATCAGGTGTCTCAATCCGTGGGTTAATATACCTGAACACCAGGCTGATACCATTATCATCACTTCTGATGAAATTAACACGGAACCTACTGCCTTCATACTCACCATCCTGAATCACATACGATGTATCCAACTCCAAATCCTGTGTGAACTGTCTCTCAAGTGTTGACAGAATCATACCCATTGCAGTTGAATACATTGACTCATTGTCAAGCCAATCAAAAGTACCAACTGGAAAAGCCTTACCATTCACACGATACCATACTGGTGAATTAGGCTTAATAAAAACATCCGAAGCGCCAAACTTAATGCCCTGTATCAAAGCATCATCAATCAACAATGGTGCATCACCTGGAATACGCTGTGCTGCCTTAACCTCAGACACCGATGGAAACTTAAAAGCACCACGATTAACAGGATTAGGTGCCAATAATGCACCATCACCCTCAGTTCTTGTTTTAACACTCAGCAATCCTGTTTTACTACTACCATTACTAGCATTATCACCTGCTGCTGGTGATAATGACACCCTACTATGATTACTACTCAACCTAACTGGAATACCCACAATAATTAACTACTCCTTATAAAAACGCTGTATAAACTTCTTATATCACCAAAACACCACTTTATAATCAACCAACCTAATAACCACCAACCCCACACACCACATCATTCTATATTAAACCAATGAACACAACTGCTAACAAAATGCACACAACAATTACTAACCAAGTTAACCAATTAACAATCAATGCTTAATCCCACTCTGAGAGAATGATTACACTTGAACCCACATCACCTTCACTATTAGTTAGCAATGCAATTAAGTTATAATGAGAGTTAGTAGTGTTAACAATGCTAACAATGATTTACAAAATCATCGCTCACTGCGTACCCTAATATACAAGTGTAAACAATGCTTACATGATTGATTACATGATTACACTCACAGCACCACACTATGATGGCATTTGTTTACACTGATTACACTACTACATCACAATCCTGATAATCATTAAGTGAACTTATCCTTTACTGCTTTCTAATTTATTTTCTAATTAGAATCTCATCCTAGCATACTAGCATGAACTGCTATAAATACGATGTTAGGTTTATGCGGTGATTAGACTATCCTATACAGTTGACTAGATTTACGCTTGCTCATGCTATATTCAATTACTATTTATTAAATACAGTGCCATTTAACTTTATTAATTGCTATATGCTAACCTTATACATTAAAACACTGCGCTCACTGTAATCACTGCACACATAAAACACTTACTACAATCATAACTGCTTACTCACACTACTAATCATTGCAATCATTACTACTTACTCACACTCAAAAATCACCCAATCACACCATTACTCAAACCGCCACATCCACTTATAATGCCAACACTGTTCACACCCGCAGTACTCAATGCTAAAACAATGCTCACATTGCTAGCTATGACAACAATGCTCACACTAATCTAATGCCCACACTATAAATGCCAACATGCTAACACTACTATCATTACGCTATAAGGCTCACACTTAGCAAAATGCCAACATACTCACAGCACTAAATTCTCACAATGCTATGTTATGTGTAATCACTGTGAACAATAGTTGCCAGCAATGCTCACATCATTACAAACATTACTACATAATCAAGTTAACCAACTATCAGTTAACAACCAGCGCACCACACATCCTTACTAGCATCATAAGTGAATCAATAAATTGCTAGTAATATAATGAATTAAACCTACATATCACTATAAATGAATAATGGTTAAGCTACTTATATGCAACTTAACCATTATCTCAGTCTATTTATTAATAGATTCTCTCATATAATAATCATTACTATCTCATTCTTATTCTCACTATAACCAATCTCTCACAACTTCTAACTCTCACTCATTACTAACCATATAATCATCCATCATTCATTCAACAAACCAGCAAGGTCAGCATAACCAGCTTCTTCATCACTAGTACGCTCAACAGTATAACCATATGGGTTATCATTATCAGCCCACTTACCTGGAAGCATGTCAGCACCACGATTATACGATGACCTCATATCCCTACTATACACAGTAGTAATAATAAAATCCCTACCTTCGACAGCACCCGCTTTAACAGCACCAGCCCTAATCTTATTACCAACAGCCGCATTCACAACCTGCCACACTACCATCTTATACAATAACCTACCACACCTCGAAGTATAACCACACATAGTCTGAAAATAATCATCAATATCCTTACCAGTTATCTCCAACTCAACAGCAATGGAATTAGGTCTACCAGTCTTCCTATCCCTAGGTCTTGCTATAACTAAATCAGGACAATGATCCTGCGTTGAAAACAAATCACCACGCTGCGTGTTAATAACAGGTCTGCCTTTATCATCCAACGAAACCATACCACTATCTACTGATAAACGCCTAATGCCACCATTACCATCATTCTGAATAACATCATTACCATAAATAACCCACAACCAAGCATTCTCACCCATGTACTCAGGATTAGTAGAGAAAAACTCAAAAGTATCACCCTTCAACTCACTAGACATATCATCAGGATTCTCATGAGCCTTCCTATACAAATTCTCCATCGCATGCCTATACTTAGCATCAGTCAATGAAGATGGTGACCGCCCCGTAGCAGAAACCCTAATCCTAGTCCATGAAGACCTATACTCACGCTCACTAACAACATGCGACGCACCACTTAAAATCTCATGCCTTAACTTCAACCATTCATCATCACCCAAACCAAGCAAATCATGCTCAGTCTCATCAGCATCCCGCCTATGATTCATCAAATGCGAAGCCAACGATGATAACCCAAACTGATGCCCCCTATTAGACCTAAGAACATCATTATCATTCTCACTACCAAGAAAAGAATACAAACTCAACTTCACCCCCAATGGTGTAGCCTGCACATACCTAAAATTCTCCAACGGAACCCTCTCAGTCCTAACAAGACCCAAATCCAAATATGAGTTAAACCTCCTATTAGTCTTCATATATGATTCACTCCAACCAGCAACCCTACTCACATCCCTAATCGTAGCAAACCTAAACCTCACCAAATAATCAAGCACCTGCTGGTCACGCTTAGTCATCTGAAAAGCCTTAGCCCTAGAATCTCTCTTCAACAGCTGCTTATTCAAACGATTAACCAAACCCACCTGCTCATCATTCAGAACAGCATTCACAGATGCCCTGGAATCCCTCTTAGCCTTATCACCAGCTCTCCTACCAGTACCAGCCCCATTCAACCTCCTACCATTAGCATCATGCCTATACCTACTCTCATCATCAGCCTTAGAAGAAAAACCACTACCATCACTACTACTACCAGCATCACTAGCTTTACCTACACCACTAGCATCATGCGAACCAACATTGTTAACATGATTACCAGTGCCAGCATGACTGCCATCACCACTGCTAACACTGTTAACAGCACCCTGCTCACTGACAGCACCAGTCCCAACCGATTCAGCAAACCTAGGTCTCAAAACAGGATGATGAACACCATCACTCAACTTGGTATTACCAGTGCTAGTGTTAACAGTGCCAGCATGAGTACCAGTGTTAGCATGCCCATTAAACCTACCAATCTGATTAGTATTATGCTCACTTGAATTAAATGGATTAAACGCTGCTCTCTCACCAGAATTATGATTCCTATTCACAGCATTAGCCAACCCACGACCATCAATCCTACTATCAGAGTTCACTGCATTACCATGACTACCATGAGTTCCATTAGCATCACCATTAGTGCCATTAACTTCACTTACTGCTGGTCTCAACCCAACATGACCTGGTCTCTGAGGTAATCCAGCACCTGGTCGCAAACCGCCATCAGCACGATGCTCACTATCCCTCACAACATGAGAATCACTGCCAGCAACACTGCTATCATGCCTCACAGCACCATTCTCACTTGCACTGACAGCACCCTGCGCACCACTATTACCTGCTGCACCTGTATGCATGCCAGCAGAACCCATAGCAGGATTACCAGCCCCAGCACTACCACCAATAGGACCAACAGGTCTCATAGGTGGCATTCGCACACCACGGTCATTCTGACCAGTCCCAGTCATTCTCATCCTCTGTATTTGCTCACCGCCTCTCTGACCAGATTCGCTCATTCTCTGACTCTGACCATTATCACCAGCACGCTGCTCATTACCATTAACAGCACCCTGATAAGGATACCGCCTAACCCCTATTAACCTAGGGTCACCAGCCTTACCACCATTACGATGCATCATATCATTACCAGCATTAGGCATATCACTCATAACATTACTCCAAACACTAATCAACCAACTACTATGAAAGACTCAATAACAGTAAGATAATATCCAATACAATACTAACACAATGCAAACATCAACTCACAACTACATCACTTCACTCTATTATACATACTACTTTATTTACTATATTACATCAACTACTACTTTACTTTGCTTCATTACTTCTTTACTTTACTTTGCTTCATTGCTTCACTAATTTTTTACCTTACTTCACTCATAACCCAACTTACCAGCACCACATATACTACTTAACCATTACTTACTACATTAACAGCAACTCATTGCTATCTTACTCTTAAATCACTACTATTTAACTACTATTTAAATCATTACTAACTACTAACTTAACTATTCTTTTTTAATTGCTCTTTTAATTTTACTCATACTTCTTAACTACTTCTAATTCTTAACAACTAACTTATATAACACATATATTACCACCCATTATATAATTCATTACCTATCCTTCTTATATCCTATTACTATTCCTATTTATCCTATTTCTATTACTGTATCTGTATCTGTATCCTTACTATCCTATTACTGACTGATAGACATTCACTAACTACTAACTAGCTTCACTGTTAAGAACCTAACTAGTCCTAACTGTCTTCACTGCTAACAACACACCCATTAAAACCCACATGCCAATCTGACCACTGCACGCACTGACTACAATTACCACTGCACACACTGCCTACACTTACAATCAACAAAAACACATAATACATTCTAACTAATTAACTATCTAATAATAAAACAATCATGCTAACAAGCACTAAACCACCAAATAAACAAATAAAACAAACTACTCATTAAACCAATAAAACCACCCAAACCACAATAACTAACAACATTGCAAGCAATTGTCAACAGCAATAAGACAATATATGAGTACAATAAGCACCAAACCAACTAGCTAACCAACAAACCAATAACCCGCACAACAAACCATCTATTAAAATAACACTGCACGCGCTGCGCACAATAACACAACGCACCCAATAATAATCATAATCACAACTAATTTACTCTTGCTCTCACAGCTACAAGCTATAACAACATCAATACTTGACTTAATCAACAAGAACATATACTACATGCTAAACGCTTATATAACATACTAAATACTTATAACTAAACTAAGCTAATACTAATAAACGCTTAACTTAAGCATAATAAACACCATACTTAAAACATCAACCAACAACATAACACTAAACATAACAACAAT
>Ga0256406_1005047_pt1 | contig 14468 bp, 4 predicted proteins | sample RumenRJG_03DNA_FD_185986 | JGI IMG/M metagenome (GOLD analysis project Ga0256406, IMG submission 185986) | Bovine rumen microbial communities from Lethbridge, Alberta, Canada - RJG_03 | ecosystem: Host-associated > Mammals > Digestive system > Stomach > Rumen | place: Canada: Alberta | collected... | reverse complement strand
GGTGCTCCTGCGCATCTGGCGCGAAGGGCAGGGCGAGAAGCTCTATCCGCTCGCGACGGCAGACGACATGGGAGCGGAGGAAAAGTTCTACAAGGGAAAGATCCAGCTGCCGGAATCCGGCTGCCTTGTCTGGTATTATTTCATCATCACGACGGTGACGGGCACGAAGTTCTACGGCAACAATCCCGAGCAGCTCGGCGGCGTCGGCGAACTCTACGATCAGGCTCCGCCTTCATATCAGATCACGGTCTACGATGCTGGCGCGAAGACGCCGGACTGGGCGAAGCATGCTGTCATGTACCAGATTTTCCCTGACCGCTTCTGCCGCGTGTGCGACAAGCTCACCCCTAAGCGCGGCGCCGTGTTCCATGCATCGTGGCAGGATGACCCCTGCTATTACAAAGACCCGGACACGAAGGAAATCGTCGCCTATGATTTCTTCGGCGGCAATCTGCGCGGCATCGAGTCGAAGCTGCCGTACCTCAAAGATCTCGGCATCGACACGATTTATCTGAATCCGGTCTTCGAGTCGGAAAGCAATCATCATTATGACACGGGCGACTATCTCAAGATCGACCCGATTCTCGGCACGAATGACGACTTCAAGCATCTCGTCGATGCTGCGAAGCAGATGGGGATGCACATCATCCTCGACGGCGTCTTCAGCCATACGGGCAGCAACAGCCGGTACTTCAACCGCATGGGGCAGTACGATACGGTCGGCGCCTATCAGTCGAAGAATTCGCCGTACTATGAATGGTACAATTTCCGCAATTTCCCGAATGATTACGAGAGCTGGTGGAATTTCAGCACGCTCCCCGATGTCAAGGAGACAACGCCCTCGTATATGGACTTCATCATCCGCGGCAAGGACAGCGTGCTCCATCACTGGCTCGGCGAGGGCATCAGCGGCTGGCGTCTCGACGTCATCGACGAACTGCCGGCGGCGTTCTCGCAGGCGTTCTACAAGGAGCTCAAGGCGACGGATCCCGATGCGCTGATGATTGGCGAGGTCTGGGAGGATGCGTCGCACAAAGTCGCCTACGGCCAGCAGCGCGAATACCTCTGCGGCCACGAGATGGATTCGGCGATGAACTATCCGCTCAGGCAGCATCTCTTCGATTTCCTCATGGGTTACATCGACGGAGGTCTGGCGATGCGCCGCATGGAGAGCCTGCGCGAGAACTACCCGAAAGAAAATTTTTACGTCATGATGAACCTGATCGGCAGCCATGACATCGTGCGCGCCGTCACGTTCCTCGGCGAAGCGCCGTACTATGACGGCATGCCGGCCATCGAGCAGTCGCGTTACCGCATGGACGAGGATCACTACAACCTCGGCCTCGCACGCCTCCTGATGGCGGCGCTGTTCCAGATGACGTATCCGGGGGCGCCATGTGTTTACTATGGCGACGAGATTGCCATGCAGGGCTTCAAAGACCCGTACAACCGCCGCCCATACAAATGGGATGAGACAGACACCTACGTGCGCGACCATTACAAGGCGTATATCAAGGAGCGCAACGAGCACGTCGCGCTTCAGACGGGCGAGCTGTTGCCGCTCTATGGCGACGGCGACCTGCTCGCATTCGCGCGCGTCATCCGTGGCGGCCATGACGTCTTTGGTGCAAAAGCGGAAAATGACGTCTACATCGCGGCATTCAACCGCCATCGCTCGGAAGAGCAGTCGCTCACCGTGCAGGTCGGCGATTTTGCGGGCGGCACGTTTGTTGACGTGTTCCATCCCGAGCATCGCTACGACGTCGTGCGCGGCGAAGTGACCGTGCGCATCCCGTCGCTCACGGGCGTGCTGCTGCGCGAGGAACATGCGCCGCAGAAATACGCGCGCGAGGCAGGCGTGCTGCTGCATCCGACGTCGCTGCCGTCGAAATACGGCATCGGCGACCTCGGCAAGGAAGCGTATAAGTTCGTCGACTTCCTCGCGGCGGCGGGCCAGCATGTCTGGCAGATTCTGCCGCTCGGCCCCGTCGATTTCGGATACTCGCCGTACCAGTCGCCTTCGGCATTTGCTGGCAATCCTCTGCTCATCGATCTCGACGACCTCGTCGATCGTGGATGGCTGCAGGCCGCTGACGTCAAAGTGCTGTTCCCAGCTGGCAGCTCGTTTGTTGATTTCACGCGCGTCTGGACGTTCAAGCACAAAGCGCTCAAGAAAGCCTACGAGCACTTCCGCAAAGCGGGCGGTGAGCAGCTGCCGGAGTACCTCGTCTTCTGCGACCGCGAAAAAGCCTGGCTCGATGACTTCGCGCTCTTCATGGCTGCGAAGAATGACTTCAAACATAAGGAATGGACGAAATGGCCGGACGCCGTCAAGCGCCGCGAGAAAAAGGCGCTCGCGCAGCTCGCGGATCGTCTCGAAGAACATGTCGGCTTCCAGAAGTTCCTGCAGTTCCTGTTTGACGCGCAGTGGACGCGTCTCCACGACTATGCGAAAGAGAAGGGCATCCGCATCCTCGGCGACATGCCGATCTTCATCTCGGGCGACAGCGCCGATGTCTGGAGCCATCAGGATCTCTTTGACCTCAATCCCGACGGCACGGCCAAGACCGTCGCGGGTGTTCCGCCTGATTACTTCAGCGCGACGGGCCAGCTCTGGGGCAACCCGCAGTATGACTGGGATGCCATGCAGGAAGAGCACTACGCCTGGTGGATTGCGCGCTTCCGCAAGCTCTACAAGCTCGTCGACATCGTGCGCATCGACCATTTCCGCGGCTTTGAAGCGTACTGGGAAATCGACGGCAAGGCGAAGACGGCCATCAACGGCCGCTGGATGCCGGGGCCGGGCAAGCCGTTCTTCGATGCTGTGAAAGCGGCGCTCGGCTCGCTCCCGGTCGTGGCCGAAGACCTCGGCATTATCACGGATGGTGTCGAGAAGCTCCGCGATGACTGCGGCTTCCCAGGCATGAAAGTCCTGCACTTCACGCTTTACTTCAACGAGCGCGGCCGCCTCGGCTTCGTCGCGCCGGAGAACAGCGTCATCTACACGGGCACGCATGACAACAACACGACGGTCGGCTGGTACACGCGCGACATCAACGATGCCACGCGCGCCGGTGTCGCGCAGCTCATCGGCGCCGACCGCGAGAACCCGCAGGACGTAGCCGCGAAGCTCATCCGCTTTGCCTACGCCTCGCGCGCCCGCCTCGCCATCGTGCCAATGCAGGACCTCCTCGGCCTCGACAGCCGCGCCCGCATGAATACGCCGGGCACCGTCGGCCTCAACTGGAAGTGGTGCCTGAAGCCCGACTACCTCGTCATGCTCGACCCGAAGAAGATTCGTGCGATGGTCGAAGAGTACGGCCGCGGCTGATTTTTCACAACAGGATAAGGGTTTTTTATGGAGCTGTTGCTGATTGCGGCAGCTCCTTTTCATGTGTTTGTGGTTGCAAGTTCTGAAGCAGGGGGAAGGATTTGCAGCGTTTTTGTCGAATCTTATAAAATGATTACCTATAGAGGAAGGGAGGCGATGGCATGGCGCTTGAGCATGTTTGCTTGTTGACGAAGCACGGGGCGCTTCCCGTCAGTCCGGAAGTTGCAGAACGCGATTATTATCCGCAATACGATCCGCGTGCAAGGGCAAAAAATTATTTTTGCACGCTCTGCCATCAGTACGTGTCGCTCGTGCCGAGCGGGCGGTATCATGCACATTTTCGCCATAGCCGCGGCGAGCAGAACAAGGAATGTCCCGACCGTGCGGATGAGACGCCGGCATACCAGGCATTTTTGCGCGGGGTTCATGTGCCGCGCCTCCGGCTTGCATGGGAAAAAGGTGCGTCGTCGCCACAATTTTTCGTCGGTCTCAGCCGACGTATCTTGGAGGCGGCCATTTGGCGAAGCCTGCAGAGATCTGTGACAGAAGGATTTGCCGTGACGATTGCGGTGAATGGCGGCGAAGCGATGCGTTACAATGCGGCACGCTTCCGTGCAGACGGGCTTACGGAGCTCGCTGTCGGCAGCACGCCGCCGCACACGCTGGCCATCCGCTGTGCGGCAGGCAGTCATGCCATCCCGCTTCCGTGGAAGTGCGAGGGAGCGCTGTTGCATTCACCAGGGGCGATTTTTGATGCAGAGACGGGCGTGTTCCAGATGTACGATGCGGAACTGCGGTGCGGCTATGTGTATCTCTTGCTGACACATGTGCATAGCGTCGTGCCGCAAGCGCTTCATCCGACACGGTTACGGGAAGACCGAGGACAACGGCTAGCTCTTTATCGTATCCGCATGACGGACATTACGACGCCGTTGCAGCAGGAACTCCTGCGGTATCCCTATTGGCTCACGGATGCCCCCCTGCGCCTGCGGCCGCTCTGGCCTGTGCTCACGCGCGATGACAATGTGCTCCAGATTGCGCGGCAGCAGGACGGCCGGGAAGATGTGTTCTTTGCCATGCGGGCGCGTGCGCAGGCGAGCGTGCAGCTGTTCGCATTCGAAGGAAAACAGCGTTCGCTGCTGCGGCAGGTCGGGGATGATGCAAGAGCAACGGAGAAAAACGAGCCGATGGGCGCGGCTCTTTCTGCACCATCATGGCGTTGCGTGAAAGCTTTGATGTACCAGAATCTCCTGACAGTGCTGAGTGGCCGCGTGCGGGCGCTGGATGCGCTGTATCTCGTGCGCGGCGTACGCCATGCGAAGGCAGATGGCAAAGCTGCAGAAGAAATCCCGCTTTGCTCTGTGACAGCAGGTCGGCGCGGCAAAGCGCTATTGCCCGGCGTGGTGAGTCGTTTGCCAGAAAAAGGAAAGATCTTTGTGGATGCGGCTTATGATGCGACGGTGCGTGTATCGCGCGGAAGCATAGTCGTGCAGCAGCTGCCGCTCAAAGCTGGCGAACGTATTTCTGTTGCCGTCGCATGGGGAGATGGTGTAGAGGTCATCATCGGATGCGATTGTGTGTTCCGTGTCGCGTTTCAAGAAATGGTGACGCCGCCAGTGGAAGAAGGTTTTCTGGCATCTCTTCCCGAGCCGCAGATGATGCGGCGGGCGCGGATGCTCGTTCCCATCGATCGGCGGCTTTGCGAGGCGGCAAAGGCGCTCGGTGTCGGCCGCGATGCTGCATTTACGGCTTGGTGGCGGCAGGTGATGCGCTTGGGACATGTGCCACCAGATGTGCGGCAGAAACTATTGGCGGCAGAAAAACAGGAGGAGATGCATCATGGCTGAAAGCAAGAACGCGAACGAGAATGTGCAAGATGTGCTTGATATGGCGTGGGAAGACATCTGCATGGCGCTTGATGAAGATGCTATGCGTACTTTTTTTAAAAAGTACAAGACAGTCCTGCAGAATGCTTATGCAGGGAAGCATCAGCCGAAGTTCCAAGCGATGCGGAAGGAAGATTTTCAGCGTGTTTTGCGAGAGCAGCGAAAAGATCCGAAGGTTCGCATGTTTTTCGAGCAGACACTGGCGAAATGGAAGCAGGAATACGAAGAAGCCCGGGACGCAGCGCAAGAGGATGGATGTACCATGCAGCTCGCTTTGCTCAAAGGCATCCTCGCCTCGCCGTTTCGCCAATGTCCGAAAATCTGCTTCCAATTGTATTCGATCGGCGGTTCGAAGCGTGCGAAGCAGGCTGTGCTTGCTTTCGCAGAGGAACTTGCTCGCCCGACGGCGATGGAAACGACGGAAGCCGCGCTGAGGAGGCGGAAAGATGAAGTCGCGCGTGCTAAGCAACAGCTGGAAGAAGAGCGCAAAGTGCAATCTGAAGAATTGCAAAATATCAAGAGCAAGAAAAGAGAATTGCAGCAGGCAATCGAGGAAGAACAGCAGCGTCTCGCTAAGATTCGCGCGAACGTTGAAGCATGGCGTACCGTGCAGGCGACAGATGCGGAAGATGTTCTGCCGCCTTGGGAAGATGCCTATGAAAATCGTGGCGATGGCGGCTTGCTTTCCATCATGCATCCCGATATGTCGTTCGCGGATGTGCATCTGGAAAACCATGTACTGCGCCGTGTGGCAGATGTCGATTGGAAACGTGGCAGCGTCGAGCGCTTCATCCCTGATGCGGTAGAGAGACGGTTCAAATTCCGCGAAACCATCATTGCGCACAAGGAGATGCTCGATGAAGATGATACGTATTGCGGGCTGATCAACTGGTATCCCGAGCCGAACTATCAGGCGCCGGAAAAGGACTATATCCATTCACGTGCATGTCAGGATATCACCTACATAGAAGTGCTTGTGTTGCCGGATTGCCAGAATCTTGGCGAGGTCGTGCAACGTCTCAAGACGGGTCTGCACATCGTTGATTCGAATTGCCGCTGGGCTGTGACGTATGCGACAAGCGCGCAGACGCAGGAGACGTTTTTGTTGCGAAAGGATGACTTCGACATTCAGGGCGATGTCTGGCGCATCAGGGATGCGGTCGTTTCCCTGCCCGTCTTTCGGATGGAACAGCGTTACATGTCTTCATTTCCCGATTGCAAGCGCCGTTTTTACCAGCGGCTTTCACTCGGCAAGGCTCTGCGCATGGTTTTCTTGAAGACGCGGGATGATATCGTGAAGCAGTGTGTGAGAGATGCAGCTTCATGGAAACGGTGCAAAAGCCAGGGCATCAGCATCACGCGCGAGGAATGGAAGCACCTCTCTGCAGTGCTCGACGGTGTGCGGACGGAGGAACTCTATGACCGCGTAGCGGCTGCTGCCCGCTTCTCGCGCCATGAGGCGGAAGCGGCCGTTAAAGCTTTTCTCGCATCTGCCGATGCTGAAGTGCTTGCAGAGGATCTCGACAGCCAGGTGCTCACGACGCTTGCAATGCAGAATGAAGCGACGCGTGCGCAATGCGAAGCGGCAGGCCGCAAATCATGGGAGGCCGGGCATCAGGCAGATGTGACAGAGGCAAAGGAAGAGCTTGCACGTCTGAAAAAGGAGATGGAAGTGCAGGCAGTGCTCCTCAAAAAGAAAAAAGAAGAACGCGCGAAGGTCGTCACAGAGTACGAGGCGATGCAGGAGGAACTCGGAAAGAAAGAGCAGATTTCTCATGATGTCGAATGCAAAGTGAAAGCCGAGCTCGCATGCATTCAAAAGGATGCGGCGGCCGCTGTCAGCCGCATGTTCGTCATGGCTCCGATGCTTGCATCCGTTCAGCCTGCAAAACTTTCAGCAGTCGCGCCAGAAGCGGCAATGCAGGAACAGGCACAGGCTGCAGAGAGCGCGATTGCATGCGTGAAACAGGATGTCACGGTGCAGCCGCCCGATCAGCCGTGTGCGCAAGCGAGCGACCTTGTCGATCTCTTGATGGAAAATCTTGACGTCGTCGGCGTGAAAGACAGCGAAATCTCCGAAGCGCTCGCCGTGCTCGCGTATGCATGCGCCGTGCGCGAAGTGCCATGGTTTTTCGCAGGTGCGCAGGCCGTCGGCATCGCGGATGCCATCGCGTGCAGCCTCTATGGAACGATGCCGCTTCTCATTGATCTGCCGCGGATGTATACAGCAAAGGCAATGCAGGAGATTGCGAATACGGAAGCGCGCGTGCTGATCCTCGCAAATGCGTTCGCTTCTGAATGGGTCGACCATATCGATCGTCTCGTGCAGCTTCGGAAGCCGCTCTTCTTTGTCGCGCCGTTCGCCGAGGATCTCGCATTGCTGCCGCGCGGCACCGCAGCTTACGGCCTCCCGCTTCTCACGGATCTCGTGTTGGATGTGCGGGAGAGAGGCAGCTGGACATTTTGTGGAGATGCGGGGCAGGAGCTCTATTCTGAGGAAGTGCAGCGCGGCTCGGAAGCACATATGCGCCTGCCGCTCCTGCGCAATCTTCCTATGATGGGATACGAACGCGCACGGTATGGTGATCTCTTGGGCTTGGCGCGCGGACTCTCGAGTGCGGAGGAATATGGTGCGATGGAGTATCTGCTCTGTGGCGTGCCGTACGCGTATCTCCGTGGAACGCTCTCTGCCTATCGATGTGATGTACAGGCGAAAGAACTTCTGCGGGATGGCGGCAATGCGATCGAGCAGCGCGTCGCGGCGCTTTTCGGTGACAAGGTGACGGCCCATGCATGAGCTTCTCACGCGCATGGCGGATGATCTCAAGCTCGCGCAGGGGACGCATGAGCGCATGGAGGATTACGAACGTCGCCTGCTCTGGTCAGCACTCGGCCGCATGGCAGAGGCTGCACTTCACGATCGCTATGACGGGATGCCAGAAGGCGAGATTTCCGTCACGCGGTTTCGTCGGCGCATCGAACATCTGATTGAGGCGTATGATGCGCTCTTTCCTGCAATCGGCTTCCGCGCGGCACTTGCGGGGCAGGAAGATGCATCGCTGGCAGGCGGAGCAGATGCGCTTTATCGTCTCATGCTTGAAAACGGCATGGCGTACCATCGCGCTTCCTACGTTGCGCCGCCACGCGCTGTGCGGCAGCCGCTTGGCGGCATCGTGTTCATACGCGGCCAGATGCCGTCCGCAGAGGAATGTGCCAGTGGATTCAGTGCGTATCAATTGCGAGAAAAATGGCAGGGACAGCCAGCAGATGCATCGCAGGCAGAGGCAGTACGCGCGATGTTCCAGCTCGATGCACCGCTCGATGAGGGCCTTCCTGACTGCCTTGCTGCACATGCCGTGTTTTCTCCCGTTCCCGAAGGGGCGCGTCTCATGTATCTGCGCACGGACGGTGAATTTCTCAAAGGCTATTGGCAGGCGCATCCATCGTCTGAATTCACGCTCGGACGCGAGAAGGATGCATTCGGAGCGATGTGTTACTACCTGTGCCGTATGCCGCAGCATGGACGCGCAGAACGTTGGAAGATTCCCGAATGGTGCGATCACGGACTGCTCGCGCACAGCTTCCTTTTGCAGATGGGGACGCTGCCGTCGACGCATTTCCGTCGAGATGGTGCTATCGTGCATCTGCGCTGCGGCTACCGATACCCACGGGAAGAGCAGCGCTTCCTCGCGTATGTGAGCTGGCCGGAGCCCGGGAGCACGGGCTTTCGCATCGCGACGGAGCGCGTGCTCTCTGCTCCGTTTTTCGAAGGAATTCGCGTGCTTCTGACGGCGCTGGGATTTTCTTTTATCGAAGATGAAACGGATGAAAAACAAAAGGGGGAACTATTCGCATGACCTATGGAGCAGACAATGTGCAACGCGAACTGCGCCACGAACTCGAACGATACATTACAACCCAGTATCTTTCGAAGACGCCCGTGCTCGTCGAAGCGCTTAAAGACCGCCTCGATGACGAGGGCATCCTCTACCGCACTCCCTACATCGAAGCGGCGCCAGCCTATGTTGCCAAGCCGAACGGTATCGAGGAAGCCAATCTCCCCGCATGGCTCAAGACGTTTTTTTCCGCACTTGCGAAAGCGCATCTCGGCGTCTATCCTGCGCCGTTCAGTCATCAGATTCAAGCGCTCGAGGCAGCCGTGCGCGGCCGGGATTTGTTCGTAGCGACAGGCACTGGTTCGGGCAAGACGGAATGCTTTCTCTGGCCGCTCCTCGCGAAGCTCGCGGGCGAAGCTCATGAAAATCCTGCCATGTGGCGCATGCGCGGCATCCGTGCTATCATCCTCTATCCGATGAATGCGCTTGTCTCTGACCAGGTCAGCCGCTTGCGCCGTCTCATCGGCGATCCTGCTCATGGCTTCCTCCGGGCGTTCCATCATGTGGCATCCGGGGCGCGGCGGCCGCAGTTCGGCATGTATACGGGCCGCACGCCTTATCCGGGGAATGAGCCGGATTCCAGGCAGGATGCAGCGCTTGCGCGGACGCTCGCACACCTCCTGCCGCAGGAGGCACATCAAGATTTCCACAATCAGCTGCTCGCCGATGGAAAAATCCCGGCGAAAGAGGATTTGGAAGCGTTCCTCATGCGCGTTCGTAAAGGAGATCACACGCCATCGCCGGAGGACGCCGAGCTCATCACGCGCTTTGAGATGCAAAAGACCACGCCTGATATCCTCATCACGAATTATTCCATGCTCGAGTATATGCTGATGCGCCCCATCGAGGCGCACCTCTGGGATGAGACGCGCGCCTGGCTCGCAGCAAGCGAAGAAGACCGCCTGCTCTTCGTCATCGATGAAGCGCATATGTACCGCGGCTCATCGGGCGGCGAAGTAGCGCTCTTGCTGCGCCGCATGCTCTACCGCCTCGGCATCGGACGTGACCGTGTGCAATTCATCCTGACGACGGCGAGCATGCCAGCGTCGACGGAGGAAGATGATTGCGCGGTGAAGGCGTTTGCTATGCATCTGACGGCAGCGAAAGATTTTTCTTCGTTCGAGTATCTGACCGGCGAGCGTGAAGATATCACGAAATGCGGCAAGCGAGAGATCCCTTCGGAGGCTTTTACGCAGGCAGCTGAGGATATCGCTTCATTTACGGGGGAGCCGGAAGATCAGATCAGAGCGCTCCGGACGTTTTTCAAGGAAGCAGCTCCAGAGGCGGCGGAGGCGCTCCAAGCGCTGGAGACGGCAAAGCCGTGGCTCTACAGGCATCTGCTGGATTTCCGTCCCTTTCATACGCTTGTTGCGCGTTGCCGTGGCGAGGCCGTGTCGATGAAGGAACTTGCAGAAGCGATTTTTCCCGAGGCAGCGAAATGCGATGCTGCCCGTGCAGAGCGCTACGTCTCCGTGCTGCTTGCCATTGCGCCGTTCGCGCGCTCAGAGTCGGGCGCGGTGCTGTTCCCTGCACGCATGCATATGCTGTTTCGTGGGCTCCATGGCATCTATGCTTGCTCGAATCCTGACTGCCCTGATGGTACGCACGCAGGCGGCCTGCATCTTGGCCGCGTCTTTCTCAACGATGAGCACACGGTGTGTCCGACGTGCGGCAGTGCCGTCTATGAGCTCCAGTGCGACCGCCGTTGCGGGGCGCTCTTTTACCATGGTTACATCATGGAGGATGCGCTGCATGGTGCGGACAGTATGACATTCCTTTGGAATGATCCCGGAGCAAAACTCGGCAAGCAGGTGCGGGAAATCGCGCTCTACTTGCCGCCGGATGGTTACGAAGGCGCGCCGGACCGCAAGGAGAGTCCCATCCGGGCATGCTATCTCGATACAGCGAGCGGTTTCCTCCATTTCGGGAATGACACGTGGGAAGGTCGGCCTGGCGTCCGTACGCTCTACTATTGCGTGCACAAGCAGAAGGGGAAGCCCGACACGTACTTGTTCCCGTCATGTCCGCATTGCGGCCATCCATTTCATCAGCGGCGGCTCACATCATTTCGCACACAGGGGAATGCTGCATTTTACAATCTCGTGCGCGCGCAGTTTCAATTGCAGCCGGCCGTGCCTGGCAAGGAAGATATTACGCGGTACCAGAATCAAGGCCGCAAAGTCCTGCTGTTTTCTGACAGCCGCCAGCGGGCGGCACGTCTTGCGCGTGACATGTCGGAGTCGTCTGACCGCGAAGCTGCACGCAAGCTCCTCGCCCTCGCCATGCGCCGTATGGCGAAAGATCCAGAGGCAACGCTCGACAAGCTCTATGGTTATTTCTGCTGGGCGGCGGCGAAGCAGCAAGTTTCCCTCTACTATGGCGAAGCAGGCGAGCGCTTCCAACGCAGCATGGAAAAAGCCGTGCGCAGCGAGAGCGGACGTCGTCACCGTGTCGACATCCCGCTCAAGAATGCGCCTGATACGTTCAAGATTACGGAACTTCAGCTGTTTGCTGGAGCATACAATACAGTCTATAATACGGCACTCGGCTGGCTGATGCCAACGGAGAAAGCGCTTGACGAGGTGCTTGGCGATCTTGAGATTGAAGGCGCAGACGTTGATGCCGAAGGATTTGAAGAAGATTTTCTTGATTTCCTCAACGCGTGGTGGATGGATATCCTCTCGAAGCATGCGGCGCTTGCAAATGACGTCGATGACGCACTGCGCGAGAGGTTCCGCTTCCGCATCAGCGGCAATTTCGGCCTTCCGCCTGCATGGAAGTTTTCGCGGGAGCTCTGCAACATCATGGGCTGGAAAAAGAATGATGCGATGATGGAGCTCATGCACGACGTGCTTGAAGACGCATTCCTCGGGCAGGGAGCCAATGGGAACTTCTACCTCGATACGGCGAAGGTGAAGCCGGTCTTCGATCCTGCAGCACCGTGGTATCGCTGTGACCATTGTTCGGAAATCACGCCGCGCATGCTGCGTCATCGTTGCCCGAACTGCGGCTCTGATGAGATTCATGTCATGACGGAAGACGAGATGCATGTGCTCGACTTCTGGCGTCGGCCTGTGCTTACTGTGCTCGCGGGGGCTCCTGTACGCGTCATTGACACGGAGGAGCATACAGCCCAGCTTTCACACAAGGATCAGCGCGATAACATCTGGTCGAAGACGGAAAGCTACGAGCTCCGTTTCCAGGATATCGTTGCGGAGGGGGAACGTCCTGTCGACATTCTCAGCAGCACGACGACAATGGAGGTTGGCATCGATATCGGCTCCCTTGTCGCCGTGGGACTTCGGAACATCCCGCCGATGCGCGAGAATTATCAGCAGCGCGCTGGTCGTGCCGGCCGCCGTGGCAGCAGCCTCTCGACGATTGTGACTTTTTGTGAAAACGGTCCGCACGACAGCTATTATTTCGAACGTCCGGAACCCATGCTGCGCGGCGACCCGCGCCGTCCGTGGATTGATGACAGCAGCCGGAAGCTCCTTGCCCGCCACGTCACGCTTGCTTCGCTTGTCGCATTTCTCAGAAAGACGCAGGAGAGCGTCGATCAGTTCCCAGCTTGGACGTTTTTCCATGACGGCCGTGCAGAAGAGTATCTTGCGGCGGCAACAGCCTTTGCTACCGCACCGCACGGCAGCTTGCTGCCAGAAGAAGCTGAGATGGATTGGAAGGCATGGCACGCCAATCTTGCCGCGAGCTTTCGAGCGCTCGGGGAAAAGATCGAGCGTCATCCCGATCTCTACGGCGTCGATGAACAGGGCATCGGCGATCATCCGAAATCGCTGTTCCGCGCGCTTTACGAAGAGGGACTCATCCCGACGTACTCGTTCCCGATGAATGTCGTGAGCCTCTATACGTTTGAACATGGCAAAGTCCAGTACACGGTCGAGCGCGGTCTCGATGTTGCCATCTCTGAAGATGCTCCGGGCCGATCCCTCATCGTTGACAAGGAAACGTACCAGATCGGAGGCCTTTATACGCCGGGCAGCGAATTCCGTCCCGGTGCGAAAGGACGACCAGCGCGTCCGTACCTCGAGGATCCGAATTATAAAAAGACGCTTTATCAATGCGCATGCGGTTGGTTTGGCTTCGAAGTGCCGGAGACCGGCGTTTGTCCGTTCTGCGGCAGCCCCGATATCAAAGAGGCGCGCCCCATGGTGCGTCCGTGGGGCTTCGCGCCGAAGGAGGCGCAACCCATCGCAGAAGCACAGCTCATGGAAGTTTTTTCTTTTGCATTGCCGCCTGTCTATTCGACGCTTCCAGATGGAAGCGCGATGCAGGACATCGCTGGCTGGCAGCACATCCATATGGCCGCACGCGAAAACCAGCGTATCATCATGTTGAACCGCGGTCCTGATAAAAAAGGATTCACAATTTGCCCTGATTGCGGCGCCGCCGTGCCTGGTGATGACGATGATGCGCTCAGAGGCATCCGCCGTCCGTATCCGACAAAATTTTCGACGTGCCGTCACAATGGTTGCGATTGCGAGCACGTCAATCTCGGCTATGATTTCATTACAGATATGCTCGTGCTCGAAATCCCGCTCGACAGCCCTGCTCTTGATGACGGACGTGAGAGCCAGCCGTGGCTCCGGCGCGCGGCGCAGTCGCTTGCGGAAGCTATTCGCATCACGGTCAGCAAATTGCTCGATATCGAGTATACGGAACTTGTCAGCGGCTATCGCCTGCGGCGGCAGAGAGGCAGCGCATGTGTTGATATTTACCTTTACGACAGCCTCTCGAGCGGTGCCGGCTATGCCGTCTGCCTTGCGGATGACATGCCGCGCATCCTCCGTGCGGCACGTGAACTTCTGGCAGGCTGTTCGTGCGACGACGCTTGCCAGCGCTGCCTGAAACACTACCGCAACCAATTTCTCCATCCGATGCTCGACCGTCATGCTGCGCTCGTGCTTTTGCATTGGGCAGAGACCGGCGATGTTCCTGAGGAGCTTCCTATTGAAAGACAGCAAGCGGCGCTTGCGCCGCTTCACCCGCTCCTCCAGGCAGCGGGCATCGAGATCTTCGAGAACCAGACGGAGGCGGCAGGACGGGGCATCGTATTCCGGCACAATGACAAGGTGCGGACGATTCTTGTTTATCCGTGGATGAATGCCCGTCCGAAAGTGCGTGGCACGATTTCGCTCTCCGATGCCCTGCTAAAATATGCAAGACCCTATGCGCTCGAAACCATCTTGAAAGCTTTTTGAAATTCATCGTTTGTTCAAAGAAACGCATTTGCAGCCAATGTCCTGCAAATGCGTTTTTCTTTGGTGAAAAACATCATCAAAGTTTTGAAAGAGGAGCAGAATTGTGGTAAGATAGGAAAACGCAAGGAAAAAAAGG
>Ga0256406_1005046_pt1 | contig 14468 bp, 11 predicted proteins | sample RumenRJG_03DNA_FD_185986 | JGI IMG/M metagenome (GOLD analysis project Ga0256406, IMG submission 185986) | Bovine rumen microbial communities from Lethbridge, Alberta, Canada - RJG_03 | ecosystem: Host-associated > Mammals > Digestive system > Stomach > Rumen | place: Canada: Alberta | collected... | reverse complement strand
TCCCCCGCGGCGGGCGCGCCGCCGTCCGAGGACCCTGCGAGCGCGCCGTCCTTCTCGGCCCCCGAGCCGAGCCTGCCCCTGAGCGCCATGAGCGCCACCGAGGAGGCGACGAGCGCCGGCAGCATGAAGCCGTCCGGGCCGAAGGCGGCGAGGCACGCGACGGACGCGGCCGCCCCGACGAGCGCCGGCACGACGTCCCCCTCGCTCAGGAGGCGTTCCAGGAGGATGATCACGAACAGCGCCGTCATCACGAAGGAGATGCCCTCGGTGTCGAAGGGGAGCAGCCCGCCGACGACGCCACCGGCCAGGGCGGAGAGCGCCCAGTAGAGGTAGTCGAGCAACGTCACCCAGAACATGAACCAGCGCCGGTCGACGCCTGCGGGCGGCTCGGCGGAGCACAGCACGGAGAAGGTCTCGTCGCACATGCCGAAGATCAGGAAGGGGCGCATCCAGCCGGTGTCGCGGTACCTGTCGAGCATGGCGATGCCGTAGAAGAGGTGGCGCGCCTGCACCGCGAGGGCGACCACGAAGGTCGTGAGCGGGGCGAACGCACCGCCCAGCATCCCCGCCACCAGGAACTCGAGCGACCCGCCGAAGATCACCGTGGCCATGGCGAGGGGGTAGACGGGCGGGAAGCCCAGCGCACGCACGTAGACGCCGTACGAGAAGCCCAGGAAGGCGAAGCCCGCGAGGATGGGCACGGTCAGCGGGAAGGCGGCGGCGAGGGCGCGGAGCCAGGGGCGCTCGTCCGCCCGTCGCCACGCGGCGTCCTCCGCCTCGCCCGCCTCTGACGCCGCCCCGACCATCCGAGACCCTCCCGCACCTCCGCGTATATACTGAGCAGACCGGGCCGGCCGCCGTGGCCTGGCCCCAAATCGATCTCACGACTGTACCACAGGGGCGCCGGCCCGAGGGCCGCGCGCGGGCCCGCCCGCGCGCCGGCACGCCGGGGCCCGCGCGAGGGAGGCACCATGATCACGCTGGCGATACCCGGCAGGCCCACCATCCAGGTCTCCAACGTCGTCCTCGACTACAACGGCACCATCGCCTTCGACGGGCGCATCTCGCCCGAGGTCGGCCTGCTGATCCGCCAGCTCGCGCAGGCGTGCAACGTCCTCGTGCTCACGGCGGACACCTACGGGACCGCGCGGCGCGCCTGCGCGGAGCTCGGCGTCGAGGTCAGGACGTTCACGAGCGGCGCCGCCTCTGGCGAGAAGCGCGCGATCGTCGAGGGACTGCGGGGCGTCACCGCCAGCGTGGGCAACGGCCTGAACGACATCGAGATGTGCGACGCCGCGGACTTCTCCATCGGCGTGCTCGACGGCGAGGGCATCTGCCCCGCGCTCATCTCGCACGTGGACATCCTGGCGCGCAGCTCCGAGGAGGCGCTCGCGCTCCTGCTCAACACCGACCGCATCCGCGCGACGCTCAGGGCCTAGGCGGAGATGTCCATGGGGGATACGCAGGCCGAGAAGGACGCGGGCGCCGCGGTACCGGCAGAGGCGCTTCAGGCGCTGCGCTCGTACTTCGGCTACGACTCGTTCCGCCCGGGGCAGGCGCCGCTCGTCTCCGCGATCCTCTCCGGCAGGGACGCGCTCGGCGTGATGCCGACGGGCGCCGGCAAGTCGGTCTGCTACCAGGTGCCCGCCTTCGTGATGGGGGGTCTCACCCTGGTCGTGAGCCCGCTCGTCTCGCTCATGGGCGACCAGGTCCGCGCGCTCAAGGCGGCGGGCGCGCGCCCGAGCTACCTCAACTCCACGCTCACGCCCGGCCAGCAGCGCACGGTCCTGCGGCGCGCCGCGGAGGGTTGGTACCAGATCATGTACGTGGCGCCCGAGAGGCTCGAGGACGAGCGCTTCCTCGAGTTCGCGCGGGCGGCGGCCTCGCCCGGCGGCGTGGGCATCCCCCTCGTCGCCGTCGACGAGGCGCACTGCGTGAGCCAGTGGGGACAGGACTTCCGCCCCTCCTACCTCGGCATCGCGGACTTCGTGGCCAAGCTCCCCCACCGCCCGGTCATGGCCGCGTTCACGGCGACCGCGACCGGGCGCGTCCGGGACGACATCGAGGAGATGCTGCGCCTCCGCTCCCCCGAGGTCGTGGTCACGGGCTTCGACCGGCCCAACCTCTACTTCGGCGTCGAGGAGGTGCCGGACGCGCGCAAGGGCGAGAGGATCCTCTCCTTCGTGCGCGAGCACGCCGGCGAGAGCGGCATCGTGTACTGCGCCACGCGCAAGGCCACCGACGAGCTCGCGGCCTTCCTCGGCGAGGGGCTCGCGGCGGACGCGGGCGGCGCGGGCGCGGGCCACGTCCCCGTGGTGGGCCGCTACCACGCCGGCATGCCGCTCGAGGAGCGCAGGCGCAACCGCGACGCCTTCGTCGAGGACCGCATCGACGTGATGGTCGCGACCAACGCCTTCGGCATGGGGATCGACAAGCCCAACGTCCGCTACGTGGTCCACAACAACGCGCCGGAGAGCATCGAGGCCTACTACCAGGAGGCGGGCCGCGCGGGCCGCGACGGCGACGCCGCCACCTGCCTGCTCCTTTGGAGCGGGAACGACTTCCGCTTGCGCAGGTTCCTGATAGACCGCACGCCCGCAGACGAGCGCCTCGCGCCCGACCAGCGCGAGTTCGGCGTCCGCAACCGCTACCGCCTGCTCGACCAGATGCAGGGCTACTGCGAGACAACCGGCTGCCTGCGCGCCTACATCCTGCGCTACTTCGGCGACGATGCGGCGGGTGCCGGCCGCGGGGCCGGAGGCGCCGGCGCCTTCGGCGGCGGGGGCTGCGGCAGGTGCTCCAACTGCCTCACCGAGTTCGCGGTGGAGGACGTGAGCGGCCCGGCCCTCTCCGCCCTGAGGTTCGTCTCCGAGACCGGCGGGCGCTTCGGCAAGTCGCTCGTCGCCGACGCGCTGCACGGGAGCGCGTCCGAGCGCGTCCGCCAGTGGCGCCTCGACGAGGCCGCCGACTACGGGGCGCTCGCCGACGTCCCCGTGGGCCGGATCAAGGACGTGATCGGCCAGCTCGTCGGCCGCGGCTACCTCGAGCAGGGCCAGGGGCGCTTCCCGGTGCTCTCGCTCGGGCCCCGCGCTGCAGAGGCGCTCGACGACCCCGCGGGCTTCTCGTTCTCCCTCAAGCGGCGCGAGCGGAGAGCCGCGCTGCTCAGGCGCCGCGCCACGGACCTGCTGCGCTCCGAGGGCGGAAGTCGCGGCACCCGGGCGGAGCGCCCCGGCGACGACGCCGACCTCTTCGAGCGCCTGCGGACCCTGAGGATGGACCTCGCGTGCGAGCGCGGCTGGGCGCCCTACATGGTCTGCTCCGACAAGACCTTGCGCGACCTCTGCCGCAGGCGCCCGCACTCGACCGACGAGCTCCTCGAGATCCAGGGCATCGGCGAGAAGAAGGCCTCGAGCTTCGGCGACGCGCTGCTGTCCGCGATCGCTGCCTTCGAGGCCGAGAAGGGCTAGGGGCCAGGGGCCTGCCAGGCGCGCCGCGCTCGGCGAAGCGCGGCCGGCCACCGGGGCCGAGAAGGGCCGGCGCCCGCACATAGGCAAGAGGGCGCCCGCCGCAAAGCGACGGACGCCCTCCCTGATCGAGCTCGATACGCTCTACCTGGCGCTACTCGGCGGCAGGAGCGGTCTCCTCGGCGGGAGCCTCCTCGGCAGCGGGAGCCTCCTCGGCGGCCTCGGCAGCCTTGGCGGCCTTCGCAGCCTCAGCCTCGGCCTTCTTGGCAAACTCGGCGGCGCGCTTGGCCTTGGCAGCGGCCTTGGCCTCCTTGGCAGCCTTCCTCGCGGCCTCGGCCTCGGCGGCCTTCGCGGCCTTGGCGGCCTTGGCCTCCTGGGCCTTCTTGAGCTGGTTGGCGGCAGCGCCACCGAACTTGTCGGAGAAGCGCTGGACGCGACCACCGGTGTCGACGAGCTTCTGCTGGCCGGTGTAGAACGGGTGGCACTTGTCGCAGAGGTCGATCGTCATCTCGGACTTGGTGGAGCGGGTAACCCACGTGTTGCCGCAGGTGCAGCGCACCGTGCACATCACGTAGTCGGGATGGATGCCGTTCTTCATGCTGGACTCCTTCGAAAGGCCTGGTTTCCGACCAGGCGAGGGGCTGGAACGCCTGCCGCCCCGGCGATGTGGCCTCGCCGGACAAAGCGAACAAGCTGTATAAGTATAGCGCACTGCTCCCGGGTGCCGCTCGTCCACACAGCCTACATACGCGCACGGCGGCGCAACCGGACCCGGGCGCCGGCGCTCGCCGGCACCCGTCGCTGCCCCTGGGCCAAAGGCGGCTCGTTGCCTCGCTAGCCGAGCGTCACGTACTCCCCGACCTCCTCGGTCAGGGGGTCGACCGTCGGCGCGTCGAGCGGCTGGGCGAGCGCCCGCGCGTCCGCCTCGAGGTCGCGCAGCCACTCCTCCCGCGTCGGCGCGGGACCCGCGTCGGGCGCGCCGAACAGGAACGCGCGGATGCGCGGCAGCTCGCGGACGCCCTGGTCGTACCCGAGCAGGTAGGCGTCACGCAGCAGGCCCGCGTCCTGCGTCGTCGACCTGACCGGCATCAGCTCCGGCCGGATGATCAGCGCGCGTCCCTGGCGCTCAAGGTCGAGCATGTGCTCGAGCGCGATGTTGTAGCGCGCCCAGCGGTCGAGCAGGGCCTGCGCCAGCACCGGGTAGCGCACCCGCGCCCGCTCGAGCAGCTGGCGGTAGGCGCCGACCGGCGCGGTCTTGCGGTAGCCGAACGGCCTCGTCGCGACGAACAGGAACTTCTCGTACCCGTCCCTCTCGGCCATGACCGTGGGGATGCCCGCGCCCTCGCCCAGGCCGCCGTCGAACATGCGGTGCCCGCCGAGCGCGACGGGGTGCATGAAGCCGGGCAGGGTCGAGCTCATGCGCACGTAGGTGGCCATGGTCTCGGCGTCCGTGCAGTCGCGCTTGTGGAACACGACCGTCTCTCCGGTCGCGCCGTCGAAGCTCTGGAAGGCCACCTCGGCGGGGTTTCGGGAGAAGGTCTCCCAGTCGAAGGGCAGGTAGCCGTCCTCGATGCAGCCGGTGTAGTCGTACTCGGCGTCGAAGTAGCCCTTCCCGCGCAGGATGCTGCGCAGCCCGCCCTTGTCGGGCAGCGTCGCGAAGTCTATGAAGCTGCGGCGCACGCGGACGCGGTCGCGCGACACGTAGTCGACCGTGTGGCTCGCACCGGCGGACAGGCCGCAGACGTAGTCGAAGTAGATGTGCTGGTCGAGAAGGACGTTCACGATGCCGGCCGTGTAGCTCGCCCTGAAGCCGCCACCCTCGAAGACGAGGGCGCAGTCGTGCACGTTGGTGGCGAGGGGCGCCGCCGCGCCCCCGGTCGCGCCAGCCGTGGGCGCCGTCGGGGCGGATCCGGTTGTAGATGCGGTCTCTGCGGTCATGGCTCTGCCTTCCGTCCTCGGACCCCAGGCGCGCAGGCGCCGCCACCGCTCGCGGCGGGGGCAGGGGGTGCTAGAGTCCAGTCTAGGAAATGGTAGTTGAGTTGTCGGCAATCGTAGCGGAACGAGGTCGCAGAATGGCGAAAACTATCAAAGACCCCGTCGAGGCGGCAGCGGAGCTCGAGCGGCTGTTCGGCGAGGCGACAAGCGCGGTCTTCTTCGGCGGCGCGGGCGTGTCGACGGCGAGCGGTATCCCGGACTTCCGGAGCCCCTCGGGCCTGTACCACCAGCGCGGCTACAAGTACCCGCCCGAGACCATGCTCTCCCACGGCTTCTACGAGACGCACCGCGAGGAGTTCTTCGACTTCTACCGCAACGTCATGTGCGCGCCCGACGCCAGGCCCAACCAGTGCCACCTCAAGCTCGCCGAGCTCGAGCGCGAGGGCAGGCTCCTCTCCGTCGTGACCCAGAACATCGACGGCCTGCACCAGGCCGCCGGCTCGAGGCGCGTCTGGGAGCTGCACGGCTCCACGCACCGCAACGTCTGCCAGCGCTGCGGCAGGGTCTTCTCGCAGGAGTGGGTCCTCGCCACCAGCGGCGAGCCGCGCTGCGACGCCTGCGGCGGCCCCGTCAAGCCTGACGTGGTCCTCTACGAGGAGAGCCTCGACCAGTCGGTCATCGAGGGGGCGGTACGCGACATCGCCAGCTGCGACCTCCTCGTCGTCGGGGGGACCTCGCTCGTGGTCTACCCCGCAGCGGGACTCATCGACTACTTCCGCGGCGACAGGCTCGTGATCTGCAACCTCGAGCCCACGAGCGGCGACGCGCGGGCCGACGTCGTCTGCGCCTGCGACATCGCGAAGGCCTTCGACTTCTAGCGCTCGCCGGGCGCAGGGGCCGGGCGCAGGGGCCGGGCGCCTCCCGCCACGCGCGTCCGCACCGCCTCCCACCTGCGCCTGCACTCCTGCGCAGGCCCCGAGGGACGCAAACCGCTACAATTGGTGAGCGTGTATGCACCCCCGCGCGCCATCGCCCGCGGGTGCGGTCGTCTGGAGGGACCCGGGATGCTTCGAGAGAACTACTACGACTGGCTGTGCGGAGCGCACCACGTTTCGCTCACGAGGCCGCGCGTCATGGGCGTCCTCAACGTCACGCCGGACTCCTTCTCGGACGGCGGCTCGTACGTGGACGCGGACGCCGCGATCGCCCACGGCATGGACATGCTCGACCAGGGCGCGGACATCATCGACGTCGGCGGCGAGTCCACCCGGCCCGGCTTCAGCCCCGTCTCCCCCGAGGAGGAGGCCCGCCGCGTCGTCCCCGTGGTCGCCGCCCTGGCCGAGGCGGGCGCGATCGTCTCCATCGACACGCGCCACGCCCCCGTCGCCCGCGCCTGCCTCGAGGCGGGCGCCTCGATCGTGAACGACGTCGAGGGCTTCACGGACCCCGAGATGGTCCAGGTCGCCTGCGAGTACGACTGCGGAGTCGTCGTCATGCACTGGAACCAGACCACGGGCGCAGGCTCGCGCCGCTCCGTGACGCTCGACCCCACCCGCCCCGCGCAGGCCCGCCTCATGGCCCCCAGCAACCGGCGCTTCACCCTCCCGGAGGAGGCGCCAATCATGCGCGAGGTCATGGGCTTCCTGGGCGACCAGGCCCGCAAGCTCATGCGCGCCGGCGTCTCCCACGACCGGATCTGCATCGACCCCGGCCCGGGCTTCGACAAGACGACCGACACGGACGTGGTGATCCAGCGCAACACGCACAAGCTCGTCTCCATGGGCTACCCCGTGCTCTGCGCCGTCTCGCGCAAGCGCTTCGTCGGGGCCCTCTCCGGCGTGGCGAGCGCCCCCGAGCGCGACGCCGCCACAGCCGGCGTGGTGCTCTCCGCCATCGAGTCCGGCGCGCGCATCGTCCGCGTGCACAACGTGGCTCTGGCCGCGCAGGTGATCGACACCTACTGGGCCTGCAGCCACAAGGACCCGCGCCAGGGCTTCGTCTCGCTCGGCTCCAACGTCGGCGACCGCCTGGGCTACCTCGCCCGCGCGGCCAAGCTCATCGACGAGCTGCCGCTCACCTGCGTCGTCGCCGTCAGCCACGCCTACGAGACCGAACCCGCCTACGGCATCGCCACGCCGGTGGCCAACGCCGTCGCGGAGATCCGCACCGAGCTCGCCCCCCTCGTGCTCATCGACAGGCTCCTCGAGATCGAGGAGCGCGAGGGCCGCGTGCGCCACGAGGGCGAGGAGGGCCACGGCCCGCGCACCGTCGACTGCGACCTCTGCTGGCTCGAGGGCGAGGAGCACGCCGGCCGCCACCTGACGCTGCCGCACCCCGGCCTCGGCGAGCGCGACTACGTGCTCGTCCCCATGGAGGACCTCATGAGCGACCCGGAGCGCTTCCTCGCGCACGCCGGCGTCGAGGTCAAGCCGTTCGAGGAGCGCGTGGGCAAGGTGCTCGCCGACCTCGGCCCCGTCGACTGGCGCTAGCGTGCCCGGCCAGGGGGAGGGGCTCCCCACCATCACCCTAAGCAGCGACCCCGCCTCCGCGCTCCCCGCGGAGGCCCTAGCAGACGCCGCCTACGCGCTCGCGCCGGAGGGCACCTGCACGGCCTTGGCCGAGAAGGACCGGCTGCTCGTGGCCGTCCTGGCGAGGCCAAAGGTCCCGATGGGGCACCTGGTCGCGGCCGCGCCCGTCGCCGCGCTCGGCGCCGCGGACGCGCTCGAGGCCCTCGGGGCGGACGCCTCCGCCTTCGGAATCGGCTGGCCCCACGACCTCGTCCTCGCCGGCGGCGCAGACGTCGTCTGCCGCGTCTCCGCCAAGGCCGGCTACGCGGAGGGGACCTTCGTGGTCCTCTCGCTCGACCTCGACCTCCACGCGCTCGCCGCCCTTCTCGGCGAGGACGCGACCGGAGGGCCCGGCGCCGTCGCGGGCGCGCTGAGGGACGCCGTCTGCTCCCGCATGGACGCCTGGGCCACCTCGGTCGCTGGCGAGGGCGCGAGGGTCGCCCCGTGGGCGAGCTTCCTGCCGGAGTACTTCGACCGCGTGGCGCTCATGGGAAGGCCGGTCGACGTCCGCTACCCCAACGGCAGCGTGTACGCGCGCGGCTACTTCGTCGGCGTCGACATCTGGGGCCGTGCGACCGTGCGCACGAGGCGCGCCGGCGACATCGAGTTCCCCGCCGAGCGCTTCGGCATCTTCCCCCAGTCCGGCCAGGAGTAGCGCGAGCGGCCTGCGCCGTCGCGGCGCGCGGGCGCCTGGGGGCTAGCGCGCCCCGCCCTCGGCCAGCCAGATCAGCCTGATGCCGCGCAGGGTGAGGTCGTCGTCGACGGCGTCGAAGAGCTCCGTCGCGCGGGCCACGGTCCTGGCCAGGCCACCGGTGCCCACCACCTTGGCCCCCTCGATCGAGAGCTCCGCCTTGATGCGCGCGACCAGGCCCTCCGCCTGCGCCGCCGCACCCACGACCAGGCCCGACTGCACCGCCTCCGCAGTCGTCGCGCCGAGCGTGCGGCCGGGAGCCTCCACGGGCACGCTCGAGAGCTTGGCCGCCCGCTCGAAGAGGGCGGCCGCGGAGAGCATGAGGCCCGGCGAGATGACGCCGCCGCGGTAGGCGCCCGAGGCGTCCACCACGTCGATGTTGGTCGCCGTCCCGAAGTCGACGACGATGACCGGGTCGCCGTAGGCCTCGCGCGCGGCGACGGCGTTGGCGACGCGGTCCGCGCCGAGGGTCGTCGGATCGGGCATGTCCACGCGCATGCCCGCGGTCGTGCCCGGGCCCACGAGCAGCGGCGCCGAGCCGAGCAGGCGCTCGAGGCAGCGCGACCACGCCCTGCTCAGCACGGGGACGACGCTCGCCACGCCGGCGTCCGTGACGTCCGCGCGCCCGAAGCCGTCCATCGCCAGGAAGCCGAGGATCTTCTCGCGCAGCTCGTCGGCCGTGTCCGTGCGGCCCGTCGCCATCCTCCAGCCGTGGCGGAAGGCGCCCTCGGCGTCGTAGAGGCCGATGGTCGTCTGGGTGTTGCCCACGTCGATGGCAAGAAACATGCGAGCCTCCCCGCGCTCGTCGGTCAGAGGGCCCCACGGGCCAACAGCTATACTACTGTTTCGCGCTCGCGCGAGGCGGCGCGGGGCGCCGCCGGCCACGGGCCGGGCGGGCGCCGGAAGGGACGTCTAGACCACGGGGCGCGGCCCCGAGGATGCGAGGTTCGATGACCACCGAGGATGCGGCCGGCGAGGCGCTGGCCACGGCAGGCGCAAAGGGCGGCGCCGCGGGTGCGGCGCGCGAGCTCAGGCTCGTCTCCTGGAACGTGAACGGCCTGCGCGCCGTGATGAAGAAGACCCCGAGCTTCGTCGACGTGGTCTCAGAGACGGACGCCGACGTCTTCGCCATCCAGGAGACCAAGCTCCAGGAGGACCAGGCCGCCAAGCTCGGCCTCGAGGAGGCGCTGCCCGGCTACGTGCAGACGTGGAGCTACGCCGAGCGCAAGGGCTACTCCGGCACCGCGGTCTTCAGCCGCGAGGAGCCGCTGCAGGTCGTGCGCGAGACGGGCTGCGAGTTCGCAGACGACGAGGGCCGCGTATGCGCGCTCGAGTTCGGCAGCTACTGGTTCGTGAACGTCTACACGCCCAACGCCAAGCAGGGCCTGCTCAGGCTCGACGAGCGCCAGGTCTGGGACGCGCGCTTCCGCGACTTCCTCAAGGAGCTCGAGCGCGACAAGCCGGTCGTGACCTGCGGCGACTTCAACGTCGCGCACGAGGAGATCGACCTCAAGAACCCCAAGAGCAACCGCGGCAACGCGGGCTTCTCCGACGAGGAGCGCGCCGACTTCACGCAGCTCCTGGACGCGGGCTTCACCGACACCTTCCGCAGCCGCCACCCCGGCCTCGAGGGCGCCTACAGCTGGTGGAGCTACCGCTTCCACGCGCGCGAGAAGAACGCGGGCTGGCGGATCGACTACTTCCTCGTGTCGGACTCGATCGCCGACCGCGTGCGGGGGGCCTCGATCCTCTCCGAGGTCTTCGGGTCGGACCACTGCCCCGTCGAGCTCGCGATCGAGCTCTAGCCGGGCCGGCGGCAGGCGCCGGCCCGGCAGGCGCTAGGCCCGGCAGGCGCTAGGCCCCGTAGCTCTCCTTGAGCTTGCGCCAGGCGGGCATGGAGCCGACGATCGTGTCGAAGCTCACGCAGTAGCCCACGCGCACCCAGCCGTGGCAGCCGAAGGAGTCGGACGGCACGGGCAGCAGCTCCAGCGAGCGGGCGCGCTCGAAGAACGCGTTCTCGTCGGGCTCGAGCGCCTTGACCCACAGGTAGAAGGCGCCCTGGGGCTCCACGTACTCGTAGCCCAGCTCGGAGAGGCCGTCGGTCAGGGCCTTGCGGTTCCTCTCGTAGGCGGCGATGTCGGTCGGCTCGTCCACGCAGTCGACCAGCACGCGCTGGAAGAGCGCCGGCGCGCAGACGAAGCCGAGCTTGCGGCCAGCCCCCGCGACGGCGAAGACGAGGTCGTCGTGGTCGGGGTTGGTGTTGGGCACGAGCACCCAGCCGATGCGCTCGCCCGGCAGGCTCAGCGACTTGGAGTAGCTGTAGCAGACGATGGTCGCGTCGTAGATCGAGGGCACCCACGGCACCTCGACACCGGCGTAGGCGATCTCCCGGTACGGCTCGTCGGAGATCAGGTAGACGGGGTGGCCGAACTCACGGGACTTCTCGCGCAGGACGGCCGCCAGCTCCTCCAGGTTCTGGCGCGAGTAGACCGAGCCCACGGGGTTGTTGGGCGAGTTCACGAGGACCGCGACGGTACGCTCGTTGATCGCCTGCGCCATCGCGGCGACGTCGATCTGGAAGGTGTCCGCGTCGGCCATGACCTCGACGCAGCGTGCCCCCGCGTTCTCGATGAAGACCTTGTACTCGGGGAAGTACGGCGCCACGACGCAGACCTCCTGGCCGGCGCCGCGCTCGACGATGGCGTTGAAGGTGATGGAGAGCGCCGCAGCCGCGCCGCAGGTCAGGTAGAGGTCGGCGGGCGAGTAGGACGTGTGGAACCGGCGGTTCAGGCTGTCCGCGACGGCCTTGCGCGCCACGGGCAGGCCCGCGGCGGGGGTGTAGCCGTGCAGCTCGACCGGCGACAGGTCGAGGGCGCGCTCGATCGAGGAGCGCACGGCCATGGGGGCCGGGACGTTGGGGTTGCCGAGCGAGAAGTCGAAGACCTTGTCCGCGCCGATCTCCGCCTTGCGGGCCGCGCCCCAGGCCGCGATCTCACGGATCGAGCTCTTGGAGGCGCCGTAGGCGTAGCTTTCCTTGTTGATGCTCATGCTCATCTCCTTGTCACGAGCGCCCGGCGAGGCCGCGCTGCGAAGTCGCAGGCAGGCCCGCGGGCGTCCAGTCGCATCCATGGTATCCCGCACGCGACCGCGCCAGGGCACGCGCGCGAGAGTGGAAACAAACGGCGCGCGGCGCAGGCGAGAGGGGCCTCGCGTCCCTACTCCCCCAGGGCGGCGACGGCCCCCGGCCACAGGCGCCCGGCCGCAAGCTCGTCCCACTCGGGCGCGTCCAGCCGCACCTCCCTCACCGGCACGCCCTCGGCGTCCGCCCACGCGCAGAGCTCGCGGCGGGCGGCCTCGAAGGCGCCCGCGAGGGCGTCTGCGCGCTTGCCCCTCGTGGCCACCGCGCCACGGTCGAGCAAGGCGTAGCGCAGCTCGCCGAAGCCGAGCACGACGCCGGCGCGCGCGGACGCCGAGCCGTCGGACACGAGAAGGACCTCGCGCGGCGCGTCCAGCGCGGGCAGGTGAGCGACCTCGGCCCCGAGGCGCTCGGAGAGGGTCTCGAAGACGGGCAGCGCGCGGGCCGCGTCCTCGGAGGCGTCCAGGCGCGCGGCGCTCAGGCCGAGGGCGGCGCAGAGGCGGTCCAGGTAGGCGAAGCCGGGAACGGCCTCGCCGTTGAGGTAGCGCTGCAGCCCCTCGACGGACTCGTCGCCCGCGGCGCGTGCCAGGCGGGCGGCCGTGACGGTGGGATCGCTCGCGGCGATGAGGTCCACCGCCTCGTAGAGCCGCTCGGCGTAGGTCGACGCGTAGTCGAGAAGCCCGCGCTCGCTCGGGCGCCTGCGCTCGCGGCGGCTGGCCGCGACGCTCTGCGCCAGCCCCTCGCGCACCTCCCGCTCGCGCGGCCCCAGCGCCTCCACGAGCGCCGCGAGGGCGGGGAGCTCGGGCGCGGCCCCAGGGGCCGCCGCTGCGCAGACGGGCGTCGGGGCAGCGGCGGACTCGGGGGTCACGGCCCCGGCGGGAGCCGCGTCCGCGGACGGCGACGTCGGGGCCGCGGGCGCGGGCGCGGGCGTGGCAGCTGCGGCCTCCACGTCCTTCTCGGCCGCGTCCCTCCGCTCGAGGGGGACCGCCGCGGCGAAGGCGTCGTCGAACTCCTCGACCGGCTCGTCTGCGGCGGGTATCGCCATTGCCGCGAGCTTGGCCTCGCGCTCGGCGCGCGCCCGCTCGGCGGCGGCGCGGTCCGCCATGGCGCGCTCGACGGCCGCCTGGTCCACGCTCTTGCGCCGGGCCTCCGCGAGGCGCTCCTGGGCGGCGGACTTGGCCTGGGCCTTCGCGCTCGCGAGGTCGGCGGCCCTCCTGGCCTCGGCCTGGCGGGCCGCGCGGCGGCGCAGCGCGCCCTCGAGCTCGTCGCGCAGCCTGTACTCGCGCATGCCCGCGGCCACCTTGCCGGCCGGCCGCGACAGGGCGAGCACGCCCGACCAGTCGGGGTTGCCGAAGCGGTCCATCGCGGGCGGCTCCACGCCGAGGCGAGCTCCAGCGCGCTCGGCGGCGGAGTTGAGCCAGCGGCGGTAGCGCCCCATGGTGCCGCGGTACCTCACGCTGAGCTGCTGGAAGGTCGCGGGCGACCCGTAGTTGAAGAAGCACTCGAGGACGTTCAGGCCGTCCTCGTCGAAAATCGCGGGGTCCTCGAGCATCTCGCACCAGTCGTCGACGCTCACGTCGAGGGGGTACTCCTCCTCGGTGGGCCGCCAGGTGTAGTCGACCTCCGCCTCCTCCTCGGTCTCCCTCGCCTGCTCCGCGGCCACCTCGTGCGCCCGCCTGTCGTTCCTGATGATCGCCATGCCCCGTCCCTACGTCACGCCTGGCGCCCGCCTGCCCGGCGTGCGCCCTGCCCGGTCTTTCCGCGTACGAGTATACGTTCGCACTGGTGTCAAACGACGCGCATACCCGCCGCTCGTCGGAGTTGGCAAGTGTTTAAATAATCATACGTTATGTAATTAATCGGCATAAGTATGCGAATTCGTTGCCTAATCAAAGGCTAATTTTCATTTATACAGAAATTATGATATTGCTCCGCCGATAGAGAAGCTCCGAAAGTCGCCGGAATTTTGGGTTACAAAGTAGGTGTGGTTGCGTGAAACAGGGATCACGCCTCCATCAGCACGGATGGACGCAAGGAGCCACCTTCCCCTCCGAGCGTCCGGCACGAGGCCCCACCCGCTCAGTGAACTGCGCCCCAAAACTTGGACGCGATAAATCATAAACGCTAGGCGACTCCCCGGAGGGCCTGGTCCCGGAACTCGACCGGGGTCAGGCCCTTCAGCCTGACCTGGCGCCTCGCATGGTTCCAGTGGTGGATGTACGCCTCGAGGTCGCGCTTGAAGCTCTCGAAGTCGCTCCAGTCGCGTCCCCGGAAGAACTCGTCCTTGATGTGCCCGAAGACCTGCTCGGTCGCGCCGTTGTCGATGCAGTTGCCCTTGCGCGACATGCTCTGCACGAAGCCGTTCTCCCTGAGCTTCGCGACGTAGGACGCGTGCTGGTACTGCCAGCCCATGTCGGAGTGCAGGACCGGCGCCGCGCCCTCCGGCTTCGCGGCCATGAGCATCGAGAGCATCTCCTCCTGTTGGGCGAGGTCCGGATGCTCCGAGACCGACCACGCCACGATCTCCTTGCTGCCGAAGTCGTAGGCCGGCGCGAGGTAGGCCTTGCCGAAGGAGCACTTGAACTCGGTGACGTCGGTGCCCATCTTCTGCCAGGGGCCGTCGGCGGCGAAGTCGCGGCCGAGCACGTTCTCGAAGGTCTCGCCGACCTTCCCCC
>Ga0256406_1005045_pt1 | contig 14469 bp, 10 predicted proteins | sample RumenRJG_03DNA_FD_185986 | JGI IMG/M metagenome (GOLD analysis project Ga0256406, IMG submission 185986) | Bovine rumen microbial communities from Lethbridge, Alberta, Canada - RJG_03 | ecosystem: Host-associated > Mammals > Digestive system > Stomach > Rumen | place: Canada: Alberta | collected... | reverse complement strand
GGCATGTACTCCTGCTGCTTCTGGGGGCCGGATCGCCGCGACGACAAGTACAACGACGCCAAGAACAAGGGCAAGGCGGCCAAGTAGGCGCCGTGCCTCTCGCTAACGTTTTCCGGGCCGCACCGCGGCCCGTTACCATTTCAGGGGGTCTGCGATGAGCTGGACACGAAGGGAATTCCTCGAGCTTGCATCGGCCGGTGCCGCAAGCATGGGCCTTGCCGCCTGCAGCGCTCCCGCGCGGCAGCAGGCCGACAACAGCTCCGACCAGTCCACGGATACCACGACGCAGCCTGCCGACAACGTGGATCTGGGCGAGTTCAAGAGCCTGGCGCTCGACACGTCTGCCTGGAAGTACGATGCGGACAATGACGTCTACTACCAGCTGGGCCTCACCTACTGCCTGAAGCCCGCCACGACGGCCTACGAGTCCCTGGCGATCTTTGTTCCCGGCAAGTTCTTCACGGCCGAGAAGAAGGGTGACACCTATTCCTGCACGGTGAACGAGAAGGCCGTGGTGGGCGGCTTCACGCCGTCCACGGCGCCCGTCCTTCTGCCTATCAACAGCGGCACGCTCTCCCCGCAGGCAAGCCCCACAAAGTACGGCTACGACGGCCTGGGTACCTTCCTCGACGCCGGCTGCGTCTACGTGTACGCGGGTTTCCGCGGCAGGAGTGCCGGCTATGACTCCTCGACCGGCTCCACCGACCTCTATCCCGGCGGTGCGCCCTGGCCTGTGGTCGACCTCAAGGCCGCCATCCGCTACCTGCGCTACAACAAGGATGTGCTTCCCTGTGACACCTCGCGTGTCTTCTCGTTTGGCTTCTCTGCCGGCGGCGGCGTGAGCGCGCTGCTAGGCTCTGCTGGAGACGCCGAGATTTACAAGCCCTACCTGGACTCCATTGGCGCCATCACGCACGACGCCGAGGGCAACGCCGTCTCGGACGCCGTTTTTGGCAGCGCGTCGTGGTGCCCGGTCACCTCCTTCGACACGGCCGACGCGTCCTACGAGTGGATGATGGGGCAGTTCTCGACGGCGGGCAATCGTGCGGACGGCACGTGGACGGCCGCCCTCTCGCAGGGCCTTGCCGCGGACTACGCGAGCTACATCAACGCGATGGATTTGCGTGACTCCGACGACTCCCAGCTCACGCTCGACGAGTCCGAGGGCGGCGTCTACACGCTCGGCTCCTACGCGAGCCAGCTCATCTCCATTCTTAATGACTCGGCGACCAACTTTGTCTCGGACACTACGTTCCCGTATACGTATACGCCGCAGCATATGGATGACCCAAGCTTCCCGGGCGACCCCAACCTTGCCACCACGCGCGCGACTGAGGCTGCCGTGGCTGCTGCCAAGCAGGAGGCGCAGTCCTCTGCTGCTGCGGATGCCCAGGGAGACGGTACGAGTACGGATGCCACGGGTTCGGCTGACGCTGCCGCAACGACCACCACGACGCTCCCAACGGGTACCACGCAGGTGCAGTCCACCATCTACGACACCGTTCAGAACTACTTTGCGGCGCTGAACTCCGACTACTGGTGGATCAACTACAACGTGAGCCGCCAGACGGTCTCCATCTCGAGCCTGCGCGACTTCTCGACGCACTTGCGTCCCGCCGAGCTCTCGGTTCCCGCCTTTGATGCCATCGACCGCTCCACGAAGACCAACCAGCTCTTTGGCATTGGCGAGGAGAGCACCCTGCACTTTGACGAGACGGTTGGCAATCGCGTGGCGGCAAACGCCGACGCCTATGCCTCGCTCGAGGGCTGGGACGAGTCCTACGCGACGGCATGGCAGGACGACCTCGAGAAGACCGACTCCCTTGACTCCGACATCCCCACGCGCGTCTCGATGTTCAACCCTCTCTATTTCCTGAGCGGCACCTACAGCGGCTACGGCACGGGCACGGTGGCGCCGCACTGGCGCGTGAACGAGGGCGTCTTTGACACCTCGACCTCGCTTGCCTCCTCGGCCAACCTGGTGCTGGCGCTGCGCCACTTCAGCGGCGTCGAGGACGTCGCCTACGAACCCGTGTGGGGCCAGGGCCACGTGATGGCTGAGCGCTCGGGCACCGCGAGCGACAACCTCCTCTCCTGGATCGCTTCCTGCTGCGAATGAGACAAAGGGAGTTTCCCTTTGTCTCATGAGTGCGCCCCCGGCAGATGGGATGCCGGGGGCGCTTTTGCGTGGCAGCAAGGATGGGGGAAAGGAAGGGAAGGGGACAGCCTACCTGCCGGTGAAGAAGTCAACGATGGCGTTCCAGATGTCGAGAAAGACGTTGCCGGTGCTGACGCTCGTGACGTCGCTCGTGCTTGCGGTGGCCTCTGCCGAGGAGTCCGTGGCTGTGCTCGCCTGCGCGACGCCAGGCGCGCCGGCGGAGGTGCTATCGCCCATGGCAAACGTGGTGCTTGTGCCGTACTCCGCGTCGAAGGCGCTGCGGTCGATGAGGTCTGTGCTTGCGGTCGAGGCGCCGCTGCCGTCGTAGGTGGTGGAGTAGGAGCCCGTCACGGTGACGGTAAGGCTCGAGTCGCCCTGGACGACGGTCTGGCCGTTAGCCACGATGGTCACGGTCTTGCCGCTCTCGTCCACCACGTTCCCGCCAGAGGCCACGTTGAGCGCCGAGACGGTCGAGCCTGCCGTCACGACCCAGGTTGACCCGGCGTCCACGTTCACGGTGATAGGGGAGTCGCTGGTTGAGCCATTGGCATTCTCGGTTATGGAGGCGGAGCCGGTCCAGGTGCTGTTGCCGGTGAGGTAGAGCGCCAGAGACGAGATGGTGTCCACGCTCACGTTGCCCTTGACGTTCTCGTCCGCAAGCGTGAGCGTTGCCGTGCCGCCGTTGGAGCCGGCCGTGCCCCAGTTGTTGGAGTCGTTCCCCTCCACCTGGATGAGGTTGGCCGCCGAGGAGTCGTAGTCGAGCGTGGTGCCCTGGAGCAGGATGTTTGCCGTGGTGTTGGTCACGTAGAAGAACGACCCGGACTGGATTGCGCTCGAGAGCTTGGAGCCAACCGCCTGGAACGTCGCCGCCTCGCCGGTGGTGGACTCGGCGTCGCCCGAGGTGGACTGGTAGATGATGACTGCGTTGGCGATGGGGTCAGAGGCGGTCTTCTCGGTGATGGTGCTCGAGAGTGACGAGTTGTTGATGAGGATGGTGTTGAGTCCCTCCATGCCGGCAATCTGGCTGCCGGTGGCCGTGCCCGTCACGCCAGAGACCTCGATGTCACCGGTCGAGTAGAGCAGGGGCGAGCCGGAGCCCGCGGTCGAGAGCGTGGAGTTGGTCACCGAGATGTTGCCTCCGCCGCGGTCGGTGGCGATGCTCGCGCTGTGGTCGCCCTGGGTCGAGATGCCCATGTCGTTGGCGATGATGGTGCCGTCGTAGGTGGCGTCAAGCCCGCGCGAGTTGCCGGCCGAGGTGGTGATGGTGTCCCCGTTTGCGTAGACGGTTGCGCCGTCGGTGGCAAAGATCGCGTTGGAGCCCTCGCTTGTGGCGTCGAGCTTGGAGCTCGAGATCTTCGCGGTGCTGCCGTCGCCTGTGGCGAGAAGTATCGAATTCACTCCGTAGAAGTTGCAGTTGTCGCCATTGGTGTCGTCGCCGGACTTCTCGAGTGTGACGCCGGAGAGGGCAAGTGCGCCGCCGTTCTCTGCCAGCGCTGCGTTCACGTCGGCTTCGGTTGCGGTGATGGTCTGGTCCGAGGCCTCCTGGCTGTCTCCGTCTGCCGTGAGCGCGCCGGAGAGCGTGCCCGTGTAGTCGTACGTCATCGTGTTGGCACCACCAGCGCCACCGCCTCCTCCGCCAGGCATGCTGCCGCCGGCGTCACCTGGGGCAGACCCGCCGCCCGAGGGAGGCTCGCCTGTGGGTTGGCTCGTTGCCGTGCTGGTGCCAGAGCTGCTGCTTGTGCCCTCGGCCAGCGCGGGCAGGGGAGACATCGAGATGAGCAGCGCTCCCGTGACAACTGCGACGCCCGCCTTGCGCATGATCGAGTCCCTGCGTTCAAACGCTTCACTTCTCATGGTGTCCCTCCTCGTCTGGAGTTGCTGTTGGCCACAGTATGTCCAGCCGAGAGGGGCCCGTTGGCGTCGCGTGCGCAATGACAACAGGCTGGCATAACGTTGAACTGTTGCTCAAAGCAACCTGCCGTGAGGCTGAAATGAGACAAAGGGAGTTTCCCTTTGTCTCACTCTCGCCCTACGGGCCTTTCACATGTGGCTGGTATGGTGATGGCGCTGACAGATCCCACGACGATTGGCGCACCCATGGACCAGGACAACCAGGATACGTTTGGCGAGAACAACGTACGTACGGCATACGCGGCCATCACAAGGCGCGGCTTCATGGGCCTGGCGCTTGCTGCGGCGTCCTTCTCGCTTGCCGCCTGCGGAGCCTCCTCCAGCGCGAGCGGAGAGGGGAGCGCAAGCACCACCTCGTCCTCTTCGGACACGTCGTCTGACTCCTCGACGAGCAGCGATGCTACGGACACTAGCGACCAGCCCACCGGCCCCTACGCCTCGGGCGTCCACCATGCGACCATCGAGGTCACGGACTACGGCACCATCTCGGTTGCCTTGAACGCCAACGTCGCCCCCATCACCGTGTCCAACTTTGCCGACTTGGTCGAGCAGGGCTTCTACAACGGGCTCACCTTCCACCGTGTGGTGAAGGACTTCATGATCCAGGGCGGCGACCCCAACGGCGACGGTACCGGCGGCTCGGGGACCACCATCAAGGGCGAGTTCTCGGCAAACGGGGTGAAGAACGACATCGCCCACGTGCGCGGCACCATCTCGATGGCGCGCTCGTCGGACTACAACTCGGCCAGCTCGCAGTTCTTCATCGTCCAGAAGACGGCGGCCTCGCTCAACGGCCAGTACGCCGCCTTTGGCAACGTGACGGACGGCATGGACGTGGTTGACGCCATTGTGAATGCGACTGCCGACAAGGGCGATTCCAACGGGATTCTCTCCAAGGAAGATCAGCCCGTCATTGCTTCCATCACGATGGTCGACTAGGGACGTGCTCTAAGGCAGGGCCGTCGGCTTAGTGCGACGGCATTGGCTGAGCGCACGGCTGCGATGGGGGAGTTGGGATTGGCGTAGGGACAATGGAATCCGCCACGCACCCGCGCCACAACGAAATAAACCAATCAAGATAGTGTGCTTTGCTGCAATAGGCAAGGGCATATACCTAAACGGTATGGAAAACGCCGTTATCGTGCTAAGATAATATACATGAGAAAGGAGTTTTCGCATGTATGAGATTGGTGAGTACGTTGTCCATCCGGGTCAGGGCGTGTGCCGTGTCGAGGATGTGACAGATGGCCCCACCCCTTGCTACCAGCTCATGCCTGTTGGGGAGCGTCACCCCATGCGCATCAGCTACCCCGTCTCCAGCGAGTCTCGCCTGCGCCCGGTCCTCTCGGCAGATGAGGCACGCGCCATCATCGACGAGTACCCCACCATGGAGGTCGAGTCCTATTCCGAGCACAGCGGAACCCTGGAGGAGCAGCACTTCAAGGACGAGATTCGCCGCGGCAGCTGCCAGGATTCCGTTCGCATCGTGAAGACATTTCGCGAGCGCATCGACGAGGTCAAGTCCCGCAACAAGAAGCCGCCCGTGGCCTTTGACCGCATCCTCAAGCTGGCAACGGCCCGCTCGCTCCAGGAGCTCTCCGTCGCGCTCGACACCACGCCCGAGGACGTCCAGGCGCTCTTCGAGGGTGCGCTCGACGCGGCTGCCGAGGAGAACTAGACCACTCGCTTGCACGCATATCTCGCACGCAAAGCCGGCCGCCACGCGCGGTCGGCTTTCTTATCGAAGGCGTTATGCTCACAGCATGCGCCCATCACATTCTTTCCGCTGCGTTGCCATTCTCGCTAAAGCATGGGCAAAGCGCTCGCCTTGGGTAGAATTGGCTCCATACCACGTTATGGCCTCGACCAAGGAGGATTCGTGCCCACCGCAGACGAGACAGACCAGAACCGCGCGATCATCACCGTCCTGGGACATGACCGCCCGGGCATCGTTGCAGCAGTGTCCACGGAGCTCTCTGAGCGTTCCGCCAACATCCTCGACATCTCGCAGACCATTCTCCAGGGCACGTTCACGATGACCATGCTCGTGGACCTGGCACAGGTCAAGACAGACTTCTCCGAGCTCAAGGGTGCCCTCGACGCGCTCTCGGAGCGCCTGGGCGTCCAGATTCGCATCCAGCGTGAGGAAGTCTTCCGCTACATGTACCGCCTGTAGCTCCTCTCAGCGCAAACAACGGTCTTCGGCGCGTCCGTCTCGCGGTGCGAGACGGCGGGAAAGGTGTTAGGCCATGCCCCTCTTCAAGTCAAACCGCAGCAGGAACGAGGTTTTTGGGCCCATCCTCTCGACGCTCGACACCTCCGCCATGACGCACGTGGCGGATGCCTACCCCATGCCGTCCAAGGCCCTAGGCCGTCCCGCCGTCTCCGATGGCCTCTATGACGGCTACAAGGATGCCGACGTCCTGGACGGCGACCTCTACAGCCACTACGACGTGAAGCGCGGCCTGCGCAACGCCGACGGCTCCGGTGTGCTCGTGGGCCTCACCACCATCTCGAACGTCCACGGCTACACCAAGGAGAACGGCGTAGCCGTGCCCGACAAGGGCGACCTCATTCTTCGTGGCTATCACATCGAGGACCTGGTGGCGGGCCCGCAGCGCGAGGACCGCTTTGGCTACGAGGAGGTGGCGTATCTCGTTATCACCGGCCACCTGCCTACCACCGCCGAGCTGGATGACTTCCGCGCGCGCATCGACTCCCGCCGCCAGCTGCCCGACGGCTACCTCTCGATCTTCCCCCGCACCACGTACAGCCACTCGATCATGAACGTGCTGCAGCGCGCCACGCTGCTGCTCTACGCCTTCGATCCCACGCCGGACGACACCTCGCCTGAGCACGAGATAGACGTTGCCCTTTCGCTGCTTGGCCGCTGGCCGCGCACGGCAGCCGTGGCGCACGCCGCGAGCGTGGCGGCCATGAACGAGGACCGCCTGGTGGTGCCGCCTGCGCGCGAGGGCTTCTCGATGGCCGAGACGGTGCTCGATGTGCTTCGCGGCGACGAGGGCTTCACGCACGACGAGGCCATGATGCTCGACGTGATGCTCATGCTCCACGTGGAGCATGGCGGCGGCAACAACTCCACCTTCACCACGCGCGTGCTCTCGTCCTCGGGGACCGATGCCTACTCTGCCTACGCGGCGGCGCTGGGCTCCCTCAAGGGCCCCAAGCACGGCGGCGCCAACTTCAAGGTTGGCCAGATGATCGACGACATTGGCTCCCACGTGGCCGACTGGACCAACGACGACGAGGTGGCGGGCTATCTCGAGAAGATTGTCCGCGGCGAGGCCTTTGACAAGACCGGCCTCATCTACGGCCTGGGACACGCGGTCTACACGCTCTCGGACCCCCGCGCGCAGCTGGTCAAGCGCTATGCGCGCAAGCTTGCGCACAGCAAGGGCGCTGAGAACAAGCTCGACCTCATCGAGAGCATCGAGCGCCTGGGGCCCGAGGTCATGCGCAACGTCAAGGGCACCAAGAAGCCCATCTGCGCCAACATCGACATGTACACGGGCTTTGTCTACTCCATGCTCGGCGTCCCCAAGGACCTCTACACGCCCATCTTTGCCATGGCGCGCGTCGCCGGCTGGGCGGCGCACCGCATGGAGGAGCTCTACGGCGCGGGCCGCATCATCAGGCCGGCATACCGCTCGGTCTTCGACATGCGCGAGTACGTGCCGCTGGCGGAACGCGACGCTGCCGCCGCAGGCGAGAAGGGCGCCGCGGACGAGAAGGACGCTGGCGTGACAGATGGGCAGTAGCTCTCACACTGATGCGCAGGGCGCCCCCGTGTGCCCGCGCATCGTCTTCTCGGACATGGACGACACCTTTCTTGCGCCTGACAAGTCGCTGCTGCCGCGCAACATGGCTATGCTCGACCGCCTGGCCGAGGAAGGCATCGAGTTTGTGCCCTGCACGGGACGCGCGTGGCACGCTATTCCGCCCGAGGTGCGCCGCCACCCGGCGACGCACTACGGCGTGCCTTCGGACGGCTCCGTGGTGATCGAGGCCACGTCCGAGAAGGTCCTTCTCGACCAGAGCCTGGGTGCCAGGCGCGCGTTGGCGCTGCTCTCGCGCGTGGGCGGGCTGCTCGACCGTATGACCTTCGAGGTGTTTGCAGACGGCCGCGTGCTTACCGACAGGGCAAGCTGGGAGCGCATCGAGCAGCTGGGGCTGCCTGCGGCGCAGACCGCGTACATGAAGGCATCGCGCACGCTCGTGGACAAGCCGCTTGAGCAGGTGATTCGCGATGCCCGTACAGTCGAGCGCGTGGGCATGTGCTGGGGCGTTGTCGAGGGCTCGCGCGAGGTTGCCAGCGCTGCGCGCGCGGCCGTGGAGCAGGACTCCACGCTGCGGCACACGGGCTCCTACAGCAGTGCCATCGAGGTGGTGGATGCGCGGGCGTCGAAGGGCTCCGCGCTGGCGTGGCTCTGCGACAGGCTTGGCATTGCGCGCGAGCAGAGCGTGGCGTTTGGCGACTCACCCAACGACCTGGAGATGATTCGCGCGGCGGGGGACGGCGTGGCCGTGGGCAACGCGTGCGAGGCGCTGCTCGCCGAGGCAGACCACGTGACGGCGACCAACGCCGAGAGCGGCTTTGCCACGTACCTGGAGGCGCTTCTCGGGTAGGGGGTAGGGTTGTCGGCGCCCGAAGGTGCGTTTTGGCAGCAAGTGCGCACAAAGTCGCTGCTTGGGCGCCATCGCGGTGCTGGGGGCGCGCCCGACCCTAGCACACGTCCTTTACGCGGAGAAGCTCGAACTTCACGATGCTCGTGTCGTAGATTTCGGTATCCACCATCACGGGCTCGTTGTCGCGATTGTAATTGATGCCGTTGAACGCAAGAGCTGTCTCGCAGCACAGCTGCGCTCCTGCCTTGGCAAGCTGGCACGCCTTGAGGTGCGTGATGGACTCGATCTCGATCTTGTCTCGCACGATGGCAACGCCTGCCTCGTCCCGGAGGAAGTCGAAGATGGGGTGGGCTGAGAGGTACTCTGCGGTGGGGAGGTTCTTGACAAGCGAGGTGGGGAACCTGTCTACGCTGATGATTGCCGGCGTGCCATCCGCAAAGTAGAGCTTCTCGACTGAGCAGAGCTCGGTACCTGGCGCAACGCCAAGGCGCTCCGCCTCGTCCAGCACGGCGGGCCTGGTGGAGATGTCTACGACCGTGATGGCTGCTTGGTGCCCACTTTCGGCGATGAGCTTGGTGAACTCCTCGCCGGGGACAAGGTTGATTTTGATGCTGGCGGAGGCGGGGTTGATGAAGGTGCCGCGGCCCTGCTCGCGAAGTATGAGCCCCTCTCGCTCGAGCTCTCCAAGCGCACGACGGATGGTGATTCTGCTTACGCCAAAGAGCTTGGCGAGGTCGTTCTCGGGCGGGAGCTTTGTCTGGCCCTTGCGGTAGAGGGACATGACATAGGTCGTGAGCTGCTGCTTTGCGGTTCCGCTGAGGTTTGTCCGAACGAGTTCCACACTCGCCTCCGTGCGCCTGGTGTCTGGTGGTAGCAACATCAGATTATCTACCCAGGTGTTGGAGAAAACCGGCGAGGAAAAGCGGCGCTGATGGGCAAAGGCTGGAGCGGGTCCCGTGCGGGTGCCGTAGGGGCGTACAAAGTTGCGGCTCCGGCGTCGCATTGACGCCGGAGCCGTGTTTTTCTCGCATGTGGCAACAGGACTGCAGGCTACCTGTTGTCGCCTTGGTCCTGCTCGCCAATCTTTGCCTCAGCGGCCTTGACGGCGTACTCGAGCTCTTCCTCCTCGGAGTCCTCGCCGTCCTCCTCGTCCTCGTCGATGCGCAGCGGCTTGAAGCTTGCCGTGTCGCCGCCCACCAGGGTCTTCTCGGCGTCGCTGGCATTCTCCTCGCGCTCGTTGTGCATGGAGGCAGAGAAGATGTCCTCGTCGTCTGAGTCCTCGTCGCCTTCGGCGGGCTTTGCGACGACCTTCTTGGGTGCCGCTGCCAGCACCGCATTGGCGTCGATGGGGATGCGCGTGAGCTTGTGCTGGCGCTTGGCCTTGGCGAACAGTGGCACGTACTCAAAGATCACCGAGGAGTTCTCCAGGCCGTACCAGCGCATGGGCGTGCCGCACAGGCGGCGGATGAAGTACTTGGCCTCGATGGTGCGCGAGTCCGCCCCGGAGATGTCCGTCTCGGGCGAGAGGACCTTGCGAATCAGGCAGAAGCGGAAGTCGCCCACGATGCTGTGCTTGCGGTAGATCGAGTACTTGTGGTTCTGCGGAGCAAGCTGGTTGTGCTCCACCAGATCCTCGACAATCTGGTAGAGGTAGGTGTTCACGCGCTGGTTCACGCGGAAGCCCAGGCGCAGCTGCACCTTGAACACGAAGTCGGTGTCAAAGGTGTTGACCATGTACTCGTGGGTGTAGGGTTCGTCGGTCACCTGGACGTTGAGGAAGTAGTACGCCCTCGCGCGCTTGGGGCGCTTGTCCAGGATCGAGTAGAGGATGTCGCGGTCGAGCTTGTCGAGCGACGAGTCGTTAGTGAGGAACACCAGGTTGTCGGCAAGGAGCGGGTAGGACTCGTCGTGCGAGAGGTCGAAGAGCTGGTCGAGGTACTCGCGAACCGGCAGGTAGACGGACTGCGTGCGCTCGATGGCCGTTCCTCGGCGCCAGATGTACATCACGAGGAACAGCACGGTGGCAAGAAGCACGGTCACGTAGCCGCCGTGGAAGAACTTGGTGAGGCTCGAGAAGAAGAACATGAGCTCGATGGCACCAAAGAAGACGAGAAACACCACGGCCGCCGCAGGCTTGCGGCGGATGCGGGAGAGGTAGGTGAACAGCAGGACCGTAGTCATGAGCATGGTGCAGGTGATGGCCAGGCCGTAGGCGGCCTCCATGTGCTCGGAGCTCTGGAAGAGCAGGACCACGCCCATGCAGCCGATCCACATGATGTTGTTGACCAGGGGGATGTAGATCTGACCGCGCGTCTCGGAAGGGTAGTTGATCTTCATGTGGGGCATGAGGTCGAGGCGAATGGCCTCGGAGACGATGGAGTAGGAGCCCGTGATGAGCGCCTGCGAGGCGATGATTGCCGCGAAGGTGGAGAGAATCACGGCAAAGACGCGGAACTCCTCGGGGAGCATCTGGAAGAAGGGGTTGAGGTCCGTGATGGCCGCAAGCTCGCCGCTGCCGTGGTTGGCGACAATCCAGGCGCCCTGGCCAAGGTAGTTGAGGATGAGGCAGAGCTTCACGAACGGCCAAGAGACGTAGATGTTGGCCTTGCCTACGTGGCCCATGTCGGAGTAGAGGGCCTCGGCGCCGGTGGTGCAGAGGAAGACGTTGCCCAGCACCATGAGGCCGGCGGCGTTGAGGTTGTGGTCAAAGAGGAACAGGATGCCGCGCAGCGGGTTGAGCGCGCGGAAGACGTTGAGGTCGAGGCCCACGTTGAGAAGGCCGGTGATGCCCAGGAACAGGAACCATACGGTCATGACCGGGCCAAACGCCTTGCCGATGGTCGACGTGCCCGCCTTCTGCATGGCAAAGAGGATGCAGAGAATGACCAGGGTGATCGCAACCACGATTGCCTGGTTGTCCCCGATGATGCCGTAGAAGAAGTCGATGGTGCGCAGGCCCTCGATGGCGGTGGTCACGGTGACGGCGGGGGTGAGGATGCCGTCGGCGAGAAGCGCGGCGCCGCCGACCATGGCGGGGATGATGAGCCACTTGCCGCAGCGCTTGACGAGGCTGTACAGCGCGAAGATGCCGCCCTCGTTGTGGTTGTCGGCCTTCATCGCCACCAGCACGTACTTGACCGTGGTGATGAGCGTGATGGTCCAGATGAGCAGCGACAGCGCGCCAAGGACCACGTCCTCGCTCATGGTGGCCAGGCCGCCGTTGCCGCTCATGATGGCCTTGAGGGTGTACATGGGGCTGGTGCCGATGTCGCCGTAGACGACGCCCAAAGTTACGAGGACCATGCCGGCCGAGAGGGGAATGCCGCCCTTCTTGATTGGCTTCCTGGCTCGCTTGGCTGCGACCGGTGCATTGGATGTTGCCATGACGCTCCAATTTCCGTGGGTTCTACCTGCGAATCCGTGGTTATTCCAAATACAAATGGTTGAATATAGCACTCTCCTTAAAGAAAGGTGAGAGCTACACTTCTCCGACAAGTATATGCAGTTGGGACGCGGTTTGCCGTCGGCTCCTCTCGGCGGAAATCGTGCTGTCTCGCTGGGGGGCCGGCGAGGAGCGGGGGACAGTGGGGAGCGAGTAGAATGGTGCACGTTGTCGCTATTCTCGGCTGGGTGATCTTGTACAACTGGTCGAGGCTCTACAAGGGAAGGGGTTCCTATGGCAGACGAGAACACGCAGGCGTCTCAGGCGGCGCCCGCCACGGAGGCGCCGCGCCGCCCGTACGAGGGCGTGCCCGCAAATGTGGTGAGGAGCGTGCCCAACCCGGCGAGCGCGCGTCTCTCGTGGACAGACGGCGATAGGACCATCGACTACGTGTCCACGGCCGCCCACCTCGACGTTCGTGACGACTCGGGGCGCCTTGAGGGCAAGATGTTCTCGCTCTCCTACGTGGCGGTGGACGCGGAGGGCCAGCCAAACGCCGCCCGTCCGGTGACCTTTGCCTACAACGGCGGCCCGGGCTCGGCGTCGGTGCCCATCAACTTTGGCGGCATTGGGCCCCGCCGCGTTGAGACCGACGGCACCAACCACCTTGCGGCTTCCGCGCAGGTGGCCGATAACCCCTACACGCTGCTCAAGGACTCTGACCTCGTGTTTCTCGACGCCCTGGGCACCGGCTGGTCCGTGGTGGCCGACGACTGCGACCCCGCGACGGTCTTTTCGGTCGACGGTGACGCGGACGCCTTTGCCCGTGCAATCATGGACTGGCTCGAGAAGAACCACCGCTGGTCAAGCCCCATCTACCTCTTTGGCGAGTCCTACGGCACCTTTAGGAACGCCGTGCTCATGAGGCTCCTGGGCGAGAAGTCCGTCAAGGTCACCGGCGTGGTGATGCTCTCGGCCATCTGGGACTGGGTGCAGACGCTTCCCGGCGAGGACCTCTACTACCTGGGCATGATGCCCACCTACGCGGCCGCGGCGCAGTTCTTTGGCCGCACGGGTGAGGGAGTGGACCCCGACGAGTGGTTTGACCGCGCGATGGACTTTGCCGATGACACGCTGGCGCCGGCGCTCCTCCGCGGCGACCGCCTGGGCGCGGAGCGCGAGCGCGACGTGGCGCGCCAGCTCTCGCAGTTCGTGGGCCTGTCCGTCGACTTCCTTGTGCGTCACCACCTGCGCGTGGAGCTTACGGAGTTTCGCCGCGAGCTGCTGCGCGACGAGGGACGCGTGTGCGGCCGCCTGGACATGCGCTTCTGCTCGGACGAGCCGTCGCCCATGCAGGCGAGTCTCGACTGGCTGGGCGGCGAGGACGCCGCCGACGACGCCGTGGAGGCCAACTGGACCAACGCCTTCCGTGCGTTCTGCGCGGACGAGCTGGGCTACCAGGGTCCCTCGGTCTACCTGGGGCAGAACTGGGAGCGCGTGGGCCACAAGTGGATTTGGCAGCACGAGGTTCCCGGTACGGGCGAGAAGGTCGGCGCGCCCAACGTGACCGGCGACGTCGCGCTTGCGCTGCGCCGCAACCCCACCATGAAGCTTGCCATCATCGGCGGCCGCTATGACGCGGCGACCACGTTCTGGAACGTGCGCCACGACCTGAGCTGCCAGTTCCTCTCGCCCGCGCTCAAGGAGCGCGTGACCTGGCTGCGCTACGGCTGCGGCCACATGGCGTACGTGGACGAGCCCACGCTGGCAGCCATGGACCGCGACATCCACGCCTTCTACCAGAAGGCATGAGACAAAGGGACTGTCCCTTTGTCTCATCCACAGCGCGAGACGAGGTAGGCGTGGTGGATCTTGGGGTTGCGTGAGAAGTCCTCGGGGATGGTCTTGGCGGTGATGTCCTCGAGCTCCACGCCGGCCTTCTCGAGGGTCTCGACGTCTGGCTTGAAGCTTCGCAGGTTGCACGAGAAGATCGCGCAGCCGCCGCGCGAGAGCAGCCTGGACACAGAGATGATGAGGTCCGCGTGGTCGCGCTGCACGTCCCACGAGCTGGCGTGCATACGGTTTGAGTTGGAGAACGTGGGGACGTCGCAGAAGATGAGGTCCCAGGTGTAGCGGTGCTCGTGACGGCGGTCGGCCACCCACTGCAGCACGTCTGCCTGGATGAACTCGTGGTTGCGGCCGACAAACCCGTTGCGCTCCATGTTGCGGCGCGCCCAGTCGAGAGACGGCCGGGAGAGGTCCACCGTGGTGGTGAGCCCCGCGCCGCCGTCCGCCGCGTAGCAGCTTGCCGTGCCGGTGTAGGCAAAGAGGTTGAGGAAGCTTCCGCCCGGCGTGCGCTTCATGAGCTCGC
>Ga0256406_1005043_pt1 | contig 14475 bp, 10 predicted proteins | sample RumenRJG_03DNA_FD_185986 | JGI IMG/M metagenome (GOLD analysis project Ga0256406, IMG submission 185986) | Bovine rumen microbial communities from Lethbridge, Alberta, Canada - RJG_03 | ecosystem: Host-associated > Mammals > Digestive system > Stomach > Rumen | place: Canada: Alberta | collected... | reverse complement strand
GGAGGCGTCCCGAGGGAAGGGTTATCGCCAAACAACCAGACCCGAGCCGCCTCCCAACCGTCTCTGATTGTTTGGCGGAGACATTATACCACAGGGCCTTTTATCCAACATTTGCTGGTATATCTAGCTTTCTTCGCCTTTGTTTTCTGCATCTTTCTCGACTTTTTGAAGGTCCAAGATTTCTTTCGTGAAATCGTTGGCCGTCATGAGGACGCCGAATTGTTCCGTGGGAATCTTGACACGGAATTGCTGCTCCAAATTTTGGACCATCTCGACATAGGACATGCTGTCTCCGGAAAGATCGGCACCCCAATCGTCGTCCCCATCAATCTTGAACTCCGGGAGAAGCAGGGTCTTAGAGAAGGCCTTAATAACTTTCGCTTGAACGGCCTGGACCTCTTTTTTATCGTACCCCTCAAAAGAAATCTTCTTCTTTTTCTTCTCGAAGTCCATATAAGTGGGATCGCCGTTGGCCAAAGATTCCCTAACCGTGACACGGCGGACCTTCATGGCGTTGGAGATGGGAAGCGGGTTCTTGCATAAGAAGACCTTTTTGATTTTCTTCTCGCTAGGAAGACCGTCGTTTACCGCTTTGATGTCGCTCTTTAAAATCGGAAGGTCCTCAGGCTTAGCGGAGTTGTCGACCTCGATGACGAGGCAGACCATTTCTTCTTTTTCCCCCTTTGGTTTTGCCCCAAGGACGCAGATGTTTTTGACATGCTTGATCCCCTTGAAATAATCTTCGATTTCGTCGGGGTAAACATTTTCGCCGTTTGCCAAGATAATCGTGTCTTTTAAGCGAGAGCGGATGTAGTAGTTGCCAAGCGCATCGCGGCTAGCGACGTCACCGGTGGCAAAGTATCCGTCTGGGTCAAGTTTCGTCTTCACGAGAATTCCGCCGACATATTCGCGAATATGCGTGATATTCGATTTGACCATCAGCTCGCCGATTGAGGAATCATCGCCGTTTTCGAGAGGGCGGATTTTGTAAGAAACGCCATATAAGGGCTTTCCGATCGAACCTTTTAGGCGCTGCTCGACATAGGGGCTTAACTCAACGGAGGTGACGCCGACTTCGGTCATGCCGAAGCCGTTGTAGAGGGGATAGCCGATTCCGTTGATGAGAGACGCCGTTTTCGGCGAAAGATAGCCGCCACCAGAGATGCAGAAGCGGATGTGGGTTCCGATCAGCTTCTTTTGAATGGCCTTCTTGATGGTCTTGGAAGCGCCACGCCCAGCTTCCGCTTTGTCTATCTTGCGGGTGTTGAAGGCGACCATTTTGTCTAGAATTTGGGTGTATTTCGGGCCTTTGTTCGCCATTTGGCGGGTCAAGGAGGTCGCTAGAGAATCCCAGAAAAGAGGCACGCTGTAGAAATGGGTTACTTTCCCTTTGCGCGCGGCGTAAAGCGTGTCGCCGATGGCGTTGCTGGCCGGGAAGACGAGCGTCTTGCCATAGAAGGTGTACCAAAGCAGCACGGCCACGAAGCCGAAGATGTGGTGGAACGGAAGCATGCAGAAAATTCTTAGGTCGTTCTCGGGATACATGATGTCCATGGTCTCTTTGCCCATTTCGTGTGAGGCAAGGATTTGTGCAACCATGTTTTTCCCATTGTAAACAGCGAGCTTGGCAGCGCCAGTGGTGCCGGAAGAGCAGAAGATAACGTGATCCGCCCAGTCGGGGACGAACGAATAGTCGGTCATCTGATTGACGATGTCGTTGACCCGGTAGGAAGGGACGCAGAAATCGTGCTCATCGTTGGTGATGATCGCCTGCGCGTGGCTTTGCGTGATGAGATTGTTCGCGTTCGCGACCGGCAAGCCAGCGTTGATAAGTAGCGGGGTGTGTCCAGACATCAAGATGGCCCAGAAGAAAACGGGCCACCAAATGCTATTCTGCAGTTTCAGCGCGACGACGCTTCCCGGGCGGGCTTTGCCATCCAAGACTCCCGAAAGCTTCGACGCGGTTGCGAAAACCAAGTTTTTGTAGCGCGCGTAAGTGTATTTTTCCGCCTTTCCGGTGTCATCGAACCGAAGAATAGCCAACGCATCCGGGTTTCTGGCCATGGACAATTGATAAATGTCACGGAAGGATTGAGATGTTTTTAATAACTTCTCATTTTCGTGAAGGAAACTCTCAACTTTGGCCCGCGATCTGTCGTTTTCTTTTCCCATAAGATAAACTTTCTCCGTTTTTTCGAATAAGAGCGATACACAGCGACATTTGAATCGTCGTTATCTGCATGGCTGCCTTTTCGGGGCGCCATATCGCGCCAAATGATAGCACAGGGCGAAGAAAAAACAATTTCGCCCCTTATAAGGGGCAAGGACCTCGAGGATGACTTATAATGCGAGTTCAGAGGAACAATGCTATGAAGTACAAAGAGAAAAGCGATGCGCGGATCGTCTACATGGGCACCCCGAGTATCTCGGCTAAAGTGCTAGAAGCCTTGGTCTTGGATGGCTGGAATGTCGTTGGCGTCATCTCAAATGAGGACAAAGCAACGGGGCGGAAGCAACTTTTGGAGCCAACGCCGACAAAAGCGGTTGCCCTCCGCTATGGAATCCCCGTTTTCCAGCCGCATCGAATCCGACTTGATCATGGCTTCCTCGCGCCGCTAGAGCCAGATGTCATTGTCTGCTTCGCCTATGGGCAAATCGTTCCACAAGAAGTTCTCGACGCCCCAAAGCGCGGCTGTATCAATCTGCATGGTTCCTTATTGCCGAAATTAAGGGGCGCCGCGCCGATCCAACGTGCCATCATGACGGGCGAGAAAGAAACTGGGGTAACTCTCATGCAGATGGTATCTGCGATGGACGCGGGGGTGATGTACGACAAAGAAATCGTCGCCATCGATCCGAAAGACAACTACACGACTTTGTCCGAAAAAATCTCCGAAGCCGGACAAACGTTGATACTAAAAGATTTGCTGCCTTATCTTAACGCCGAGCTTCCAGGAATCCCTCAAGACGAAAAAGAAGTCACTTTCGCCGCTAAAATCTCTCCTGAGGACGAGCACATTCCTCTCTCGCAGAGCGTCGATGGGTTCGTTCGCTATTGCCATGGGATTTCCGAAACTCCAGGTGGCTATCTCCTCTTGGACGGCAAGAAGCTTAAGATCTTCGACTGCGAGAAGGCGAACGGTGACATGGGTTCGCCACTAGGGTGCATCGTGAAAGACAGAAAAGAGCTTCTCGTGCAGGGGCAAGACGGCCAGATTAGGCTTTTGGACGTTCAGCTCGAGGGCAAGAAGAGAATGGACGCAAAGAGCTTCTTGAATGGAGAGCGTGGCTTATTAGGCAAAGTTTTGGCGTAAGGATGCCAGAAGAAAAGGAAAGAAAAAAACCGTATCTAAGTCTTTCCGTCCACCAACTGGTCGACTATCTCTTTCGCGCGGGCGATATCGACAATCGCGTGTATAACCAAGAAGCGATGGACATGGGAAGCAAGCTTCACAGCGCTTTCCAGAAAAAGCAGGGACATGAGTATCTCTCCGAATACTATCTGGCGGAAACGTTCGCGCTGGAAGAAGGGACGATTGCGCTAAACGGAAGGGCGGACGGAATCATCGTTGGCGGCCCATGCCCGATCGTGGACGAAATCAAATCGGCCGTCATCCCCTTAACGGAATTTCACCAGCAGCAGGGCCGATGGCATCTTTCCCAAGCCGAATGCTATGCCCTCATGTACATGCATGAAAAAGACTGTGATGAGATTGCCGTCCGATTGACTTATCTTTCGCAGACGGATTCAAAGAATAGGCTGGAATTCCGATATCAATATAGCCGCGAAGAGCTCGAGGAGAAGGTTCGCGGCTATATGGTGGAATACCTAAAGGACTATCAAAACCGCTTTAAGGCAATCGAGCAGAGGAACCACAGCGCATCCGAACTCCTTTTCCCCTTTTCTGATTTTCGCCCAGGGCAGAGGGACATGGCGAAATATTGCTACTCCGTTGCCAAAAACGGCGGCGTTCTTTTTGTAGAGGCCCCAACGGGCATTGGAAAGACCATATCGGCGCTTTACCCTTTTGTGAAATCGTTTGCGCTAGGCAAAATCGATCGAATCTTCTATCTCACCGCCAAAGGAACGGGGCGGGAATCTGCCTATGACGCGATGACGCTTCTTTATCGGAAGGGATTCGTGGGCCGCGATGTTTTCCTAATCGCGAAAGATAAAATCTGCTTCACCCCGGGAGCGTCTTGCAATCCAGACGAATGCCCATTTGCCAAGGGCTACTACGACAAGAGACGGCGTGCCCTCTCTGAGGCCATGTCTAGCTGGAATCGCTTCGACCCCGCCTTTGTTACCGCGCTCGCGCGAAAAGAATCCATCTGCCCCTTCGAATTTCAATTAGACCTCTCTCTTTTCGCCGACGTCGTGATTTGCGATTACAACTATTTCTTCGATCCGCTTGTGAAATTGGATCGTTTCTTCGGCCCACAAGGGGAGGGCGGCTCCTATCTGGCCCTCATCGACGAAGCGCACAACCTCGTCGATCGTGGCCGTGATATGTACAGCGCCCAAGTCCAAGCCAGTTCAATCGCCCAAGCGAGGAGAAGCCTTTCAAAAGTAGAAGCCCCCGGGCTAAAGCGGTCTCTTACTAAGTTAAAAAAGTCGCTGACTGCGTTAGCCCCCACGGAAGACGGCTATGCGGATTCTCCTATTCCACCAGAATCGTTCTACAAGGTGGCCTCTTCTTTTCGAAAAAGCGCCATGAAATTTAACGAAAAACCCCACCCCGCCTTGGGGGAAGCCTACGATGATCTCTTCCTCGAGGTGAACAAATACGTCCGCCTCATCGACGAATTTCAAGCTCAAGGAAGCGTTTTTTATGCCGAACGTCGCGGAAGGGAAATTACCGCGAAACTAAAATGCCTCGATCCCTCTCCTTTTCTTAGGGAATCCATAGATTCGGTGAAGGGTGCCGTCCTCTTTTCCGCCACCTTTTCCCCGATTTCTTATTACCAAAAAACGATTTATGGAGAGGAGGGAGGCCCAAGACTTCTGCTCCCCTCGCCCTTTCCGCCAAAGAACTTCGATCTTTTAATCGCACCGAAAGTTTCGGTCCGCTATAGGGAAAGAAGCAAAACGTATCAGGAAGTCGCGGATTACCTCAAACGCTTTGTTTCGGGAAAGGAAGGGAATTATTTCCTCTATCTCCCATCGTACGAATATCTCGAGAACATCAGCCCTTTCTTGGATTTTGGCGATGCGGTGATTTACCGACAAGAGAAAGAGATGACCGAGGACGAAAGGAAAGAACTAATCGCGCATTTCCAACCATCTCCCGAAAAGACGAATGTTGGCCTTCTTATCCTGGGAGGAGCCTTTGGCGAGGGGATCGATTTAGTGAGCGATCGTCTAATCGGCGTAGCAATCGTCGGAATCGGTTTGCCGCAAATCGGCCACGATAACGACTTGCTCCGCGAATATGCAAATCAAAGGGGGCTGGACGGCTTCCGCTTCGCCTATATGGATCCCGGCGTGAACCGAGTGATGCAAGCGGCGGGGCGTTTAATCCGCAGCGAGACGGATAGGGGAGCTTGTCTTTTAATCGATGATCGCTATCTGATTTCCGAATATCGTTCGCTGTTCTCCCGCACTTGGAAAAATTATTCGGTGGTCACCTCCCCCGAAGACGTCAGCGAGAATCTAACGACTTTTTGGGGGCGGGAAAAGGCTTCTTAAAAAGTTAGGCCTCACCCTCTATAATCTAGCCATGCCATTTGATCAGAAGCACATTCGAAACTTCTCTATCATCGCCCACATCGACCACGGAAAGAGCACTTTGGCCGATCGGATTTTGGAATTGACCGGCACCGTCAGCAAGCGGGAGATGAAGGACCAAATCCTAGATTCCATGGACTTGGAGCGGGAACGCGGGATCACCATCAAACTAAACGCGGTCACCGTTACTTATAAAGCCAAAGATGGGGATACCTACATCTTTAACTTGATCGACACCCCGGGACACGTTGACTTTTCCTATGAGGTGAGCCGCTCCTTGGCCGCCTGCGAAGGGGCACTGCTGGTGGTTGATGCAACCCAAGGCGTCCAAGCCCAGACTCTGGCGAACGTCTATTTGGCCGTAGATAATGATTTAACCATCCTTCCCGTCATCAACAAAATCGACCTTCCGTCAGCGGACCCAAAACGGTGCAAGCAGGAAATCGAAGATAGGATTGGATTAGATTGCTCCGACGCTTGCGAGGTTTCCGCCAAAACGGGCTTCGGCGTTCCCGATGTGCTGGAGAAAATCGTCCAAAAAATCCCCGCGCCGCATGGCGATCCAAATGGCCCCCTCGAAGCCCTTATTTTCGATTCTTATTACGATTCTTACCGCGGAGTGGTGGTGTTGATTCGAATCCGCAATGGTTCGGTGCGCCCCGGCGATAAAATCAGATTGATGCAAGCGGGCAAAACCTACGACGTCACCGAAGTCGGCATCCGCAACCCCAACGAAATCAAAACCGCCTCGCTCGAATGCGGAGAAGTCGGCTATCTGGCCGCTACAATCAAAGACATCAAGGACGTTTTCCCAGGCGAGACCATTACGCTGGAAAATAACCCGGCGCCCAAGCCTCTTCCGGGCTATCGCCGTATTAACCCCATGGTGTATTGCGGCCTTTACCCCACGGATTCCCGCGACTACGAAAACTTAAGGGACGCTCTGGAAAAACTCTCCCTGAATGACGCTTCCCTTCTTTATGAGCCGGAAACGTCGCAAGCGCTTGGCTTTGGCTTCCGATGTGGCTTTTTGGGTCTTCTCCACATGGACGTGGTCCAAGAAAGACTAGAAAGGGAATACAATCTGGATCTCATTTTGACCGCACCTTCCGTGGTTTATCAGGTAAAACTGACGGATGGGACGACGCTCAAGATCGACAACCCCTCCGCTTTGCCGGATCCCTCTCGCATCGCCGAAATCGATGAGCCGTTTGTCTCGGCAGAAATCATGACTCCCGGCGAATACGTGGGGGCGGTCATGCAGCTTTGCCAAGACAAGCGCGGCGTTTATCGCGACTTGGAATATTTCGACGACACGCGTCAAATCGTCAAATACGATTTGCCTTTAAGCGAAATTATTTACTCTTTCTTTGACCGTCTGAAGTCCGAAACCCGGGGCTACGCTTCCTTGGATTATGAATTTTTGGAGTATCGAAAGAGCGACCTCGCCAAGATGGATATTTTGCTGAACGGGCAGCCAGTCGACGCGCTTTCTTCCATCGTCTATCGGCCCCAAGCCTACAATCGGGGTATCGCGATCGTCAGCCGCCTCAAAGACTTAATTCCAAGGCAGCAATTCGTCGTCCCGGTTCAGGCTGCCATCAACGGGAAAGTGGTGGCGCGCGCCGACATCAAAGCCGTCCGAAAAGACGTCTTGGCTAAGTGCTATGGTGGCGATATCTCGCGTAAAAAGAAGCTTCTCGAAGCCCAAAAGCGCGGTAAAAAGCGGATGAAAGCCATCGGAACCGTTGACGTCCCGCAGGAAGCCTTCATGGCGGTCCTCTCTATCGACGATACCGAAAAAAAGTGATTTTTAGTAGTTTTTTAGTTTCTATTTTCTAAGAATCGTCCTATACTTTTCCTAGGTTCGGGGGAATTTATATGGATCAAAGAAGCCAAGCCCGTTGGACAGATGATCAGTATTTGACCAAGGACGAGCTAAAAAAAAGCCTTGGCATTTCCAGCATCGATCCCATATGGAACAAAATCTTGGACTATCGCAGGGCCAATGCTAGGGCCCTCAATTTGAAGTCGTCCTCCAAAATCACCTTCACGTTTTGCGATAGTCCCGCCCTCGCCAAAAAATACTCCGATTTCGAAGCGAAACTTGGGGAATACACCAACGAGCTCTCCCATTTGACCGACTCGCCCAAAGTACTGAACCGCTTCCAGCAAGAGGCGGCCTACCAAATGCTTCAATGGGTGAACGAAGCGGAAAAGGCCAAAGCGAGCGAGCTTTCCATCCGCGCGATGCTCAACGGGACCTATTGCGAGCACGATGAAACCCACATTCCCCTGCTCGGCTATCGCGACAACTTGGCGGATATGCGTCATCATCGCCTTTCGGGCCTTTGCGAGGATCTTTTGGCCCTCATCTATCAAAGGGAAACCGGCGAGGAAGAACTGACTTCTTTCTATCGCCAAAGTGATCCGGTGAACCGCTGGTCCACCATTCAAGTCAATAGCGACTACCTCTGGGCGCATTATGACGACATCCCAGATAAGATGGAGGAGATGTTTTCCTTCGCGGAAGATCCCGATCCGTCGTGCTTTTTGAGAGCGGCGGGGGTGCTCTTCGACGTTTTGTATATCAAGCCTTTCGATGCGCATAACGAATGCATCGCCGCCCTTTGCGCGAAATACGTTTTGATGCAGGAATACGGTAGCGCAGCCGCCCTTATCCCGGTGGAAGGGCTAATCACCCCTTCCCAGCTTCGGCTCTCAAGCGCGATGAAAAACACGCAGCGGGAAAATGACCTCACTTATTTCATCTTCTACGTGATCGACACGCTTTCTCCGCTTCTGGATCGCTTTGCCCGGATCATCGCCACCGTTACCGCCGATGTGATGGACGAGGAACGCGCTCCTCTTTCCCCGAGCGACCTCGAAGGCTACGTTCCCAAAGAAAGAAAGCCACGGACACCGACCAACCCAGCTTCCCGCCCGTTCTCTTATTCGCAGCCGAATGCGGTGGTAACGGAAAATGTCGAGCAATCGAATTACTCCGCCTCAGAGGAAACCGTTTCTTCCGACGGCCGAGAAGAAAAAGAGCTAGAGGCCCCTTCGCCCGTGCAAAAACCAGCTGAAGAGGCGGAAGAAGAATCTCGTGATTCAACCACGATTTCGCTAAAAGAGGAAAAACCTGAACCCGCTCCAGTCGTTCACATCGAGCCGAGAGTCACCGTCCCAACGATCAACTCCTTGGAGGAGATGCCACAAGGGAGGGCCGAACGCGCCATTTCCCTGCCGGAGAAGAAGCTTTCCGAGCGCGAGGTGAAGGAATACGCCCGCTACATCGTGGAAACAAATCCGAACATCAGGCGGCAGCAGGCTTCCTTCTATGCCAATCACTCTACTTTGGGTCGTTACTACACCATTCAAGATTACAAGCGTACAATGAAGGTCGCCTATGAGACGGCGAGAACGTCTATGGACAATTTGGCCGCCAACGGATTCTACCAAAAGGTCAAATTCAAAAATAAATTCGTTTATACCCCCATCAAGCAAGGAGAATAATTCATGCCCAAAACCCTAGATTCCGTTACGTCCGCCCCTTGGTTCATCATCATTGCCCTTTTGCTTTTCTTCGGGGTGATTGTCTTGGTGGTCATTTTGGTCAAGCGCCATTCGAAGGCTTTCAAGAGCGAAGAAAAGCCCAAATCGGAGAAGGAAATCGCCGACGAAGAAGTCAATCGCATGCTCGAAGACGTCGATGACCCCAACGCGCAAAAAGCGATGGAAGAATACGCCGCCTCGGAAAAATCCGCCGATTCAGCGGAGGAAGAAGAACAGCTGGGCGAAGACAAGCCAATCGTCGGCAAAGGCGATTCCGCTGATTCCGACGCGAAAAAGTGAATCTTCCGAAATCCGCCTATATCCATATTCCTTTTTGCTCCTCCATCTGCGGCTATTGTGATTTTTGCAAACTTCTTTACCGACCGGATTGGGCCGAGGAATATCTGCTTTCTTTAAAAAAAGAGATTTGCGATTCTCTCCCTAAAGAAGGGGCTCTCTTTGAAACCATTTACGTCGGCGGAGGCACGCCGACTTCCCTGGAAGACGAGGAATTTCGCTCGTTTCTTCTTTTCCTCTCCTCCTTTTTGGCGAAGGGAGGCGAATTCACTGTCGAAGCCAACCCCGAAAGTTTGAGCGAGTCAAAGGCCAAAATTATGGCGGAAGCGGGGGTAAACCGCTTGAGTGTTGGCTTAGAAAGCAGCCACCCTACCCGTTTGGCGCAAATGGGGAGACGGCATCGCCCCGAAGACGTGGTCGCATGCCTAAAGAGAGCAAGGGAAAACGGCATCGCCAATCTCAATGTGGATTTGATCTACGCTCTACCCGGGGAGACGATGGCAGAACTCAAAGAGGACATCGCCTATCTCCTTTCTCTGGGGGCGACACATATTTCCACCTATAGTCTGACCATCCCAGAGGGAACCGTTTTCCACAATCGTGGTTACCGCGAGGCGCCAGAGGACGATTCTGCCGATCAATACGAAGAAATCCTGCGCGAGCTTCGCGCAGCGGGATATGAGAGATACGAGGTTTCGAATTTCGCGAAGCCCGGCTTTCGTTCCCGCCATAACCAATGCTACTGGAAAGACGAGGAATATTATGGCTTTGGCTTGGGCGCATCGGGCTACGTCGGCGGGGTTCGTTACACGAACGTCAAGAGCCTATCCTCTTATTTAAAAGGTAAAAGACGGGCGGAGGAGGAGAAGGTTACCCCCAAGGACGACTTGGAATATTTCCTTTTGACGAATCTTCGCCTTTCCGACGGCTTTTCGCTCACTCGCTTTGAAAAGCGTTTCGGTTTCTCCTTCGATTCCCACTTCAAAGAAAGCAAAGAGAGAATGATCCGCGAAGGGCTGCTCGTAGAAGAGGGCGGCTTTTTGCGCGCCAGCGACCATGGGATGGAAATCTTAGACCGCATTTTGCTGGCTCTTTTCCCCTGAATTCCCCATTTTTTGGCAGATTGGCACAACATTTTTAAATTTTTGGCACACAGCTCTTGAAAGTGCCAACGCCTTTCCTATAATGTCTCTAGCACTCGAAAGGCGAGACTGCTAAAAGGAGAATCAAAGATGACGAGGGAAGAGCAAATCTTAAAACTCATCGTCGAGTACTTCGTGAAAACCGCCCAACCGGTGGGAAGCCAGACTCTCTTGGAGGAGTACCATCTGCCGTATTCGAGCGCTACGATCCGCGCCGAGATGAACTCTTTGGAAAAGGAGGGCTATCTCGAAAAGACCCACACCTCCAGCGGCCGTGTTCCTTCTAGCAAGGGCTATACCTACTATGTGGAGCACCTTCGCGAAGAGTCCGTGGATAATTCGGTGAAATTCGCCCTTCAGAAAGTTTTGGACCAAAGGAGCCAGTCGGTCGAGGAGATCTTGAAGGAGAGCTGCGAAATACTCTCCCACATGACCAACCTCGCCTCCGTCGTTCTTGGGCCCAAAGCCGACGAAGAGCATTTGCTTTCGGTGCAGATCATCCCTCTCAGCCAGAAAACCGCGACGGCGGTGTTCGTGACGGATAAGGGATACGTGGAAAACAAAACCTTCATCGTGGAAGACGGCCAGGATGTCAACCAGGTCAAAAAGACCGTGGAGCTTCTCAACGAGCGCCTCAAAGGCACCCCAATCAGCGGCCTCGTCCCCAAGATGGAGGCGATGCGGCCCGCCATGAGCGACTACCTCGTGGGCCACGACGTCGTCTATCAAGCCATCCTCCAAGCCTTCGTGAAATTCGCGGGCGAAAGGATGGAGCTCTACGGCAAGGAAAACCTCTATGACGTCCCCGAATTCGCCGAGGACGCCAAAAAGCTCCGCGCCGTGCTCGAGCTGGCCGACGACCCCAACAAGATGAGGAAGGCCCTAGAAGCCGTCCAATCGAGCGGCGGGGACGATGTCGGCGTGATGGTCGGCAAGGAAGGCTCGGGCCTTGAGGATGTCACCATCCTAAGCGCCAAGGTCAACTTGCCTGGCCAAAAGGGAACGTCGATCTCGCTGGTCGGTCCATCCCGGATGGATTACGACAAGGCGGTGGCCATGCTCAATTACGTGAGCAAGGCGCTCGATGCCTACTTCAACGATGGGCACGCGCTGGGAGAGCCGCGCGGCGAAAAGAAAGGAGAAAACGGATGTCCGCAGCAGAAAAAGAAGGAAAGCGGGACGAAAGTCAAACCGCAGAGCAAGCCCGAAAAAGCGAGCCCGGATCAGAGGGAGAAAAGCAAGTGAGCGAACCAAAAGCCCACAAGCTTGAGGAGCAGCTCGCCAAGGCCGAAACGGACCGCGATTATTGGAAGAATGAATACTATCGCGCCTACGCTGACATAGCGAACCTCCGCAAATCCTTGGAGAAGGAGCGCGAAGAGATGGTCCGTTATCGGGCCGAGGGGTTCATTGATAACCTCCTCCCCGTGTTAGACGGCTTCCATAGCGCCCTCAGCACCTCCCCGACTTCCAAGGAAACGCAGAACTACCTGATGGGCTTCCAATACGTCTACGGGCAGCTCGTCTCGGCCCTCGAGTCGGAAGGCGTGGTGGAAATCACCGCGAAAGCGGGGGATGACTACGACGCGAGCACGATGCACGCCGTCGACGCCGTCGAAAGCGACATCGCCCCCAACCACGTGGTAAAAGTCCTCGCGAAGGGCTATAAGCTCCATGACCGGCTGGTGAGGCCGATTATGGTCAGCGTGTCGAAGAAGAAAGAACAGCCGGCTCCGAACCCGGCGCAGGAAAAAGCCAAACAGGCTTAAGGAGAATAAACGATTATGGCAAAGGAAATCATTGTTGGTATCGATCTTGGGACGACCAATTCCGTCATCAGCTATATGCAGGCTGATGGCAAGGTCAAGGTCATCCCGAACCCCGAGGGGACCAACACCACCCCCTCGGTCGTGGCTTTCAAAGCCTCAGGTGAGGAAATCGTCGGCAACGCCGCCAAACGGCAGGCCATCACCAACCCCGATACGATCTCTAGCGCGAAGAGGCACATGGGGACTGCGGATAAGTTCCACATCTCCTGCCTCAACAAGGACTACACCCCGCAGGAAATCAGCGCCCGCGTCTTGGGCTATATGAAGTCCTATGCGGAGAAGAACCTCGGGCAGCCCATCAAGAAGGCCGTCATCACGGTTCCCGCTTACTTCAACGACGCTCAGCGTCAGGCCACCAAGGATGCCGGCACGATCGCCGGGCTTGACGTGGTCCGCATCATCAACGAGCCGACGGCGGCCTGCTTGGCTTTTGGCCTAGACACCAATAAGTCCGAAAAGGTCTTGGTCTTCGACCTCGGCGGCGGCACGCTGGATGTCTCGATTCTCGACATCGGCGATGGCACCTTCCAGGTTCTCAGCACGGCCGGCGACACGCATCTAGGCGGCGATGACTGGGACCATGTGGTCGCGGATTGGATCCAAGCCCAGATCAAGATCGACACGGGCGCGGACCTCACCGACAAGATGGCCAGGCAGCGCTTCGTCGATGCGGCCGAGAAGGCCAAGATTGAGCTCTCCTCGAGCCTTGAAGCGACGATTTCTCTCCCCTTCATCGGGATGGGGCCCAACGGCCCGATCTCTTGGGAGGGCAAACTGACTCGCGCCAAATTCCAAGACCTCACCAAGCATCTGCTCGAACGCTGCAAGGATCCGCTTCAGCGCGCTATGTCCGACGCCCACCTCTCCTACAGCGACATCGGGGATATCCTGATGATCGGTGGCTCGACCAGGATGCCGGCCGTCCAAGAGATGGTGCAAAGCGTCACCAACCACAAGCTTAACCTCTCGGTCAACCCCGATGAGGCCGTCTCCATCGGCGCCGCCCTCCAAGGCGCGGTCATCGCGGGTGACGTCAAGGATGTGGTCTTGCTCGATGTCACTCCGCTTACCTTGGGCATTGAAACCCTCGGCGGCGTCATGACTCCGCTCATCCCGAGGAACACGACCATCCCGACCACGAAGAGCCAAATCTTCTCCACGGCCGAGGACAATCAGCCTGCTGTCGACATCATGGTCTACCAGGGCGAACGTCCGATGGCCCACGACAACAAGCTCCTTGGTCACTTCCAGCTGACCGGCATCAAGCCGGCGCGCCGTGGCCAGCCGAGGATTGAGGTCACCTTCTCGATCGACGTTAACGGCATCGTCAAGGTCACCGCGAAAGACCTCGACACTAATCAGAGCAAGGACATCACCATCAGCGGCTCCAACGGCCTCTCTCAGGCCGATATCGACCGCATGGTGCGCGATGCCGAAGCCAACAAAGAGGCCGATCAGAAGCGCAAGGACGACATCGAGGTCAAGAACAAGGCCCAAAGCTATGTCGACCAAATCAACGAGACCCTGACGAGCAAAGGCGATTCGCTCACTCCAGAGCAGAAGAGCCAGCTCACCTCGATCCGCGATGAGGCCGATGCCGCGCTGCGTGCCAACGACATGAACAAGCTCCGCGAAATCGTCGGGAAGCTTGAGGACGCGGCCGCGCAGGCCTATCAGGCCTCTAATTCCGCCAATCAGCAGCAAAGCTCCACCTCTGGTGCGAACCAGAACGAGCAAAGTGCTTCGAATTCCTCGCATGAGGGGAACGAGAACGCGGACGACGTGGTAGACGCCGACTTCACCGACAAGAAGTGAGCGGCCTTCCGCTCCGATAATAGGGGTCGGCCCTTCATTGGACCGGCCCCTCTTGCCTTTATGAAAAGGAGGAAACCCTATGGCAGAAAAGCGGGATTATTACGACGTT
>Ga0256406_1005041_pt1 | contig 14476 bp, 12 predicted proteins | sample RumenRJG_03DNA_FD_185986 | JGI IMG/M metagenome (GOLD analysis project Ga0256406, IMG submission 185986) | Bovine rumen microbial communities from Lethbridge, Alberta, Canada - RJG_03 | ecosystem: Host-associated > Mammals > Digestive system > Stomach > Rumen | place: Canada: Alberta | collected... | reverse complement strand
AGCTTGCTCGTAAGGCTGTCCCCATCACCTCAGCACAATAGCTCCATGGGGAGCTAATGTCTGTACGTGACTATTTTCCAAAAACTTATTCTCGATTCAAGGTGACGCATTGACGAAGTCAGGAAATATTATGAAGACGAGATACTCAACTACTTCATCGAAAGGGAAACAAATGCTTCGGCAGAGTCGCTGAACTCAAAGATGAAGATCTTCAGAGTAGACCAGAAAGGAGTCAACGATGTTTCTTTCTTCATGTTCCGTGTGTTCACTGTACTTGGATAAAGGATGCTTCACCCACGGAAAATATCCGCTGCGCCGTTTTTCTCACGTTCTTAGTTACAATAGCAATGTTAGTGACAATAATCAATATCAGCAAATTTTTCTATACATTTCTTATACCGCTCTTTCATTTAAATCTTGACTGTGACGGTGGAAGCACGTAAAAAGGAGTAGTTAAAGAAGAATAGGGCGGTAGTTACTCAATGTGGCACTAAAACTCGTATAACTGTTAAACAATCCAAAATAATAAAATGCGTGCGCTTGTGTTTTCCCTATAATCCCAAAAATGCTTACCTTTGCAGTCGCAAAAGAGGATAAAGATAAATGACTCGCTAGCTCAGTTGGTAGAGCACAACACTTTTAATGTTGGGGTCATGGGTTCGAACCCCATGCGAGTCACTGAAAGGGAGAGCTGTCAGGTTCTCCTTTTTTGTTTATTTACGGTCGGTTACTTGATAGGTCATTCTTCATCTGTTGTTGGCGGGGCGGTGAGAACGTAACGGCAACAGTGTGGTTTAGTTGCCTGATTCTTGACCACAATGCGGCTATATGTCAGCTAATTTCGTGGGCTATGTCCGCATGAGCGATGCCACCAAGCCAAAGGTGTACTTTCCAGCGAAGCCTGTAGTCATCACGCTCAATGACCAAGCCAACCCGTTTGTCATTGAAGGCGAACTTTATGACGCAGAGAAGGGACAGTCCGTCTCTATTTGGTTTGTTGACAGTCACTACATCGTCAAGGAATTCTCTGTAAAGGCAGTAGACCTGAAAGGTTCTGACCATGTCACCCCTAAAGTGTATCTTGCACAGAGAATGCCAGGAACCAGGTCTTTCATTCCCATAGTGCCATTATTTAGTCATCAGTGGCAGATATACGACTTCTTTCTCAAAGTCGTATATCTGCCATGAAGTGTTTAGTCTAACGCTTCAAAACGGCGGCCTGTTCTTCCGCCACGATAAGTTTTATAGAACTTGTCTGGTCCGCCAATCTTGAAGTATTCGCGTTTTTGTTTCTTCAAGTCGTAGCAGTCGGCCTTTTCGCGTACTTTCTCAATGGCTGCCTTCAGGGAGTAGTTGGTGACACCGCTTTGTTCTCCCTATGCGGACACGTCCGTATATTTTGATGTAATCCTAAAAAAAGTGGACGCGTAGGAATAGGAAGAAGTATATTCCAATAAACTTATTCTCGATTCAGGGTGACGCATTGACGAAGTCAGGAGCCATACTATTTTGACAAAATCAAGTAAAGCCTTTGCCGTAATGCAAGGGTGGGGATAGGAGGAGTGATAAAAACATAAAAGCTGAAAGCATTGCTGCCTTCAGCTTGTTCGAGGTACCAAGCGGAGTCGAACCGCTCTCAACGGTTTTGCAGACCGTTACCTAACCGACCGGCCCTGGTACCATGGTCTCCAACTATGAGGCTCTCGGCGTTGCCCTGCCTCTCTGCCGGATTGCGGTTGCAAAGGTACGGCTTTTCCCGCTTACCACCAAATTTTCGCATCACTTTTTCTCTTCCTTTGTTCACTTTTCTGTCCTCGGCCTTCTGGTTCGGTTAGCCTTTCCTATAAAGGGCATCCGCGGAGGTTGGGGCCAATGAGCTCAGAAGTTAAAAAAAGAGGAGACCCTGAACAGAGGTCTCCTCTTCGTATAAAAGGGAATGCGTTAATCTTAGAACAGATAGCGGTTGTCCACCACCTTAGCCTTGATGTAGAGCTCATTCATGAAGTTGCTGGCGCTCTGCATCTCCTTCTGGCGAATCTGCTGTTCTTCGCTCTTGTCGTCGAACTTACCCGGGGCCTTGGTCTTCTTCACCACCTGGAATACGTAGACACCGGCGTTGCCTTTAACAGGCTTCGAAGAGAACTTGCCCTGAGCGGTGGCATAGACGGCGCCACTCAGTGCGGGCTCTGTGGAACCGGTCACAGCGACGAACACAGGCGAGGCGAATGTCACCTGGTCGACGGTGGTCACCTTAGCGCCCTGCTTGGCTGCTTCAGCCGTGCTCTTCACGGTCTGGGCCTTTGCCATGAGCATCTCAGCCTTCTTGTCACGCATCACTTCCTGCTTCACGATCTCGCGCACCTGCGGGTCGTCGAGACCTCTATAGCCCACGTGATGCACCTTCTGGAGCACGACCACGAGGAGGTTATCACCATTGTTGCCGCACTCGTAGAGGGGCGACACATCGCCTTCATCGGCCTTGTCGAAGAGCCACTTCATGGCATCCTTCGTCGAACGGATGTTGGCCAGGTTAGGCTGTGCAGTGGTCACATCCTTGGCATCCTGCACCTGATAGCCGTTCTTGGCGGCGTTCTTCAGCAGTTTGTCAGAGGTGAGGTTGGCACTGAGGAATGAGTTGAACTTATTGTAGACAGCAGTACGCGTAGCCGACGAGAAGTCGATGGTCTTCTTGATGACGGCTGCTGTGTACTTGATGATGTTGTGCTTCTTGTTGAGCACCTGAACAATGATGTTGCCCTGGTCGAAGCTCACGTTCTCAATCGACTTCACAGCGGCTGTGTTGAGGGTGTTGAGTAGCTTCTTGCTGTCGTTGGTCATGCTGGTGCTGCCTTGATACTGGGCAGTGGTGAGCCATACGGAGTCGCCCGTCTGCTGGTATTTCTTGGCAATCACTGCAAAGTCGGCTCCTGCTTTCAGTGCGGTGTAGATAGAGTCAGCGCGCTTATGAGCCTCTTCGGGAGTGGTGCCACCGACCTGAATCTCACGATACTGCACTGAGTCGGGCAGCTCTTGCTTGGCAATGAGCTTGATGATGTTCAGACTGTTGTCGAACTTGTTCTCGAAGGGTGCTGTGGTCTGACCTACGGCCATCGAGTCAAGACGGTTGGCAATCTCAGTGGTGAAGGCATCCTTCGACACCGGGACACCGATGTAAGGCACGGTGGAAGTGCTCTTACGCACCACCTCGGCAGGGTCGGTGCCGGCAGCGAGTTCCTTCTGATAGCCTTCGAACTGCTTCTGCAGAGCTGCACGGTCGGCAGGTGAGGCAGTGATGACTACGTCGATATATTTAGCGTCGCGGCTCTCCGTGTACTGCTTGAAGCGCAGCTTCTCCTCGTCGTATTTCTTCTGCAAATCCGATTCCGAAATCTTCACCTTGCTGTCAGCGATGCTGGAGTAGGCATAGGCGGCGAGCTGAATCTGGCTCTCGATGGTGCGCTCGTTGAAGGCCATCTTGGCTTCCACGGGGTTGGAGAGCAGACAGTGGGCGAACAGGCTCTGGAACTTCATGGCGAGAGTCTGCTCACGCAGGGTCTTCTCGATGAACTTCCAGTATTTGTACACGGTGTCATACTGCTCTGCGAGCTGCGGGTTGGCCTGCTGCTGTGTCTTGTAGTCGGCCAGGAACTTCTGCAGAGCGCTGGCATCGAAGCGGCGTGTCTGCTGGTTGACGAACGGGGTCTGGAGGAGCAGGGGATTGGTGCCCTCACGAAGGATGTTCTCCACTTCGCCGTCGGTGACGCGCAGACCTAACTTCTCGGCCTGGTCGGCGATGATGGTGTTCTGCACGAAGGTCGACCATACCATGTCTTTCACCTGAGAGAGCTCATCGTCGTTAAGATTCTGCTTGCCTTGCTGCATCTTGATGACATCCTGATACTCGTCTACCAGTTTGGAGAAGGTCTGGTAATCCATCTTCGTTCCCAATACTTCGCCCACCTGCTGGCTGGCGTCGCTCTTGATTCCGTTGCACGAACGGAAAGCCTCTTCGGCAATGAAGGCAAAGAGGCCGAGACCGATAATGATGATCAGAATGACACCTCTTTGTCTGATTTTTCCTAATGCTGCCATTTTAAATGATTTATTGTTTTGTTTTTTATTTATTCCGTCTTCTGCACCTTCGCTTTGCTCCTTGCCCCGCAGGGTTTGAAGGCTGTTTGTATTGCGGCTGGTGCGTTATTAGCTTTATATAGCGTACAAAATTACTAATTATTTGTCAAACACGTCAAAGTTTGAGCCAAAACTTTCGGCCTTCCGGTTTCAAACCGTTCTTTTTTTGAGCTGTTGTGCCTGGGGGCGGACTGGTGGGGGCTGTGCGGCCGTGGCGGAACTTCAGCGTGGCTGTGATCGGGACTGTCGGCAAAAAGCCCGCCTCCGGTGCTGTCCACATAAGTGGAGGTTCCGGGAGCGGGCTCTTGCTCTTGTTTTCCTTTGCGTTATTCTTCGGCTTGGGCTGCCTTGACGTGGCTGTCGAAGAAGTCGAGGAACAGGCGTAGTGCCTTGTTGTTGGCGTTGGCCAGGTTGATGTCGCGGCCGTTGTCGCCCTCCAGCCGCATCGTGCTCACTTCATCGCGAGTGCCCACGGCTATCCAAATGGTGCCCACTGGGTTTTCGGCCGTACCTCCACCGGGTCCGGCATATCCTGTTGCTGCAATGGCAAAGGTGCATTGCAGTGCCTCGCAGGCTCCCTTCACCATTTCTACGGCCACTTCCTCGCTCACGGCAGTCTTCTGTGCGAGCGTTTCCTCACTGACGTGGAGCAACCGTTGCTTCACGTCGTCGGTGTAGCTCACGATGCCACCTTTAAAGTAATCCGATGCGCCGGGCACGGCTACGATGGCTTCGGCGATGCGGCCGCCGGTGCAACTCTCTGCTGTTCCGAGGGTCATGCCCTCGCTATAGAGCCTCGACTGAATCTCTCGGCTCAATATCTTGCTTTCTAATTCCATTGGGTATGCTGTTAATAGGGATGAACCTGTTATTTGAACGTCACTTTCGAGAAGGCGGGCTTGTCAATGCTGCAGAAGTCCTTGTCGAGGTATTTGTAGTAGCCCACGATGCCAATCATGGCGGCGTTGTCGGTGGTGTAGCTGAAGCGCGGAATATAGATGGTCCAGCCGTAGCGCTTGGCGTGGTCGTGGAAGGCGTTACGGAGTCCGGTGTTAGCCGAGACGCCGCCTGCAACGGCCACATGGGTGATGCCGGTGGCCTTGACGGCTAAGCGCAGCTTTTTCATCAAGATGTCGACAATAGTGTATTCCAGACTTGCTGCCAGGTCGCACTTGTGGTGCTCCACGAAGTCGGCGTCCTCGGCCACCCACTTGCGCAGACTGTAGAGGAATGAGGTTTTAAGACCTGAGAAGCTGTAGTCGTAGCCGGGTATGTGAGGCTCCGAGAACTGGAAGGCTTTAGGATTGCCCTGCCGTGCGAGCTTGTCGATGATGGGACCTCCGGGATAGCCGAGCCCCATCACCTTCGAGCATTTGTCGATGGCCTCGCCGGCTGCGTCGTCGATGGTCTGTCCGAGCACTTCCATGTCGTTATAGGCGTTCACCTTCACAATTTGAGAGTTGCCTCCGCTCACAAGCAGACAGATGAAAGGCAACGGGGGCATGTGGTTGTCGTCATCGCTCTCCTTGATGAAATGCGCCATGACGTGACCCTGGAGGTGATTGACGTCGATGAGGGGGATGCTGAGCGAGCGGGCGAAGCCCTTGGCGAAGCTCACGCCCACGAGCAGCGACCCCATCAGTCCGGGTCCCCGGGTGAAGGCCACTGCCGAGAGTTGCTCTTTGGTGATGCCGGCCCGCTTGAGAGCTTGGTCGACAACGGGCACGATGTTCTGCTGATGTGCACGCGATGCCAGCTCGGGCACCACTCCGCCATAGGCGCGGTGAACCTCCTGCGAGGCAGTGACGTTCGATAGCAGCACTCCGTTGCGCAGTACGGCTGCCGAGGTGTCGTCGCACGACGACTCTATACCTAATATATATATATCCTTTTTCTCTTCCATTTTCTCTTCCATGATTCCAGTCGCTTATTCTGACAGTACCTCTACGCCGTGCTCCGTCATGAGGAAGGTGTGCTCCCACTGTGCACTCGGCTTTTCGTCGCCCGATATGACTTCCCAGCCATAGGGGTCGTCGGCGTCGATGAACACGCGCCAGGTGCCCATGTTGATCATCGGCTCTATGGTGAACACCATGCCTGGCACGAGCAGCATTCCAGTACCTGGATGTCCGTAGTGCAGAATCTCGGGCTCCTCGTGCATGGCCAGTCCTACGCCGTGGCCGCAGAGGTCACGCACCACTCCGTAGTGATATTTCTCGGCATGTTTCTGAATGGCGTGACCGATGTCGCCCACGAAGCAGTAGGGCTTGGCGGCCTCAGCGCCAATCTCAAGACACTCCTTGGTCACCCTGACCAGTTGCTCCTTCTCCGGTGTGGTCTTGCCTCCGATGATGAACATGCGCGAGGCATCACCGTAGAAGCCATTGAAGTCGAGCGTCATGTCGACGTTCACAATGTCGCCCGGCTGCAGAATATCGGTGTCCTTGGGTATGCCGTGACACACCACTTCGTTGATGCTTGTGCAGACGCTCTTTGGGAATCCCTCGTAGTTGAGGCAGGAGGGATGACAGTGGTTGGCCTTGCAGTAGTCCATGCAGATGTCGTCGATTTCCTGCGTGCTCATTCCCGGGTGTATGGCTGCTTCCACGGCATCCAGACATCCGGTGTTGAGCTTTCCGGCTATGCGGATGCCCTCAATCTGCTCCGGGGTCTTCACCATTTCGCGTGTAGGCACGAGCTTGCCTTTGCTCTCCCAATACATCACTTTCTTATCGAGCTCTGTGGGCTCCACTCCTGGCAGGCAGTGCCATCTTCTATTCTTTCCAAACATATTCATAATCTGTTTATGAGCACAAAAGTACTCTAAAATGGAGACATGACAAAATAAAAGGCCCACATTCTTGCATCTCATTGCTTTAAGAAGGGTGGCTGATGGGACTTCGACGTCGTGAGCCGGGCATTGACTGCGGTTTATGCCCGGATGCCTCTATCGCTTTTGGGGTGGGGACACCCTACCGCACCAGCTTGTTTTTAGGTTCTACTGAATCTGGTCAGAATAGAATGCGCTTTCCTGCCTTCGTTACTTACGTATCAATTTAGAGTGACGTATTGACGAAGGCAGGAAATCACTGCAAAGTGTATTTAGTTGGTTGATGCGTGAAGATAAAGGTGAAGGAAAATGGCCATGGAAAGGCTTAGGCTCCCAAAGGAGCTCTGAGGCTAAAGCTACGGGAACTCCTTACGAGCAAGCTCGACGGCCGTCCCCGTAGCTTTATCCTCAACCCCTACGTGGCACAAGCCTTTCCATGACGAAAATCGCTGGCGCGTAAAATTGCGCCTGCGGTGCATAAAATAAGATGGCAGAGGTCTTGCAAGCTATGATAACATTGTCTATGGACATCTTATCACGACCATCTCCGGGTCACAGGATATTCCTTGTGGGTTAGTTAATCGTTATCCAAGCACAGTGCACCCGCGGAACATGAAGCAAGAACGATTATTGCTGTCAAGTCTGACATGAAGTTCGTTTGCTTAGGTCCGCTGACTGTGCTGATGAGCCGGTGGCGGACGGTTTATCTTCGGAGGATGACAAATGGTCGAATGCAGGGACGGTGTTGAGGGGTCAACACTATGGTTCATGTGGGGTGAAAGTGGCGTCATTGAGGGGTAAGGCCGGGTTGCCCATATGGTAATTCCTATAGAAAAAGATCGTTCACTAAGCAGCGAATGATAAAAAGCTACGCAGCGAACAATCGTTTGCCAGGCTGCATAATCAAGTGATAAGTCAGCATAAAAAAGTCCATGATGCGTCCGTGGCAACCCTCTCATCACAGTTTAACGAAGCATGCGTGAGAAATCGTCTGTGCCGGTTCCCGCTTCATGGCCCCTCAGCCTACCGGAGACAAGAGGTATAATTAACATAATTGTAATAAGAATCCTACCGTCAATGAAATATATATTTCGTACTTTTGCAGTGTGAATAAAACGGATTAATTATGGAGACGAACAACCGTATCCTTGTCGTCGACGACGAGGAAGATTTGTGTGAGATACTGAAGTTCAACCTTCAGACACAAGGCTACTCAGTGACCACGGTCAATTCGGCCGAGGATGCACTGCATTTGGATTTGAAGAGTTTTGACCTCATCCTGCTGGATGTGATGATGGGTGGAATGACCGGCTTCGAGATGGCCTCCATCATGAAGAAGCAACCCGACACCAGCTGCATCCCTATCATCTTCCTCACTGCCCGCGACACCGAGGACGACACCGTGAAGGGCTTCAATTTGGGAGCCGACGACTACATCTCGAAACCGTTTTCGCTGCGCGAGGTGCTCGTGAGAATCAGGGCCGTGCTGCGCCGAAGTCAGGAGAAGCCCGACGACAGCGCCCATGTGGTGCGCTATCGGGGACTTGAGATGAACTCCGACACGAAGACGGTGACCGTTGACGGCAGCCCCGTGCCTTTCACCAAGACTGAGTTCAGTCTGCTCTATCTGCTGCTCACCAACAAAGGCCGCGTCTTCTCGCGCCAGGAGCTCATTCAGCGTATATGGCCCAACAATGTGATGGTCGTCGACCGTACGGTGGATGTCAACATCACGCGCATCCGCAAGAAGGTTGGCATCTATGCGGATGCCATCGTCACCCGACTTGGCTTCGGTTATTATTTTGAAGGATGAATAGGATTCCCATTGGGCGGAAGCTCTACCTCAGCGTGCTCATCGTCTTTATGGTCTATACGGTGAGCTTCATGGTGTTCCAGCAGTTGCGCGAGAAGCAGTACAAGATTGACCTGCTCAACGTTCAGCTTCAGGGTTACAACAAGCACCTGCACGACTACCTGAGCTTCAATGGCCAGATGAGCGAGCGCTTGCTGAACGACTACATGCGTCGCGACACCATTGGTCACCTGCGCGTCACTCTGATAGCCCGCGACGGCAGGGTGATTTTCGACAGTGCCCGCAAGGATTATGCCCACATGGCCAATCACGCCCGCCGCACCGAGTTTGTGGAGGCGCTCCGTAAGGGGCAGGGTGCTGTGGTGGAGCGCAACAGCAACACGATGAAGCGCGATTACTTCTACAGCGCCACCTACTATCCGCGCGATGGCTATGTCATCCGCTCGGCGCTGCCTTACGACAACAGTCTCTCGAGAGCACTGCGGGCCGACCAGCATTTCCTCTGGTTCTCGCTTGTGGCCATCGTGTTGCTCACGCTGGTACTCTATCGGTTCACGAGTCGCTTGGGCAGCAACATAGCCAAGCTGCGGGTCTTTGCCTGGCGGGCCGACCATAACGCCAGTCTGGAAGTGGAGGATTTAGCCGAATTCCCCGATGACGAGCTGGGCGAGATTGCCGAGCGCATCATCAAACTCTATAAAACCTTGCAGGACACACGGCGTGAGCAGGACACGCTCAAGCGTCAGCTCACTCAGAACGTGGCCCATGAGCTCAAGACGCCCGTGGCCAGCATCCAGGGCTATCTGGAGACCATCCTCAGCAATCCCGACATGGATAGGGAAACGAAGATGCAATTCCTGAGCCGCTGCTATGCGCAGAGTGAGCGGCTGACAAGTCTGCTGCGCGACATCTCGACGCTGAACCGCATGGACGACGCCCCGCAGATGAAGGACTTCGAGCGGGTGGACATCGCGCGCCTCGTCGACGACATCGGACAGGAACTGGCCTTGCAAATCAAACAGAAGAATATGACGTGGGTCGACTTATTGCCGCCGTCGCTTATCGTCGATGGCAATAAGGGCTTGCTATACAGTGTGTTCCGTAATCTCATGGATAATGCGCTGGCCTATGCGGGCGATGGCGTGACGATGACGCTGAAGGCCGAGCGCGAAGGCAGCCAGTGGCATTTCTCCTTCATGGACAATGGGGTAGGGGTGCCCCATGAGCATCTCGGCCGACTCTTCGAGCGGTTCTATCGGGTGGATAAGGGGCGCAGCCGCAAGATGGGCGGCACGGGTCTCGGACTGGCTATCGTGAAGAATGCCGTGAAGCTGCATGGTGGCACCATCAAGGCTTCCAATAATCCCACGGGTGGTCTCCGCCTGGACTTCACGCTGAATGCATGCTCACATTAGTTGCCGCTGACGATAGCTGTCTTTTCCGGACGCTGATGATGTCCTTATTTTGCCACGGACGACCACAGACGTTTCGCGGACTTTTCTTGGCTCTGATGTAGATAGTAGGCGAGAGGCTGCTATATACTGCGCATAGATGCTCGTGTGCCCCCGGGGGCACACGAGCACGAAGTGCACATAGATTCGGCTCTGCCTCCTCACCCTTTCATAAGCTCCTGATGAGCTTCCTCAAAGTCCTTGGGGTAGCGCCCTTGCAGACAGAGGTTCACCAGACAGTTGGCAGCCAGTTCCACGTCGCTCAAGTCGACACCGCGCTCGCGCACCACCTGCTTGCCCAAACACACCTCCCAAGGAGCGTTGAACTCACGGTCGTCGGCTCCGATATAGGTGTCTTTGGATTCGGGATCCTGACGGAGCGAGTAGCGGATGACCTTCTTCGAGAATACCGGCCGCATATTGAGCATCATGCGGTAGCCCTGCTCCAACTGCTTGCTGAATTTCTTCGTACCTGGGAACATGTCGTTCACCACGGGCATAATCTCACCAAAGCTGTAAGCTTGAAAGAATTGCTGTAATATCATTGCTGTTAATGCTAATGGGTTGTCATTGTGAATGAAAAAGGGTGATAGTGCGAAATGGCTGTTGCCATTCCTTACTATCACCTTCTATGGTTTGTTGTCGGCTGTTTATGGCGCCGATACTCAGAACTTGGCCATCTTGATGGCATCCACTGCGCATTCGTCACCCTTGTTGCCCAGTTTGCCACCGCTACGGTCGCGGGCCTGCTCCAGGTTGTCGGTAGTGAGCAAGCCATAGATGACCGGGATGTTCTGCACTGCATTGAGATGGGCGATGCCGTAGGTCACGCCCTGGCAGATGTAGTCGAAGTGAGGTGTCTCACCCCGGATGACGGAGCCTAAGATGATGATGGCGTCGAAACCGTCGTTCTTGGTCATTTGCTGGGCACCGTAGATGAGCTCAAAGCTTCCGGGCACCCGCTTCACGTGGATGTTCTCGGGCAGCGTGCCATGCTTCTGAAGTGTGCGCACAGCTCCTTCGAGCAAGGCGCCGGTGATTTCAGAATTCCATTCTGCGACCACTATGCCGAAGCACATGTTGCTGGCGTCGGGCACCTGTGAGGGGTCGTAGTCCGACAGGTGATGGAGTGCTGTGGCCATTATCGGGATGCGCGTTCGATATACTTGTCAATGTCGGAGCTCTGAACGAGCTGCGAGTTGACATATTTCTTCTTGATGTCCTGATAGATTTCCAGGGCCTCGTCCTTCTTGTTCTGGCTCTCCAGGATCATGCCGGCCTTGAGCAGGAAGGTGGGTGCTATTGAGAAGTTCACACCGTCGGCAGCTTGCTTGTCGGCCATCTTGGCAGCCTTCTTGAACTTGCTCACTGCATCGTCGAGCTTACCTAAATGGGCGTCGGCATCACCTAAGGCGGCTACGGCCGAGGGGCTCACAACGGCGTCGTCGGAGGTGTCGTACTTGTCGAGATACTGCTGAGCCTCAGCCCACTTGTTGAGGTTGGCATAGCAGAGACCTGCGTAGAGGTTGGCCAGGTTGGCTGCGTCGGTGCCGCTGTAGTCGTCGGCAATGGCCACAAAGCCTTTCGAGCCTGCACCGTCACCATTGAGGGCCTTGTCAAACATCTCGTTCTGGAAGTATTCCTGAGCCTTGCCTAATTCCGTGCTTGCCTTGTCCTCACGGCTGGAGTTCCAGGCGCGGTAACCGAAGAAGGCTCCAATAAGTACGATGACGGCCAAGATAACAACAGTGGCTTGCTTCTTGTGTTTGTCGAAGAAGGCCTCCGACTTGTTAAGTGCCTCGTTAGCATCGAAGGCACTCTGTTCTTTCTTTTTTGACATTGTTATTCTTTTTGTTTTTATTTCGTTCGTAGTGACCGCTGGCATGTCCCGGTGTCCCCTAAGGGCTCCAAGGCTAATGCGCAGCAAAATTACTTCTTTTCCCTCACATATTGAAATTTATTGGCCACTTTTTTCTTTTTTCCTTGAAAAGAGTGTACCTTTGCACTTAAAGTAACAGCTGCAACTCCCACATGATTCTAAAACGGTTAAGCATCATCAACTATAAGAACATCACCTCGGCCACCTTGGATTTCTCGCCGAAACTGAATGCCTTCATAGGGCCTAACGGTGTGGGGAAGACGAATCTCCTGGATGCGGTCTACTATCTGTCGTTCTGTCGTTCGGCTTTCAATCCCGTTGATTCTCAGTTGATTACTCACGATGCTCCGTTTTTCGTCCTGGAAGGCAACTATGAGACGGAGTCGGGCGATGAGGAGCATATCTACTGTGGGATGAAGCGGGGACAGCGTAAGCATTTCAAGCGCAATCAAAAGGAATACAAGCGACTCTCGCAGCATATCGGACTCATCCCGCTCATCTTTGTCTCGCCTGCCGACAGCAACCTCATCGAGGGGGGCAGCGAGGAGCGCAGACGACTGATGGATGTGGTCATCTCACAGTATGACTCTGCTTACCTCGAGGCGCTCACGCGCTATGGCAAGGCGCTGCAACAGCGCAATACCCTCCTGAAGCAGGAGGAGATGCCTGACGGCAGTCTGCTCGATATCTGGGAGGAGGAGATGGCAGGCTCGGGGGAGCTCATCTATGCAGCCCGTAAGGCTTTCATCGCTGATTTCATACCAGTGTTCCAGGACATCTACAGTCGCATCGCCCAGGGCTCCGAGCAGGTGAGCCTCTCCTACCGGTCGCACTGCCAGCGCGGGCCGCTGCTTGATGTCATCCGCGCCGGACGCGACAAGGACCGCATCATGGGGTTCTCGCTGCATGGTGTGCATCGCGACGACCTGGATATGCTCATAGGGGACTATCCGCTGAAGAAGGAGGGGTCGCAGGGGCAGCATAAGACTTTTGCCTTGGCGCTGAAACTGGCTCAGTTCGACTTTCTCCGCAAGACGGCATCGGCCACCACACCGCTGTTGCTGCTTGACGACATCTTCGACAAGTTGGATGCCGCCCGCGTGGAGGCAATCATCAAGCTCGTCTCGGGAAGTAACTTCGGCCAGATATTTGTCACCGACACCAATCGCGACCACCTCGACCGGATTCTCTCGGCCGGATTTACCGACTATCGGCTCTTTGCGGTCAGTGGTGGCGAGGTGACTTTGAAAAAGGAGGGCAGTCATGTTTAAGCGCCACCCGGAGCGTCTCACGCTCATCCTTCAGAAGCTGCTCCGGCAGGAGGGCCTCGAGCTGCCCCTCAAGCAGCGCCGGCTCATCGATGCCTGGGATGGGGTGGTAGGGCCACTGGCTGCGCGCTACACCCAGGAGAAGTTTATCCGTAACCAGACGCTCTTTGTGAAGATTACGAATCCAGCCTTGCGACAGGATCTGTCCATGATGCGCTCCCGACTGGTGACGAAACTCAACCAGGCGGCGGGTGGCCCCATCATTGCCGACATCCGAATCTATTGATTTCCGGTCGTTGTCTTACCGGATTGGAGCTGCTGTCGGTATCGCCTTTTCGCTCGGGTAGGGGAAGCTGAAGTCTGTCAATATTATTAACAAACGTTTAAATACTATAAATCTATTACCTTGATGTGTCAGAATTCAAATATTATTACTAATTTTGTAAAAGCAAGAGAAAAAGGCTGATTGAATGCGAGTGTATTTCCCACGGGTAGTCGGCACTGTTTAAGTGAGTTGGAGTTTTAGGCTCTACCTATTCGTCTCATTTACGCTTATGGTATAAAGGATTGACAAGTTATATCGATTCTCATCCGATTCTCAGGACGGAATTTATTCTTACAGACTTCAGCATCGTCTTGCATACATCATTCTGCATAATACGACCTGCAAAGGAGTAATCCTAGAAGGTAAGTATATGATCGGGGCTGTTGGGGATTCTTCTCCGACAGCCTTTTGTCGTTATGTGGCTATTGCCACAGACGCCTCACGAACTTTATATTAGCTGTGAGTTGATTGCCGCGGATGCCCACGGACGTTTCACGGACTTTCTTATACTTCGTTACATCCTGTCCTTGTTCAGCCCATTTCCTGACTTCATCACATCTTTGGTTGGATAAAGTGTCATCATTGATTATCAGTTAGTTATAAGCTTATTTCAGCAATTGATGGTGACGCAATTACGAATTATGGAATGATATTCCTCCTTAACAGTCCGGCAGACAGTCAATGTCTTTGTCCTGACTCATATTGCCTTGCCATCTCCAGATGATACGAAAAGAGAAAATCATGTACAGGCTTACGCTCCATGAGGAGCTCTGAGTCTC
>Ga0256406_1005040_pt1 | contig 14481 bp, 15 predicted proteins | sample RumenRJG_03DNA_FD_185986 | JGI IMG/M metagenome (GOLD analysis project Ga0256406, IMG submission 185986) | Bovine rumen microbial communities from Lethbridge, Alberta, Canada - RJG_03 | ecosystem: Host-associated > Mammals > Digestive system > Stomach > Rumen | place: Canada: Alberta | collected... | reverse complement strand
CCCCAGGTCGAGATTCTCGCCCACTTTGGCGAAAATGAACGACTGGGCGAATTGGTTGCCGACTTTGTATACGTAAACGTAATCGCCGGTGCTCAAGTCAAAGCCGAATTTGTTCGGAATGCCATGTATGACATTGGCGTCATCAGGGACAACATAGATATTGTACCTGCCGTCGCTCCCAGGGGACGCGATCTGACATAACGCCACTTGATCTTTGCTGTTGAGCTGTTGTTTGATCAGCTCTTTGATAAGATCAAGCATTGACTTGGCCGTTTTCTCATTGTTTATATCCATGCTGTCCACCTGCCTTTGTCATGTGCGACGCGCGCGTCGCGGCGAAAAAAAGGAAAGGGAAAAACCCTTTCCTAAAATTCAACAATTGTTGATTCTAAAGCTTATGATATGTTAAATGAAAAAGCCTTTTTATTTGCCTTTGTTTATCTCTTTTTCTTCTTCTTTGGTGACCAAAAACTTGCGGGTTTGCTTCGCGTCCTTGGATTTGGAAGTCTCTTCCGTCTTAGAAGATTCGTTCATGCCGTTGAACCATTCGATAGTCTCGTTGATGTATTTCACGAGATTTTTCAAATCTTCTTCGTTGATTTCGATTTCCGCTTCCTTGCAGCCGGCAACAACGGCGTCGATGACCATCTGTTGCTTTTCCGACCCCTTTTTGCCGCTGGCTTCCGCCTCTTTCATGGCGGCCAAGGCAATCTCTTTTATTTTCGACCAATTTTTGTCTTTCACAAGCTCCGCTCCTTTCTTGACCAATTTTCTCACCGTCGGGATAAGAGCCGCGATGGCAGCGACGAAACCAACGACGAAAACAAGCAAACCAGCCCAGCCTTCGGCGGTCGTGGGCCAAATAGATTCAAAAACAACAATAGAATTCATGGGTGTTCCTCCTTTTTCCAAAGATATTTCTTAGAGCCGGCGCCCCAAATGATGGCTTCGGCTTTTTCTTTGTATTCTTTGTATTTCGACGGATTGCGTTTATACGCGACGCCGTCGATCAAATATGTCTTATCGGGCCCGGTGTATCCGATGAATTTCATTCCGATAGCTTCATAGGATTTCCCGTCAAACTTATTGAAATCGCAATAACTAAACACTTCGTCTGGGTCATACTCTTTGATGAAATGGGAGAACAACTTGCTCACCCCTCCGACAACAATATTGTTGGAGCCAGGGCAGCCACGAATGATTTCCCATGAGTTATTCCCTTTAAGATTACGATTATAGTGGGTTTTGCTGAAACTCATCAATTGAACGAGCTCATCATGATAATAAAGGCCGTAAGTGACTTGGGCATTACGATGATCCTGCAAATGCACTTTATCATTAAGAATTTTTGCTTCTTGATTGGTGATTTCGCGAACCTCGCATTTGCGTGCATAGATTTTATTTTCAGCAATGCCAAGTGCGATCTTCAACAGCTGGATAATTTTGTCTTTCATAGTATTCCACTCATATTCATAGATATGAATAAGACGAATGCCTTTAGACTCAGCGAGCTTCGATTTGTCGAAATGATAATTCTTTTCTTTGATGGCGTCAGAATGCCAATAATCCCCGTTGAACTCAATACCTATCTTTTTTGTCGGAATATAAATATCTATTTCCTTCCCGTTTAAGATTTTTCTTTCATGGGCAACAAAATCAACATTGAATTTCTTTAATAAAGTCTGTAATTCATCCTCTGGAGATGAAACATATATAGAAAGATAATCTTCCCAACCATTCTTTCTTACAGCACTTTTCACTTTGTTATCTGAACATCCAAGAGCTCGAGCCACCATTGTATAATTTGGCTTATCGTCAAAATTATCTATAAGAAACCAAGCGAATTTTTCTTCAGATGAAAGGATCTCGGTTGATTTCTCGGCTCCTTTATTAACAGGATGATCAAAACCATATTTTTCAATACAATTTTCTCGATAATGTTTTCGCACCTCGGGAGAGGAAAAAGAATTCTCTACGCCGAAACGATCCATATTTGTTTTTTTCTTTGTTTCTTCGATTTGTTCAGGTGTTTTGCTTAACTTATTCTTAGAAAGCCATTTCAATACTGTCGTTATACTAACATTGAAGTGTATAGCAGTATCAATAACAGAATGACGTTCGGCGACATAATATTCGAAAAGGCTATCTATCGAAGGGGCTTTTTTTGTAGTAATAAAAGAAGCTTTAGCCCTACCAGCCTCTGTTTTAAAGTAATGATCAACTCCATATTTTTTCAAGCAAGTTTCTTTGCTTTTTTCGCGTACTTCCGCCGACTGCATCGCATAATCACAGCCAAAGTGCCTCCTTGTTGATGTTTTTCGAGATTCTTCGACGCTTTGTTGATCCTTCTTGATACCATAACGAGTTAACCAACTTCTTATCGTATCAAGTGAGACTTGGTAAAAAGCCGCCAATTGTTTCTGCGTCATCCCAGAAAAATATTTTCCTTTTATTTCTTCGAGGCTCGGCATTTTCCAGTCTAAACTATTTGCTGGTGTTTTCTTATCAGACTCCGCATAATTTTTCGCAATAACTTGTTTTCTTATCAAAGCAACTTCTTCTGCAGGTTTTTTTATCCCATTTCTTTTTAAGAATTTTTCCATCCCACTTTGAGATCTGCCAAAATGTTCCGCGGTCTGCAAAAGAGAATGATGCTGATCAACGTAATACTCTTCCACTTCTCTTGGACCTATTTTGGCCAATTCTTTCATGAAACATTCTCCTTTAACTCTTTAACATAATATCACATCGTAAAATACAATGTCAACAAGGCTCTTAGCTAAGCATTATTGCAATAACATCCAGTTAAGAGCCTTGTTGAAGGCGGTTTCCCGCCAAACAACAAGGCTTTATTTCACTTTTCTTCCTTTTTCTGAAATTGAGAGCAATTTTCCATATCAGTTATTTCAAAATGCTTCTTGACTGTGCACCATCTTTGAAATGGACACACATCAAGTCGCAATTTGCAGACGTAACGATACACATCGCCCTTCCCCATCAGAAAGCGGCACTGCTCAGACATTTGTCGAATTAAGCAGCAACAGTAACATCATCACTGATGTCAGTGCCAGTAAGAGTGATCTTGCTTGCACCGGCGGCAAACTTGCCTCCGTTGAGAGCAGGCTCGAACGTGAGGTTCTTATTGTCAATCTTCATGACTTTCCCTTCTTTGGTAAGGCCATAGACAACCGGAACCATATCGGCCTTCAAAGAATCTTCATCAACAATGAGTTCTTTATAAACGTCCTTGGCGTAGTTATCAATGGAAAGAACGATGTTATAAAGGTTTTGCTCGCCCATTTCGCAGGTATTGTCGGCAGCGAGAGCGGAACCGGCAAGGGAAATGGTCTGGTTGCTGGACATATTGAAAGCCATTTCGGAACCGCCATTGAGACGGAAACGAGGGATTTCGTAAGTAATCGTGCCAGCTTTCTTGCCATTGGAGGCAGAGCAAGCATCGCCAGCAAAAACTGGGGCAGTGATAATCAACATATATTCCGCGGGGATGATGCTGGAAGTGACACGAGCGATGAGAGCATTGGGATCTTGCTTGCAATAACGAACGCAATAGGATTTGCCGGCTTCGAAATCGCCAGTGATTTCCTTCCCAGTAGTAAACTCATAAGTCTTCCATTCTTCTTTGCCAGCTTCGGTAGCCCAAACATATTTGAGCTCTCCACCACAAGCACCAAAATCAAGACCGAGGGGCTGATCTTTGAGCGTAATCTTCCCAGCTTCAGCAACGACGGTTTCAGTGGCATAGCCATGGGAGCCTTCGTTCTTGAATTCTGTGCCAAGTTGCGCTTCAAGATATTCTTTCTTGAAAACAACGTCGGTAAGAGTAATTTCCACTGCAGGATCGTGATAGAAGCTGAATTGGATAGGAGCTCCAGTTCCGCCACGGATGTCTTCTTTGGAAATAGTGGTATTGATGCCGGAATCGGTCAAAGTTTTGGAAACGAAAGCAAGTTCATAAGATCTGTCTTCTTTTTTCTTAAAAGCTTCGACAGTACCGACTGAACCTAAAAATAGTTTAGCCATATTTTTATTCTCCTTATAAAATATTTACAAAATCATTTCGCCGCAAACTGCTGAGCCTGCTCTGCTGTCTTATATCCATCGCCGTACATGTCTTTCGGAGTCTTGTACAGCCAGTGCTCCAACTTGAAGTCTTTCGGGAAAGACACCATGCCGCTCATCATCGCCGACCTCATGATTTTATAATTGATTAAATCGTCCACCAGGCCCAAAGCCATGGCGAACTTCCGGATCGTCATATCGTAAATCTCGGTCAGCTTATAATTGCTGGCCACAGACAAGCCGACTATTTTTCGCTCCAGCGAAGCCGTAGCGCCGGCATTCGCCTTCTGCTCAAGAGCCAAACGCTCTTCATAGTCAGCTTTAACGTCCGGATCAACCCAGGAATCGTTCTGATAATCAGCGGAATTCTGATACATGACGATTTCCCTCAATTCGTTGAACATCTGAGACGTGATCGGTTTTTCGTCCACCAGGAGAGAGAAATGCTTGTTGTCTCCTTTGACGACCTTGACCATCTCCACGTATTGGGACTGATCTTCGTTGCCGCACTTGTCGCAGACAAGTTTCGGCTCCTCGAATTTCTCGCCTTCTTTGGGAGGGTGAGCCATCAAATCCTGAATTCTTTTCAAAAACCCCGTGAAAACGTCGCTATGATATTCGATCACATTGCCGCACTTTTTGCATTTGAGCCCATTTTTGAGATGGAAAACCACCTCAATCAACAAATTCAATCTGAAAGACCACATCGGCCCTTCGGTTTTGTCATTGAGCTTCGACACCAGGTAATCCAAATTCGTCATCCTGATCCCTTCTGGAGTCTTGTTTTTGTCCAAAGTTAGGCACGCGGAAGCAGACGCGAACTTCTCGTAGTCGCGAACGGTCGCCGGATATAATAAAAACCCATGGAATGGGACCGGAAGGTCCATCCTGAAATATTCTATCTCATCCTTACGCAGCTCATCCACGAGCGATTCGTCAAGACCTTTGTAGCGGTCGGGTTTCGCCGCCGGGGCCTCCTGTTCCGCATTCGGCCCTTTTGGGGACTCTTGCGTCTCAGCCTGCTCGTTTTTCTCTTCTTCCGCCATATGTCACAATTGCTCCCCCGGCACGCCCATCGCCTCTCCGCTTGAATCGTTGCTCATATTGCAAGCGAAAACGATGGAATGCCCATAATAAGAGCGCCTATTATACAACGGCATGGTCGCCTTGCACTTGATCGGCATCTTCATGTTGAACTGAAGATACCCGGCGCCATCCAAATAAAGGCCGTTGAATTCGGCCAATATGCACTTCAGCAAAACCGTCGCGCGATTCTTGAAGGCAACTACAACATTGTCTTTCCCATCCGAATCGTTTGGATTCGCCAACGGGTACAGGAATTCGTCCCCGTCTCCGTTTATGGCGCTGATTTTGCTATGCGTCACGGTCTCGACCGTTATCCCTACCGTGGACCGCAAATGGTCTATCGGGAGAACGTCCTCGACGTAAATATACAAAGAACTGCATTGTACTTGCCACGCATCATCAACAAAAGGCGAGAAGAAAACCCTTTTTGACACCGGATCACCGTTGTCATAACAAACTAGTTTCCATCTTTCGGCTTCGCTGACAGTAGGCTGGCTTAATGCGTCTAAGCTGTTGTATTTCAGCAATTTCCAGATTATGTCCGCGAATTTGGTCTGTGACTTGACCAAATGCGACACCATTTTGGCTTCTATGCCATCCAGGTTCTGGAACCTATTGAATTCGTTGAATTCGCTGCGTTCCAAATAATCTCCCATACCTTTTACCTCCGAATCACTCCAGCCCCCTCATCGTCATTTTGAAAGACGAGGAGATTTCCGCGCCGGTTGGCGACTCTTCGGCTGGCACGAAGCATTTCACGGTTATGTCCCCATTGGGATAGAGCTTCTTCCTTCTCAAAGAGAAGGCATTGCCGCTCTTCTTGAACTCGAAATACGGGTTGTCGTATTGGTCGAACTCCCTTGAAGCCGGCCAATTGTCAAGAACGCATTCGACGCCGAAGGAGACTTTGCTCCACTCGCTGTCGTAATAATCCTTGAGAACTGGGGCGAATTCCACGGCCTCGGACCCTAAGTTCGCCGGTATGTGCTCCGGTTTGCTGAACTCGATCCTGAATGCCCGGTCATGGCCGTCGTCGACGTCCATCTTCACCTTCGGCTCCTCCTCATACGCGATCCGATTGACGAAATCGTCGTAATGGGATCTCTCCGTGATCTCCATGTATATTCTCATCAGACCGATGTCCATCGGGTCATTGGTGCTGTTCGAATAGAATTTGTTTATCGCCTTCACCCTGTACACTTCGTCATAGCCAACGATGAAACGCTGGTTGAGTCTGTATTCAGCCGTGAATCTGTTGTGCTGGCACACGACGGCAAGCCCCGATTGCGGCGACACCGCCACTTCGTTGAAGTAGAGGCTCGTCGAGGAAAGGTCTTTGCCGAGGATGACCGGCTCATAATGGTAATGGGAGATGCCTTGCGCGTCCTCATAGACGCTTCCCAGCGTCCCATTGCACCTTTGGGCCACGACGCTCGAAGTCACCTTCACGTCGTCTCTGTTCGTCGCCAGCCAGACGTTCTTTCTTTTCTGTTCCGCGAACGGGTCGTAATTAGGGGCAAACCTGAATTTGCTTCCTATCCTGAACCTGTCCTCGCGGATGTTTTTGAACACGAATCTTCTGCAGTCCTCCGAGATGTCAGTCCCTTTGTCGGACTTCACTTGTTGGACCACCACTTCTATCGGCTTCCATCCCAGCTCGGGATATCCGGGCGCCGTCCAATAATCGCTGGCGTTCCATCCGTCCTCATATTCGATGCCCACGAGATTGGGCCTGTATGCCCATTCCGCGTCCACCTTCTGCTGCAGCGTCCTTATGTAGAAGTTATTCCCATCGTAGTTCTTCGGGGTTTGCGACAACGACCCGTAAGCGCTGTCGATGGGCATCTTGCCTATGTCTATCACTTTATTGGCCATCTCGTTACCTCCGACGCCCCATGCTGGCCTTATTTCCCTTCCTCTTGGGAAGAGCCGCGGCCGGCGGTTTGCTTGAGGGAAGCGGCGATGAGGCCATCCACTATTCCCCTGCATTCCATGATCTGGCGCTTTATCTGCGCGTGGGTCATGGTCTTGTAATTGTCTCCGTCGTACAGCCCGTGGATCTTCACCAAAACCTTGGTGAGCTTTCCGCCGCACAGCACGTTCGACGAGGCAAGCTCGTAGACGAATCCGTAGAACCACAGGGAAATGTCCTGCTCTCCCCTGGATTCGGCCTCGATCATATACAAAAGTTTTATCACCTGGGACCGTAAGTCCCTGAAGCATTGGACCTCGCCTTCCGGGGTCAGTCTTATGGCTTCTTTCTCTTCGCTATTTGCCAAAACGGTACCCTCCTCCGGGCGTAGAGCCGATTCTCCAAGTTAGCTCAGAGATCAGCGTGTCCATGTCGTGGTTTATCTGGTTGTGCCATTCAACCTTCGCCTTTGCCGAATTCGCCGGGCTGTAGAAACCAAGATCGGAATCCGAAAATATGTTTCTCATCTCAATCGCGCGGTTCATCTCGACGTCCCCCCATGCGGAAAGAACGCCATACGCAAGGATATTCTTGACTTTCTCCAACATCGCTCTCATGTTGAAATCGTCTCTGAACACCCCTTTGAAATCCGCCTCGAATGCCCCGGCATAGTACCACGTCACGATCAATTTCTCCGTCTCCAGCACAGGTCTCTCGATTTTGACCGTGTTGGCCTCGGGGTCATATTCCCCCCTCACCGGCTTGCCGCATATGCGGTAGCTGATCGCGGAATGCTCGACCGGATGCGATGCCAAAGCGTAAGTGTCGATGTCTTCGCCGTCAATGATCTCGACTTTTCCGACCGCGTCCGAATAATCGGCCAGTCTGTCGGTGATCTCCGTCGGGCTCGTCCATTTATGGAGCCCATTTATGAGAAAAGGCCTCATCTCCCGCTGAAAGCCAGCGGGGTCGAGGACGTAATCCCTTCTGATATCGGGGTCGTCAAAAAGATTGACCGCTCTGTCGAATATCTCGCTGAATAGGATCATTTCTGACGCCTCCTTCAAATTGAAACGAAATTTCTTTATGCCAAATCGATCGGGCGCAGTTTCAGGTCCATGCCGCTCGCCTCGATGGCCTCTCTCGAGAAACCGTTGTTGGTGAGCCTGTTGAGCATGTCGATCTTGCTGCGGTCGTTGTATCCGGCGGCGCCTTCCATGAACTTCTGCTTGTAGAACAGGACGAGGCTCTCTTTTTGGCTGTCCATCGAAAGGGAACCCCAAAGGGCTTCCAATTCGGATGCCGTCATATGCCCAAGCCGATTGAGCGTGTCTGCCCCGAGTTTGAGCTGCGAGAAGGTGTAAACGCCTTTCTCGGCGGCGACGGCCGCGTCTTTGTCCGCCAACGCGAGAATCCCCTCATCGAACCACGCGCGGTATTTGCCGACGAGCGCGTCGAGCTGGGATCTGCTAAGCGAGAACGTCTCCCCGTACTTCGTGCAATGCAAGCTGAGGCCCGACCCTTCGACGAAGAGGTAGCCCGGGCTTGCGGAAGCATAGACGAGTGTGACGTCTGACGCGAGCGGCGGATATGCCTGTTGGGCGGCCGGGGCCGATTGAGCCTTCAAAAGCCGCTCCTGCATCTCCTGCAGCATCTGCATCATCTTCGCGTTCATGTCCTGCGAAGCCTTCAACTGAGCCGCGAGCGCTTCCTTTTCGGGATCCGCGGCGGCGGCCGGCGCCTTGGGGGCGACGGTTGTTTTCTTTGTTTCTGACATATAGATTTATTCTCCTTTTACCTCAATTGGGCGGAGGTTGCCCGTTGGCAACCCCGCCCAAATAAAAACGGTCTAATAACGATGTTATCGAAAATTAGGCTAATTTGATGGTGCCGTATTTAGAACCGCAAATCGTGGAAACGCCATAACGCATTTCAACGGAAAGTCCAAGACGGCTGTCAGAGCAATTTTCAGGAACGAAATTGACGGAGACTTCATTGCCTTCGAAGACGATCTTCACTGGTTTGTCGCCGGCGGCAGGGATCATATACATGACCTTGTTGTCAAGAGCGAGTTTGGCAGTGGTGTTGGTGGTTCCGGGGATGAGCACGTTGTCAATGGCAATGATCGGAGTGCCAAGATACTGGTCGAGATAACCGACTTTGGTCATTTCTTCGCCAACTTGGACTTGATAGTTGCCTTGCAACGAAAGATTGCTGAGGGCAACCGGCGTGCCGATGACAATGACGTTCATTCCGCCGTTGGCGGCAGAGACTTTGGCTTTGAGATCGCCGAAAAGTTCGGGAGTTACGCCATTGATGGTGTAAGCGGCGCCGAATTCGGTGGTGGCTTCGGTCATTCCTTTGATGGCCTTGATAAAGATGTGGGCCATGAAGGAACGGGCAATGCGAACGCCCCAAGAGCCAATATTGAACACGCCTGCGGCGAGCGGATACCAATCGATGTGAGTATCAATGGTATGGTTGGTCGCATTGACAGTGATTTCGTTGTCATATAAAGGTTGATCAACGCCTTTGCGGACGCCTTCAGCCTTGCTGTTGACACGGAATAAGTCATTCGACTCAATGACGAAGCGTCCGGATTCACCGAAGCCAATTTGATGAATCTCGGCAATGAATCTAGAGAAAGTGTCATTGACGACTTCAGGAACGATCGCAGAGACGATTTGAGCTAAAACAACATCAAAATTTTCGCGAACGTTGGTGCTGTTCTTGACTTGGGAATGATTGAAGATCTTGAGTCCTTCATTCTCATACATCGCTTCGAATTTGGTTCCTTCAACGGCGAACTTTGCCATGCCTTCAAGAACGGCTTTGTTCTTTTCATCATAATCGGCAGGCATTTTGCCATCGTAATAAGCTCTCGCTAATTCAAGAGCGGAGTCAACGATAGCGTTCTGATTCTCGTTGCTGGAACGAGTGTAGTTGAACATTTTTAACATAATCTCGTTTCCTCCTCAATTAAAGATGGACAACTTCGCAAAGGAAGAGTTTTCCATCGGCTTTCATACCGACAGTCATTCCTTTTTCGGCGATGATCTTGACGGCATAGCCAGTTGCGGGTTTTTCTTCCGCAACTTTATGTTCGTATTTGCCGGCTTCTGCGGTAGCGAATTTGCCAACTGCAGGAACGGTGTCGAAATTGTCTTGGCCAAGCCAGAATTTGTCATGAAGGGCAAGACGGCGGACACGGAAAGTGGCGCCGGCCGGGATCATAAGATCATGAAGCTTGACGCCAAGTTTGTATTCGTTGCCGGCGATTGCGCCTTCAGAAATTCCAGCATAGTCGGCAATGACGACTTCCTCGCCGTCAGCGGGCTTTTCAGCCTTATAAGTATCGTAATCGGCATCCCCATAGACGTCATCTTCGACAAGATCGCCCAATTTAACAAGGGAGCCGTCTTTGATGGCTTCGGTGGCTTTGGCGTTAGCAAGCATGCTATCCAAAACATTCGAGGCCATTTTCCCAGCGTACATAGTAAAAGCCATGTTTTTAATCTCCTTTTTTTTATGAATATATGAGAACAACGTTATTTCTCGCCATTGTTATAAGCATTGAGCGTGTCCCACGAAGATTTTTTCTTGGAAGACTTTTCGGCGGAGTCTCCGGAAAACACCTCGGGGTTGCTTATCGGCAACGAAATATCGCTGTTTCCAACTTTAGAACGATTGCTGTCAAACATAGCAACCGCGATATCTGTTTTTAAAGTATCGATATCGTGATACTTGCCATCTTCGCATTCTTTGCAGAATTTGTTTCTGATGGCCTCTTCGCACCCAGAAGAAGCGATGAATGATTTCGCCTTTGAGACAAATTCCTTGCGCTCAAATTCGGCATTTTTCTTTGTCGCCTCTTCATATTTCTTGGAAAGATCCTCGAATTTCTTCTCGGCATCTCCGCATTCGCATTTGATTTCTGCGTATTTTGCTTCCAAGGCTTCATACTTATTGCAAGCCTCTTCGCAATCCTCATAAGAAAGAAGCTTCTCTTCCTCTTCAGGATCCTTCAATTCAGAATCCTCAGCAAGGCTTCCGATTGCTTTTGCAAACAAGCTCGCGATCCCTTCAGCCTTCTTTTTTGCCCTTTTAATAACGGCAATGACATACTCGGCATTTTTGATTTCTTCTTTATGGTCCTCATAATATTCGACGCAATAAGAGAAGCCATCAATATCATATTTCATGTTGTTAATCAAACAAGCCAAATCATAAACGCCTTTGTTCTCGGGCTGTGGTTCCTCATGCTCTTCTTGCAACTCCTCTTTTACTGTTTCGCGATTTTCGTTGCATTCGCCGCATTCCGGATCTTCGCAAGGCTCTTCGTGGTCTTCTTCTTCACATTTTTGGATTTCAGCTTCTTCATGCTTCTCATCGCACTCGAAGTTTTCTTTCCCTTCTTGCGTCGCTTCGGTCCCTTCTGAAACGTCGCCGCCTTCGGCTTTCACGGAATCGGATTCTGTTTCTTTCGTTTCCGCTTCCTGATGGATGTTTTCTTTATTTGGCATTTCTTTTGCCTCCTCTTCCACTTCGCCTCCGTCAAGTTTGGCATAAGCCATTCTCAACTCAGAGCGTTGTTTCTCATAATTGTCCGTTCCTACCATATCCAAAACAGACAACTCGGCATCTTCGATGCCTGGTTCGACTTTTTTGCCGTTTCTCGACCCTAAAATCGTGATGCCGACAAGTTTGAAGTCGTTTATTTTCATGACGCCGTTCGGAAGATCGTCATAATCAAGGACGTCGATCTCAACTGAGATGTTCTTCGTCGGGCCGCCCTCTTTTTGAGAGCGGATGGCGTCTTTCAGCAGTCTTTTCACCTGCTTGAAAGAATATTGCGTCCAAAGGGCGCAAGTCAAAGTTATCCATTTAAGACCGTTTTCCTCTGTTATTTTGACTTCGTCTTCCGACCTGATCAAACCTAAGATCCTCTCTCCTTTGGACCCCAGAGTGTCCCAATAGGACATGCCTGTTTCCCCGTCTTTCTCCCAAGAGCCGTTATGGCTCTCGAAATCGCCGTTGTTAAAACATCCAAGGATCGGTTTGTTGTAAAACGTCGGCAACGCCTTCTCCATCGCTTCTGGCGTGAACCACGACCCATTGCGATTAGGATTCGCGCTGCTGATGGCTTTCATCGAAAGCTCAAGAAAATCTTTTTTCAGCAATTTCTTGATTTTTATCTGGTTGGCGTCAACGTCGAACACCAATTTTTTGTTATTGTTTAACATCGCCGCTGCCCTCCTCGTTTTCACTCCGCCTGATTTCCTCGTCTATGGAGCTGGCCCCAAAAACGCCGGAAATCCTATCTGCGGCACGCGTGACCGGAGTTTTTTGCGCGTGCCATTGTTTGTCGTCCCATTCTGGGTGAGGATCCATGAATTCATTTATTATAAACCCAAGCATCATCCCGTCACTCTCATCGTAAACGGCCTGAACGATCGCGCACTTTGCTCCTCTGCTTTTGAAAAACTGATAAGTGGCGACATCGTCTTTCAATTCCTCGACGTCTTTTATGACAAGCCCTTTTTTGTTTGAGGTCATCATATCGAGAAAATTGGAATAGACCGCGACTTGGCAATCTTTTATCCGCCCATTGACGGGCGCGAGATTGACGTCCCAAGATTCGCCGATCAAGCTGAATTTGTAGAAATTGACGTTATTCAAAGAATGCGAGCCATTGTGAAACATACAAAAAAGAGCTCTGGAAGAGCCCGTTTTCTTTCTTATCGAATCCAGAGTATGAGACAAGAATTTTCTGAATTCGATATTTTTCTTTTCGTCCTCTGGCGTATATTTTCTAGGAAGAGTCGAATTGTTCAAAATGCCAAGCATTTTGTTTATGGAGTTCGTCTGACTCTGCATCCATTGCGTCATCACGTCTTGCTGCGCCTTCATCCATTGTTTCGTGGATTCTTGCTCGCTCGCAAACAAGTCGTGGATTTGTTTAGAGGCCTCAAGAGACTCTCTCATTATCGTCTCTTCCCTTTTGCTGATGTCTTCATTTCTTTTCGTTATTTCATCATTGTGGGCCTGAAATTGCTTTGATGCAATCAAAAGCGCCACGCCGATGGCAACCAAGACAACGCCGCTGATACCCAGCTCAACCCAATGCCCGATCGTCATTTCGGACAGAATACTCAACATTGCCATATGATCGCCGCCTTTCCCGTTATCAATTATTATTTGAGATAATGGGTATAATCGGCAATATGGATATTAAGCTCGGAATCTGTGAGCTTGTCTGTAGCATTCAGCCATTCAGCCGCCTGTTTTCTCAATGGGAGAATTTCTTCCACAAGGAAATTCTCAAGCCATATTCTGACTTCCACATCGTCATTCATGTCCGCATCGTCAATGGACAAAACGATATCTTTTCTCAATTCTTCAAAATAATCGACCAATTGGGAAAAAATCTCTTTTGCGTTTTCATACTTCTCGCTGTAATCAACGGTCCCATATCTGACCGGCCGACCGCCAAGTTGGTCCATGAAGTCGCTGACTTGATCAGCCAACTCCGGCAACTTATGAGCCACCGGGACATGAACGGCATCTGCCAAATTATTTAAATACAGATGCTGCAGATTATAGCATAAATTGTCTACTTTGGCATTGCCGCCAAACAGAACTTGAAGAATTCTATTCAAAGATTCTTCTGTTTTTTCTGTCATTAGCATTCCTCTTGCCCTCCTTCTTTATATTATTCTACAAAAAGTATTTTTTCAAAAATCGTCGCTCAGCCAATACATGGACGGGTCGACACCGGGGGCGTCATAGCTTCTGGTGAAGGAATCGCCGACTATCTGGTCCGCCGTCTTGCCCGCGTCTCGCTGCGACTCGAAAGTGTCTCTCGTGCCGCCTTCTTTCGCCACCGCGTCCAAATACAGAGACGACTCATATTCGGATCCGTCCGAGTACAGCGCCAAGGGGACGTACCCCTCGTGCGCCGAGTCGCCGTCGTCTATTATCTTCGGGACGATGTCCCTGTTGTCGACATAGGGATTCACCATTTCGATGTGGACGCCTGTACCGCTGTTGAAATAATGGGCTTTCTGCCCATTGAACCACCCGATCGTGTACAAAGTCTTCGTTTTCCCCGTCTTCAGCGCCTCCGTGACCATCGGGTCGACCGCGAGCTTGTGATAATCCATCAGCTTCTGCGTGTCGCTGTTGGAAAACATCACCATCGCGGGGACCCCTTCGGTGTCCAGCGCGGACACGATCACGGTCTTGTGCAAGCCCCATGCGGCCATGACTTTCGCGCGGTCCTCGTTTCTTATGTACAGCAGGGAATCGGCGGTGGAGGTCACCCCGCCGCCCCCGACCCCCTGCTCGACGAACGTCTGTGAGGTGAATGCCATGAAGCTATTCCCCCTCGTCTATTCTTTCCT
>Ga0256406_1005039_pt1 | contig 14483 bp, 14 predicted proteins | sample RumenRJG_03DNA_FD_185986 | JGI IMG/M metagenome (GOLD analysis project Ga0256406, IMG submission 185986) | Bovine rumen microbial communities from Lethbridge, Alberta, Canada - RJG_03 | ecosystem: Host-associated > Mammals > Digestive system > Stomach > Rumen | place: Canada: Alberta | collected... | reverse complement strand
CATCGTCCACGAAGATGCCTACGCGGGAAATCCCCGGGCGGACGGCCTCCGCCAGCTTCTCGGCCGTAATGTCGTCGACGGTCCTGCGGAAGCCCTTCGCCAGGATGAACCCGGCATAGTCCGGGCGGGCCTCGTTGACGAAGCTCACGTCCTCAGGGGTCCGGTTGCCGCAGAACTTGACCTTGGTCAACAGACTCCCCTCAGATGTGCCAGCATGCCTTTCCTGTCCGTGGAGCGCATGAGCGTCTCCCCTATGAGGACGGCGTCCGCCCCCGAGTCCGCGAGCGTGCGGACGTCCTCCGGGGTCCTGATCCCGCTCTCCCCCACGAATATCACGTCGTCCGGGACCAGCGACCTCAGGCGGGCGCTGTTCCTCGGGTCGACGGAGAAGTCTGCCAGGTTGCGGTTGTTCACGCCGATTATCCTCGCGCCGGCGGAGACGGACCTGCCGATGTCGAAGGCGTCGCGGCATTCCACCAGCGCCGAAAGCCCCAGGCTGTCGGCCGTGCGGATGAAGTAGGACAGCCTGTCATCGTCGAGCAGGGAGCTGATGAGCAGGACCGCGGACGCGCCCAGGGCCTTGGCCTCGTAGATCATGTACTCGTCGACCACGAAGTCCTTCCTCAGGCACGGTATCTTCACCGACGAGGCGATCTCGCGCAGGTACTCGGTGCTCCCCAGGAACCAGCGGGGCTCGGTGAGCACGGAGATGGCGTTGGCCCCTCCGGCCTCGTAGTCCTCGGCTATGCTGAGGTACGGGAAGTCCCTGGCTATTATGCCCTTGGAGGGGGACGCCTTCTTCACCTCGCAGATGAAGGAGATGCCGCCGCGCGAACGGAGGGCCTTCTCGAAGGGGAAGCCGGTATCGGATCCCATCATGCGGGCCCTCTCGCGGAGGACCTTCATGGGCACGCGCCTGCGGGACTCCTCCACCCTGGCCCTCGTGTCGGCCGCTATGTCGTCGATGATGCTGCTGCTCATGTTCTCAGATGTTGGACAGCTCCTTCAGGGAGTCGAGCTGCCTGAGCGCGGAACCGTCGGCCAGCAGTTTCCTGGCCAGCTCGACCCCGTCGGCCATGTCCGCCGCCTTGCCGGCGCAGTAGAGGCCGGCCGCGGAGTTCAGGAGGACGATGTCGCGCTTAGGCCCGTATTCGCCGCTCAGGATGTTGCGGGTGATCTTGGCGTTGGCCTCGGGGGAGCCGCCGGAGGCATCGGATTTCATGCATCTCCCTATCCCGAAGTCCTCGGGGGCGATCTCGTAGGAGTCGTACTTCCCCCCGTTGACCTCGCACACGGAGGTCGGGGCGCTGCAGGAGATCTCGTCGAACCCGTCCTGCCCGTAGACCACCATGCCCTTCTCGACGCCCAGCTGGGTCAGCACGCGGGCGAGCGGGTCGACAAGGGACCTGTCGTAGACGCCGAGCACCATGTAGGCGGGGCGGCCGGGGTTGGTGAGCGGGCCGAGGATGTTGAAGACGGTCCTGATCCCGAGCTCCTTCCTTATGGGCCCGACGTACTTCATCGAGCTGTGGTAGTCCTGGGCGAAGAAGAAGCACATGCCAGGGTCCTTCAGGAGGCTGACGGCCTTCTCCGGGCTCTGGTGGATGTTGACCCCCAGCGCCTCGAGGACGTCGGCCGCCCCCGACTTGGAGGACGCCGCCCGGTTGCCGTGCTTGGACACCTTGGCTTTGGATGCGGAGATGACGAACGCGGAGGTGGTGGAGATGTTGAAGCTCCCGGCACCGTCCCCGCCGGTCCCCACGATCTCCAGGGTCTTGTAGGGGTTGTCCACCTTCAGCGCATGGTCGCGCATGGCTGCGGCGCACCCGGATATCTCGTCGATGGTCTCGGCCTTGGTGCTCTTGGTGGACAGCGCCGCCAGGAACGCTGCGTTCTGGGTGGGCGTGGTCTTGCCGGTCATGATCTCGTCCATGACCTGGTAGGCCTCATCGTAGGTGAGGTCCTTCTTGTCAACGATCTTGATGATTGCTTCTTTTATCATATTGTCCGCTCCTTCTTCCCGGTCTCGATCCCCGCTATCGCAAGGAAGTTGGCCAGTATCTTCGTCCCCTCGGGGGTCATCACCGACTCGGGATGGAACTGGAGGCCGTAGACGCGGCCCCCCTTCAGCCTCACGGCCATAATTTCGCCGTCGTCCGTCTCCGCTATGGTCTCCAGGCATTCCGGCATCGTCGACGGGTCCGCCGCCAGCGAGTGGTACCTCGCCACGGTGATGCGCTCCGGGAGCCCCCTGAATATGGGGTCCTCCGTGTCGATCTTTGCTTCGGACGTCTTGCCGTGCATCAGGTGCTTGGCGTGGACAATCTTCGCCCCGTACGCCTGGCATATAGCCTGGTGGCCGAGGCAGACGCCCAGGATGGGGTACTTCCCGCCCAGCTCCCTGACGGTGTCCACGCTCACGCCCGCGTCCTCCGGCCTGCCGGGGCCGGGGGAGATGATGATGGCCTGGGGGGCGAGGGCGTCGATCTGCTTCACGGTCATCTCGTCGTTCCTGACCACGCGGATGTCTGGGTCAAGCTCTCCGATGCACTGGTACAGGTTGTAGGAGAAGCTGTCGTAGTTGTCGATGAGCAGTATCACAGGTCCTCATCCTCCGCTTTCTTCAGGGCGAAGACCACGGCCGCGGCCTTGTCGAGGCATTCCTTGTATTCTCTGTGCGGCTGGGAATCGGCGACGATCCCTGCGCCCGACCTGATGAAGACCTTGCCGTTCTTCTTGTAGGCGAGGCGGATGCCGATGCAGAGGTCCAGGTTCCCGCCGAAGCCGATGTAGCCGAACCCGCCGCCGTAGATCCCGCGCTTGCAGTTCTCCAGGGAGTTGATGATCTGGCACGCCCTGATCTTGGGGGCCCCGGACAGGGTCCCGGCCGGGAGGACGGCGCCGACCGCGTCGAGAGCGTCCTTACCGCGGGCGATCTCTCCGCGGACGCTGGACCCGATGTGCATCACATGGGAGTAGCGCTCGATGCAGTGGAACCTCTCCACCTTCACCGTCCCGAACTCGGAGATCTTCCCGATGTCGTTCCTGCCGAGGTCCACCAGCATGTTGTGCTCGGCGAGCTCCTTGGGGTCCTTCAGCAGGCCCTCGGCGAGCTCCCTGTCCTCTTCCTCGGTCTTCCCGCGGGGGCGGGTGCCGGCCAGGGGGAAGGTGTGCAGGATGCCGTCCTCCAGCTTGACCAGGGTCTCCGGCGAGGCGCCGGCGACTTCCATGTCGGAACCGGAGAAGTAGAACATGTAGGGGGAGGGGTTGACCGTCCTCAGCACCCTGTAGGTGTTGAAGAGGCTGCCCTCGTAGTCGGCCTCCAGCCTGTTCGAGAGGACCACCTGGAAGATGTCCCCCTCGTAGATGCGCTCCTTGGCCTTCTCGATCATGGAGCAGTACTGCTCCTCGGTGAAGAACGGCCTGATCTCGGACTTCAGGCGGCCGGAGAGGTCCGGCTTGGGCGCCCCGTGCCTGACGATCTCCTCCATCTGGCGGATGTCGGACTCGGCGCGGTTGTAATCGGTGTCCAGCCTGCTCAGGTTCACGTTGGCGATCAGGAGGAGCTTCTGGGCGAAGTTGTCGAAGACCACGACCCTGTCGAAGAGCATGAGGTCGATGTCGTTGAACATCTCATCATCCTTCGCGTCCAGGTCCAGCGACGGCTCGGCGTATTTCAGATAGTCGTAGGAGAAGTATCCGACGAGGCCGCCGGTGAACGGGGGGAACCCGTCGACCTTCGGGCTCCTGTACTTGCCGAGGACCTGCCTGATGTAGCTGTTGGGGTCGCGGGTCTCGAACTCGAGGTCGCCGACCTTCATCTTCCCGTTGCGGATGCTGATCCCCATCTTGGGGTCGAACCCGAGGAAGGTGTAGCGTCCCCTCCTCTTGGTCGCATCCGCGCTCTCGAACATGTAGCAGTGGCCCGAGACGTTCATCAGCGCCCTCATGACCTCGATGGGGGTCCTGAAGTCGGAGAGGATCTCCCTGCGCACGGGGCAGATGTCGTACCTGCCGTCCGCGGCGTACTTCCTGACCTCCTCGATGGTTGGTGTGAGCATTTTTCTCATCTCTGTATTCTTATGTACATTAATGATGTTTTAAGAACGATACTTGGAATCTGGCTCAGGGATATAAATCTATGTCTTAAAAATGGTATTAATGAACATAAATATGCATTATTATGCGCAAAAATGCAGGGTACACCGGTGCAGAATACGCTGGAGAGACTGCATGCCAGGAGCGGTTCAGCGCAGAAATCGGAATGAGAACAGAAGCAGGAAGTGGTTTGGGAAGAGGTTTGCCGGGAAGAAATCCCTCGGATCAGGCGCTGTTCTTCATCGCGTCGTAGCCCATGTCGAAGGCGGCGGCGTTGAGGTCCCTGAACTTGGCCGGGACGGTCTCGAGGAGGACCTCCTTGAGCAGGTCCTTCCCGATCGGGAACCCATCGGCGGCGGCCACGGCGCCGATCATGACGGCATTGGCGGCCACGGCCTTGCCGGCCTTCACGGCGATCTCCGTTGCCCTGACGGTGAGGACGCGGCTGCAGCTCTTCTTCGCTTCGGCGACCAGGCTGCCGATGTCCGGATAGGTATCGAACCCGGCGGCCACGTTCCCGGGGTAGACCGGATCGAGGTTCATGAGGACGACCGATCCGCGGTTCCCCATCGGAAGGCTGCGGACGGCCTCGACCGGCTCGAAGGCCATGATGAGGTCGGCATTGCCGGCTGCCTCGAGGGGGCTGTAGACCTCGTCCCCGAACCTGACGGTGGAGGTGACGCTGCCGCCCCTCTGGGCCATCCCGTGGACCTCGCTCATCATCACCCTGTGCCCGGCGCGCATCGCGGCGTTCCCGAGCACCATGGAGGCGAGCAGGACCCCCTGCCCTCCGACCCCGACGATCTGGACTGAGTACTTCATTGCCTCACCTCTATGCACTTCTTGGGGCAGACATCGGCGCACATCCCGCACCCGATGCACTGGGACGGGTCCACCTGCACCGCGCCGTCCTTCTTGATGAGGGCGGGGCAGGCGATGGTGTTCAGGCAGGTGTAGCATCTGACGCACCTGTCCTGGTCCACAACGCAGACCTTCTTCTCCAGCCTCTTCTCCTTCTTAAGGAGCAGGGGGCAGGGGCACTTGCTGATGACCACTGCGACCCCGTCGAACGCGAGGGCCTCCTTCATGACGTCCGCGGCCGCCCTGACGTTGTACGGGTTGACGGTGCGGACGAACTTCACTCCCAGGCCCTTCACGACGCCCTCGATGTCGACGGCATCGGTGTCAATGCCTCCGAAGTGGCGCCCGGTGCCGGGGTTGGGCTGGTGGCCGGTCATGGCCGTGGTGCGGTTGTCCAGGATGACCATGACGATGTTGTGGTGGTTGAACAGCGCCGAGGTCAGCGGGGGGACGCCCGCGTGGAAGAAGGTGGAGTCCCCGATGAACGAGATCGGCTTCTGGTCGGTGGCCTGCGCGAAGCCTCCGGCGGCCCCTGCGCCCCCGCCCATGCAGATGATGAAGTCCGCGGTGCGGAAGGGAGGCTGGACGCCGAGGGTGTAGCAGCCGATGTCGGAGCAGTAGACCACGGGGGTCTTGCCGACGGCCTTCTTCACGGCGGCGTACATCCCGCGGTGGGGGCATCCGGCGCAGAGCGACGGGGGCCTTCCGGGGATCTTCAGCGAGCTCTTGGGCATGGGCTCGGGGGTCTCCCTGACATCAACGAGGCCTTTCAGCCTCTTCATGGTGTCCGGGGAGTACTCCCATTCCCTCGGGAGGGTGCCGTCCCTCTTGCCGTGCACCGGGACGGAGATGCCGTTCTGGGCGCAGATCCTGAGGACCTGGTCCTCGAGGAAGGGCTCGAGCTCCTCGGCGACGATGACCATCCTCTTGCCTCTGACGAAATCGGCGATCTTCTTCTCCGGCACCGGGTTGGTGAACCCCAGTTTGAGGATGGAGACGCCGGAGACGAACTCCTTCACATAGCAGTAGGCGACGCCGGAGGTGATGACGCCGACGTCCCCGCTGCCCTCGATGCGGTTCAGGGGGGAGCTCTCGGAGAGCTCTTCGGCCGCCTTCATCTTCTCCAGCAGCCTGACGCGGTTGTGGATGGCGTAGGCCGGGATGTTGACGAAGCAGGCATCGTCCTTGTCGAAGTGCCCCTTGGCGGGGGTATCGGTGCGGATCTTCCCGAGCTCGACAGGGGACCTGGCGTGGTTGACGCGGGTGGTGGTCCTGTAGAGCAGCGGGAGGCCGAGCCGCTCCGATATCTCGTAAGCGGGGGCGATGAAGTCCTTCGCCTCCTGGGGGTTCGAGGGCTCCACCATCGGGATGAGGGCGAGGGTCGAGTAGTACCTGTTGTCCTGCTCGTTCTGCGAGCTGTGCGCCGAAGGGTCATCTGCGGACATGATGAGCATACCCGCCCTGACGCCGGCGTAGGCGAGGGTCATCATGGGATCGGCGGCCACGTTAAGCCCGACATGCTTCATGAACGTGAACGACCTGACGCCCGACGATGCGGCGGCCGCGGCCACCTCGACCGCTGTCTTCTCGTTGGACGAGAACTCGAAGTACATGCCGGCCTTGTCCGAATATACCTCGAGGAGGTTCCCGACCTCTGACGAAGGAGTGCCTGGATATGTCGAGGCGAACCTGACCCCAGCCTCGAACAGGCCGCGGGTGATCGCCTCGTTCCCGAGGAGCAGCTGCTTCCCGTTTTCTGCTAGAAGATCTGCCATGCGATTCATTTCCCGGAAGGGCCGAAAACCCTTCCAACATGCTTCCGCATGGAATCTTCCTTTATATTATGCGCGCGGGAATGGACATATATGGCGGGGACACAGGCATATGCGTTCTGCCTGCAGGCCGCCGGAGCGGGCCGGATATCGGCGCTTCCTCTGCATGCAGACCGTTCCGTGTATATACCCAGAGAACGGATAGTCCGAGCATGGCATTCGACGGCAGAGCGAACATCGTCGAGATCGACGACAGCGACAGGGTGGTCGTCTTCGATCTTTACCGGAAGAAGAAGATCTCAGGGACGAAACTGGGCCCCATCCTGGGCGTCAGCGACCTCTCCACCCCCTTCAAAGTATCCCTGGAACTCGCCGGCATATATCCGGGGGACCCCAGGAACAAGTACATCGATGCGGGGAACGCCCTGGAACCGGTGATCAGGAATTACGTGAGGAAGAACGCCCAATCCCTCCTTCCCGGCATACTGGGTATACCGCAGTCGGAGCAGCTGACGGTGGAGGAGCCGGTCCCCCGCGAGAAATGCGGATACGATCATTTCCACGACAGCAAGGTCTTCGGCGGTCTGGTCGACGGCTATATCGGGTACGAAGGGAGGAGGCAGGCCGTCCTGGAGATCAAGACCTCCGGCAACCGCCCCAAATGGCTGGACTCCGAGGGGAAGGTATCGGTCATCCCGGAGACCTATATGCTCCAGGCGGGGCTGTACGCCCAGCTTTCCGATCTCGACAGGATCGTCTTCGCCGTCGGCTTCCTGGAGGACCAGGATTACGACCGTCCCGGGAACTGGGTCCCTTCGCCGGAGAACTGCGCGGTCATCGCCGTCGACCGTCCGGACATGGCCAAGCCCATGGAGGATGCCGAGGCATGGTACCACGAGTACATAGACAGGGGGGAGACGCCGCAGTGGACCGATGCCGACGCCGATCTCGTGAAATGGCTGAAGTCCTACGACCCGAAGGCCGCCTTGAAAGCGAGGAAAGGGAACGGGGGCAGCGGGCACAGAAGGCGCTTCTGAAGAGGATCCGGCTCGGAAGCCGATGCCCCACCCCCGTATCAGGGGAGCGTGAAGCAGGCCTGTCCTCAGGGATGTGTCATGCTCCGTGCACGCGGGAGCAGACGCGAACGATATAAACCAGGTAAGCATCTGCGGTTCAGCTGCAGGGGTAGCCGAGCCAGGTCAAAGGCGCAGGACTTAGGATCCTGTACTTAGCGTTTCCGGGGTTCGAATCCCCGCCTCTGCACCTGAGTTTTCTTTATCTGGCATATCTGTTCCGCATAGCTGCGGATCTTGAATCCTTTCCGTTCAGGCAGCGGATCCTGCATGTTCTGATCCGGCAGGAAAATCTGGGATCTGGAACATTTTTAGATCCCGAAAAAATCTTGAAACGGTTTGCCGGGGGAGGCGGTGCCTCCCCGGATCTCAGGCCTTCTCGGCCAGCCTCAGGGTGCCGTACTTGAACACCTTGGAGGGGCATTCGCGCTCGCACCTGTAGCAGGCGGTGCCGAGGCAGTTCTTGGTCTGCACGGTGGCCACTCCGTCGTCGGAGATGGTCAGGGCCTTCTCGGGGCAGTTCCTCTCGCACTTCCTGCAGACGGTGCAGCCGTCCATCTTCCCGACGAGCTGGGTCCCGATGTCGTGGATGATCGTGAGGCCGTTCACTCCGAGGTCCTGGATGTCCCTGGTGACCATGCGGTGGACGTTGGCGTGCCCGCGGGCCTTCGGAAGGGCCTGGATGCCCTCGACAGCATTGTTCCTGTTGTATTCCTCGAGGCTCATGCCCTCCTCCCAGAAGGAGAGCTCCTGCATGTAGATCTGCTCGAAGACGTGGTCCGACGCGAACATGACGTGGTTGGCGCGGATGCCGTTGGCGATGTCCTGCAGTTTGTCGAGGAGCTCCGGGTCCCTCAGGACGTCCTCGGCGAGCGCCAGGGAAGTGTTGCCCCACTGGTAGATCTCGGTCGAGGTCGGGGGTATGAGGCCGACGTCGCGGGCCTTCATGGCATCCACATAAGTTCCGGACGCGCCCGCCATGTACATGGTGTGCATGTCGTCGAACTTGATACCGGCATGTTCCAGGAGGGTGAAATGCCCCGCCCTCATGGCGCCGATGGCCTTGGCTGCCTCGGATATGTCGTGGGAATCGACGTAGATGCCGTCCTGGAGGTGCATCCTGCCGTCTGAGGTGGTGAGCTGCCCCTTCCGCCAGAGGTGCTCGTACTGGGCGACGGCCACAGCCGCGATGACGCCGGTCCCGGTGATCCCCTTCGCCTTGCCGTCCATCGGGCCCTTCTCCATCTCCTGCTCCAGGGCGAAGTTTATGAGGTCCCCGTCCTGGGGGGAGATGCTGTCGTCGAGGACCTTGCATCTCCACGAGAAATCGTACTCGAGGTCGCTGATGGCGCCGGGGGCCGCCAGCATCCCGCAGCGGATGGACTGCCCCTCCATGGCCGGACCCGCGGCGGCGGACCCGGTGTAGATGTCGTCGCCGACCTTGAGGGCCATCTCGGCGTTGGTACCGTAGTCGGTGACCATGCAGTTGGCCTTCTGCTCCAGGAATCCGGACTTGTACATCATGGCGAGGGCGTCGGCACCGATCTCGTGCCTGATCGCCGGCGGGACGTAGAGCTCGGTGCCGTCGGGGACGTCGAGGCCGACGTCGACGGCGGAGAACACCCCCGCATCCCTCTTCTGCTCCTTGATCCCCCTGGCCTTCTTGGCGTTCTCGCCTGCGAAGGCGAGGTCGTCGACGGGGATCCCCTGGAACAGGGACATCTGGATCGGGTTGCCGCAGATGGAAACCTTCTCGATCTGGTGCTTGTCGATGCCGAGCGCGTTGATGACCTTGTTCTCGGTGTCGATGAGGATCTCATGGGCCACCTGGTTGCCGTTGTTGATGCAGAATGTGAGATGGTCCATCACGTTGGCGCCAGGCAGGGGGTGGCATTCGGTCGTGACGGTTTTCAGCACTTTGTTGTTGGATAGGTCGATGGCGTGCGCTCTGCTGCCTGATGTTCCTACATCGATGGCGATTCCTATGCTCATAGAGACTCCTTCTTGATGTGCCGCCGGTTGGCACGGAAACGGTTTTCCCCCGCGGCCGGCGCAGAGCCGGCCGAAGTCGTTTAACACTACTTAGAGGACAGTTCATCCTATTTAGGATGTCTGGCTCTTGCGGACCTGATCGGGGACTGGACTGTCACTCGTCATGATGCTTGTGGCAGCAGCACCCGTGATGGTGCTCTTCTCCGTCATCATCGTCATGGTGGTGGTGCTCGTGCTCATCATGATGGTCGTGATGGTGGTCGGGCCTCAGCTTCCCGTTCTCGTCGAGAAGGGAACTCATGTCCTCGTCATCATGGCAGCAGCAATCGTCATGGTGGTGGTGCCCGTCCTCATCATGGTCATCGTCATCATGGCAGCAGCATCCGTGATGGTGCTTTTCCTCATCATCGTCATGGTGGTGATGCTCATGCTCTTCCTCCTCATCATGGTCGTCATCCTCATCCCCGTCATGGTGATGGTGGTGATGGTGATGCTTCAGCGATTCCGGGTCGATGGCGTAGTCGAGCCCGGAATCATCGATGGCATGCAGCATGACATGGGTGAGCTCGTGCTCATCGACGTCGAGGACGGCGCACATGAAGTTGAACTTGACCTCGTCCTGGCGGGCCATGGTGCCGTGGTGCTCGACCCCGTTGTCCATGTCGATGAGGTTCAGGGTTATCCCGGTGCCGTCGTCCTTGTAGACTGCGGCCTTGATGTGGCCGAGAAGACAGCCAGATTCGCCCTGGACGTACTTTCCGACGGCCATCAGGGCATCGGCGAGCCTTGCCTCGGCGTCGGTGTTGAAGTTGAAGATCTTCCCGGTGAAGCCGGCGGCGGCGCCCCCGGCCTCCTCGATGGAGTTCTCGTGGTGGTGCTCGTGCTCCTCGCTCATTCTATCATCTCGTAGACCTTGTCGAGGTTGTCCCCGGTCTTGACGGACACCGGGATGACCTTGGTCTCGGGGAAGCGCTCATGGAGCCAGGCGGAGGCCTCCTCGATCTGCCCGGGTTTCGCGAGGTCGGACTTGTTGATGAGGATGAAGTCCGAGGCGCGCATCTGGCCGGTGAAGAAGTCCTCCCTCTTGGTGACCAGGTCGTGGAACCTCTGCACATCGGCGATGCCGATGACGACGTCCTTGTCCTCGTCGATGCAGGAGGAGCGGACGAGGTTCTTGACCTTCCCAGGGAGAGCGAGCCCAGTCGGCTCGATGATGATGATGTCTGGGTCGATGTCGTTCTTGATGTTCCTGAGCGCGTTCTGGAGGGTCCCGGCGAGGGTGCAGCAGATGCATCCCTGCGGGAGCTCGATGGCATCGTATCCCTGGGCCTTGAGGGTCGCCCCATCGACGCCGATCTCGCCCGACTCGTTGACGACGATCGCGACCCTCTCCTTCTTCTGGCCGAGCATGGTGGCGAGCCTCATGAGCAGACTGGTCTTTCCGCTTCCGAGGAAGCCGCCGATGATGTAGACAATCATACCCGAAACTAATAAAAAGAAGTATAAATAGAGTTTTCTGACCGCATAACAGTGGTAGTACGGGATGCAGGACGGCCTGCGGTCCGGCCGTACCTGGCTGTTCCCATACCTCCTATATTCTATTCTTATCCTATAAGTAGGGAGGAGGGGCAGGGCGGGACGGTTCAGGCCATCAGTTCATAGACCCTGCCGAGGTTCTCGCCGGTCTTGACGGACACCGGGATGACCTCGGTCTCGGGGAAGCGTTCTGACAGCCAGGCCATCGCGCTCTCCATGTCCCCGGGCCCTGCGAGGTCGGATTTGTTGATGAGTATGAAGTCCGAGCCCTTCATCTGCTCGACGAAGAATCCTTCTCTCTTCTTGATGAGGTCCTTGAACCTCTGAACATCGGCGATGCCGATGACGATGTCCTTCTCCTCCCCGGCGCCTGTCTGCTCCGCCATCTCCTTTACCTTTCCAGGCATGGCGAGCCCGGTAGGCTCGATGATGATGACGTCCGGCGACCTCTCCTTCTCGATCTGCCTGATGGTGTCCTGCAGGGACCCCGCCAGGGTGCAGCATATGCAGCCCTCGGGGAGCTCATAAGAATCATACCCGCGCTGCTTCAGGGTCTCGCCGTCGACCCCGGACGATCCGGACTCGTTGACGATTATGGCAACGTTCTGCCCTTTCTCCGTGAACTGGGCGGCGAGCCTGATCAGAAGGCTGGTCTTCCCGCTGCCCAGGAAGCCTCCCAGGATGATTATCCGCATGCATCCGATTAGGCAGACCGATTATTAATCAGTTGACGGCGGGCCGGTGCCTGTCGTTATTTAACTGTTTCTGTTTCGAACGCAGTCCGAATCAATATACAATTTATGATTGGATGTATATTCCACTAATCTATTATTTAAATCTATTCTAAAAATGACGGTGTTGGATATCCATTAGGAAATAGAATTAAATACCGAAATCAGCATGTTTTACACATCAGGACAAGAAGCGTCCTGTTGGAGGAAGAAGAATTGATCAGCATCGAAGGTGTGGATTTCTCTAAAATCCTGACCCGCTACGATCTCCAGCTGGAGAACGACCTCTCTCCCGAAGAGATGGCCAAGAAAATGCTCCCGACCGACCCCATACTGAAGAACGTGGCCGAGAAGGTCATGTACATGAAGTTCAAGGAGGTCATGCCCGCTGTGTCCGATGCTCTCGCCAAGGGCGTCGACCCCCTCGTCATCATCAACGACGGACTCGTCGCCGGTATGGACATCGTCGCCAAGCTGTACGCTGAGCACGTGTACTACCTCCCCGAGATCATGATGGCCGCCAAGACCATGGAAATGGGAATCAAGGTTGCCGAGAAGAAGATCCAGGGCGGAAGGCAGACCAAGGCCCTCTGCGTCATGCACGCTGTCGAGGGAGACCCCCACGACATCGGAAAGAACATCGCTGCCGTCATGATGAGGGCCGCCAACTACACCGTCGTCGACATGGGACGTGACGTTCCGATCACCGACGTCGTCGCCAAGGTCCAGGAGCTCAAGGACGCGGGAACCCCGCCCATCTTCGTCTCCGGAACCGCTCTGATGACCACCACCATGTCCGCTTTCCCCAAGGAGGCGGCCGAGTTCGTCAAGAAAGGCTGGAACATCCCCCTGATGGGATGCGGAGGAGCAGTCAACAGGGAGTTCGCGAACAGCTACGACCTCGGAATCTACTCCAAGAAGGCGCCTCAGACCCCGCTCATCGCCCAGAAGATCCTCGACGGATACGACTGGAAGAAGATCAGGGAAGACTGGGACAACATCGTGGGAGGAAACTGAAATGGCATCGATCAAATACACCTCAATGGCTTACAAGAACGCGGACGACATGGTCATGGGAACCGCCGTCCACCCCTCTCCCCAGGGATACGGCCTCAAATTCGGAGCCGGCATGGTCATCCCCGAGATCAACCACGCCCCCAGGCCCGGAAGGGAGAAGGATCCTGAGACCCTCAGGAAAGAGTACTGCGACTACATCACCACCGACGAGCTCAACAGGGCGATCACTGCCGGTATGCCTGCTCTCTTCATCGAGACCGAGTGGGTTTCCCAGATGTCCGACCCCAAGCTCTCCATCCCCGTCGTCGAGGGCCAGAACGAGCTCTGCGAGAAGTACCACGAGGAGTACGGAATCGCGACCGGAACCAGGCAGACCATCCCCGACAAGAGGGAGCACGACCACGGACTCAGGACCGGCATGGACACCGTCCACGCCTACCCCGAGGACTTCTGGTCCTGCTGCGACATCGCCTGCGAGAACGGTGCATCCAACCTCTCCGTCGAGTCCGTCGGCGGAAAAGAGTGCGCTGACTACGCCGTCACCCAGGGAGACGTCGTCGCCTTCCTGTACGGTGTCGGATACCTCGCCTGCTACGACATGGAGTACGTCTGGAACGGAATGGTCGACGTCGCCAAGAGGAACAGGGTCGTTCCCGGCGGAGACACCGACTGCTCCGGAGCGAACGTCGCCATGTTCATGGCCGGCGGAATGCTCGACCAGGATGTCCAGAAGACCTTCTCCGCGGTCACCCGCGCCATCTCCGCTTCCAGGTCCCTTGTGGCCCGCGAGTGCGGTGCGCTCGGACCCGACAAGGACTGCGGATACGAGGGAGTCATCTGCAAAGCGATCGACGGAAAGCCCATCACCTGCGAGGGTAAGAACTGCCAGTGCGCCCACTGCGACCTGCAGGGCAACCTGATCGCCGCCTGCTGCGACGCCTGGTCCAACGAGTCCGTCGAGTACCACCCCGAGTTCGGCGGATCCTCTGTCCAGTGCTGGCTCGGATCCCTCGGATACGAGTGCGCTCTGATGAACACCGCTATCCAGACCAAGCAGGCCAAGACCCTGAGGGACCTCTACACCATCACCGACCTGACCAGGTCGCCTGAGGCCTTCATCCTCGCCTACAACAACGCTTTCGAGATCGGAAAGGCCATCGCTGCCGAGGGCAACGACTACTACCTCAGGTCCAGGGCCGCTGCGCTCAAGGCCATCGAGCTCATCGAGGGCGGATACAACTCCAAGCTCCTGCCTCTCACCAAGAAGCAGTACGAGGTCCTCGAGAAGTGCAAGACGGACATCAACGCCCTGCCCACCGAGACCGACAAGTTCGCGGAGCAGTGCGCGGCCAAGTACGTCGGCACCATCCCCAACCTCAACCTCAAGAACTACGGGTTCTGAG
>Ga0256406_1005038_pt1 | contig 14493 bp, 9 predicted proteins | sample RumenRJG_03DNA_FD_185986 | JGI IMG/M metagenome (GOLD analysis project Ga0256406, IMG submission 185986) | Bovine rumen microbial communities from Lethbridge, Alberta, Canada - RJG_03 | ecosystem: Host-associated > Mammals > Digestive system > Stomach > Rumen | place: Canada: Alberta | collected... | reverse complement strand
TGTAGGGGGGGGTAAATTCAACGTCTCCATGGAAGAGGACACCGAGTCGCTCAACGAGGTGGTGGTCGTCGGCTATGGCACACTGAAGAAGAAAGACCTCACTGGCGCCGTGGCCGCCGTTGACAGCAAGACCATCACCGATCGTCATGCGTCGTCCCTCTCGCAGGCTCTGCAGGGCGCCGTGGCTGGCCTGACCGTGACCAACAGCAGCGGCGACCCTACCGCATCGGCCTCCCTGCGTGTGCGTGGCACCACCTCCATTGGCACTTCCGACCCGCTGGTCATTATTGATGGCGTGCCGGGTGACATGAACACTGTCAATCCTGACGACGTGGAGAGCATGACCGTGCTGAAGGATGCCGCCTCGGCCGCCATCTACGGCTCACGTGCCGCCGCAGGCGTGATACTCATCACCACCAAGCGTGCAAAGAAGGGCGACTTGCGTCTCAACTACAACTACGAGTATGCGCTGAACAGCCCCACCACCCATCCGAAGATGGCCAGTGCCGTGGACTACATGAAGCTTAAGAATGAGATAGCCTATAACGACAATCCTGGCGGTGGCTGGAACCAGCAGTTCGCCCAAAGCACCATTGACAACTATGACCAGCTCATGGCCGATGACCCCAACCATTATGCCGACATCGACTGGTGGAAGACCATCTTCAAGTCGTCGGCACCGCGCCAGACCCACACGGTCAGCCTGATGGGAGGTGGCGACAAGGTGCGCACAAATGTCTCGTTGCGCTACGACAAGTTCGGATTCCTCGACCGCTCCGACAACCATTCGCGCGAACACTATCTGGCCCGAATCAACAACGACTTCACCTTCAACAAGTATATCGAGGCCCATGCTGACGTGTCTTTCCGGCAGGCCAAGGTGCATTCGCCGAGGACGCTGCTCTACAACGGCTACCGCATCCCATCCACCTATCCCGCCTATTATACTGATGGCCGCATCGCCACCGTCAAGGACAGCGAGAGCCCGATAGCGCAGATGAGTCGTGATGCCGGCTGGTCGAACATCACCAACAACCAGCTCTCGTTCAAGGGCGAGGTTGACATCAAGCCCGTGGAGGGACTGCGGCTGGCCTTTGTGGCGGCTCCTAATTTCCAGTTCTATGACGACAAGACCGTGACCCGCCAGCTGGGATTTGCTTCCTATGAGGATCCGAACACCATCATCGGCTATTATCCCAACAACAAGACCAACTCTGTGACGCAAGATCGCAACCGCAATCACGACATCACGATGCAGGCGTTGGCCAACTACAATGTCACCATCAACAAGCTGCACGACATCGCGCTGCTGGGTGGTTACGAGTATTTCTATCAGAAATGGGACAACCTCGGCGCGTCTGACGACTTCCACGAGCTGATAGACTATCCCTATCTTAGCAATGCTCCTAAGGACTACCAGTATGTGAGCGGCAACGCCACCGAATACAGCTATCGTTCGTGGTTCGGCCGCGTCAACTATTCCTATGCCGACAAGTATCTCTTCGAGGCCAACGTCCGTTACGACGGCAGTTCGCGCTTTGCCAAGGACAACCGCTGGGCCACATTCCCTTCGTTCTCGGCAGGTTGGGTCATCTCCGAGGAGAACTTCATGAAGCCCATCCGCTCGTGGCTCGACCAGTTGAAGCTCCGTGCTTCGTGGGGCAAGCTGGGCAATGAGCGCATCGGCAGCTACTATCCCTATCAGGCACTGCTCTCCATCAGCAATACGGCCCTGGTCAATGGCGGGGCTGTCAATGGCGCTTCCGCCGCCGCGCAGACCACCTACAATGTACGCGACATCACGTGGGAGACTACCACGTCGTGGGATGTTGGCCTCGACATGCTCCTACTCAACAGCCGACTCAATTTCACCTTTGATCTCTACCGCAAGAAAACCACAGACATGTTGCTGGCCGTGCAGATACCGATGTTCATGGGCTACGACAATCCGAGCGTCAACGCTGGTGACATGCACACCAACGGCTGGGACCTCTCGGCAGGCTGGCGCGACCATGCAGGCGAGTTCAACTACAGCGTGGCGTTCAACCTCTCCAACTCTGTCTCGAAGATGGGCAACCTCAATGGCACCATATTCTATAGCGGCAACACCATCTCGCGCCAAGGCACGGAATACCGTGAGTGGTATGGCTATCGTGCGCTCGGCATCTACCAGACACAGGAGGATGTAGACAACTCACCCAAGCTGAACAACAACTACAAAGTGGGCGACCTGAAGTACGAGGACATCTCCGGCCCCGACGGCGTGCCCGATGGCAGGATTAGCCCCGAGTATGACCGTGTGCCGCTGAAAAGCTCGTTCCCACACTTCATCTATGGCTTGACGTTCAACGCCACTTGGCACGGCTTCGATGCCAGCGTGGTGTTCCAGGGCGTGGGTCAGCAGTACGCGCAATATGACCACGACCAAATCTATGGCCACAACAACGACTGGGCCAACTTCCCCAACACATTGCTGGGCAACTATTGGAGCACGAACAACACTGACGAGCAGAACCAGCATGTGAAGTACCCACGGCTTACGGTAACCAATGGCGGCGACGTACTGCTCTCGTCAAACTATTGGCTCTACAACAACCACTACCTGCGCTTGAAAAACCTCACGATAGGCTATACCCTGCCGCAGAACATCACCCAGAAGTTCTTTGTGCAGCGGCTCAGGTTCTATGTGGCGGGCGAGAATCTTTTCAGCATCAACAACACGCTCGATGGCTATGACCCGGAGATGCCCACGGGCAAGGGATTCCCCATCATGCGGTCTGTAATGTTTGGTGCCAATGTAAACTTCTAAATGCAACACAAGATGAAAACAGCATATTTAAAAAACATTGTCCCCATGGCCTTTTGCCTGGCCATGGTGTCTTGTCACGACCTTGACCTGAACCCCTTGTCGCAGGGTTCAACGGACACTTGGTATGCCACGGCCGACGAGCTGCGCATGGCCGTGAACCAGGGCTATCGGAGCGACTTTCTCCGTCTGGATGGCGACCGTGAGTTTGGTTGCGATGACGACTGGAGCGACGACACCATGACGCGCGACTTGGACCTCAGCGGTTTCACCAACGGCACGCTGAACTCGTCCAACTGGATTGTGAGAAGCAAGTGGCAGCTCGACTACAAGCTCATCACGCGCATGAACTCCGTCATCAACAAGGCGCAGCGTGCCATTGACAATGGCGCCAATGCCGAGGAGGTGGCCCGCTATGTGGGCGAGGCCCATTTCTTCCGGGGGCGTGCCTATGGCGATTTGGTTTTCCATTGGGGCGACGTGCCTTACTACACCACTGACATGTCCATCGATTCGGCACGCACAGTGGGTCGTACACCCAAGGAGGAAGTGCTGAAGCATGTTTACGAGGACTTTGATGCTGCTGTCGCCGCATTGCCGGTGTCCTATAATGGCGAGCAGCGTGTCACCAAGGGAGCCGCGCTGGCTTTCAAGGCACAGTATGCACTCTACATGGGCGACTACGCCACAGCGGCCACGGCGGCCAAGGCCTGCATGGACTTGGGCGTATACAGTCTGGAAAAAGACTATTCGCACCTTTTTGAACCCTCGAATAACACTTCCCCTGAATTCATCTTCATCATGCCGCGATCGCTGGAGCTGAAGATAAACCTCATGCCAAAGGCCAATGCTGCCAACGACGTGCTGGTGCGCAATGCCGGTGGGTCTGAGTGGCTGACTCCCACGTGGGACCTTTTCGCCGCTTATACTTGCACCGACGGCCTGCCCATCGACAAGAGTCCGCTCTTCGACCCGCATGACCCGTTCAAGAACCGCGACCCGCGCCTGTCTATGACCATCGTGCCTTTTGGCTCGGAGTTCATGGGCTTCATCTATGATCCCTCGCCGGCGGCACGCACGACCAAGCGACTGAGTGACGGTGCCATGGTAAAGAACAATGACTGTCGACTTGTGACGGCTTTTGCCTCCTATTCTGGCATCGTATTCAAGAAGTACGCCAGCCAGGAGTGGCTTGACAATGGCCGTGCGTGGACCAATCCGAAGATTCTGATGCGCTATGCCGACGTGTTGCTGATGTATGCCGAGGCGAAGATAGAGCTGAACCAGATTGACCAGAGCGTCATCGACGCGATGAATATGGTGCGTGCCCGTGCCTATAGCGTGGACAAAAGCGACGTGACCGCCTATCCCGCGTTCACCATCAAGAGTCAGGCTGAGATGCGCCATGATGTCCGTCTGGAACGGCGTGTGGAACTCGCCTACGAGTGGCAACGCTATCCCGACATCATCCGCTGGAAGATTGCGCCCGACGTGTTCTCACGCAAACGGTATGGCATGAACTTTGGCAAAATGCAGGAGATTTATGACCAAGGCAACTGGTTCTGGGGCATCACGCCGAAGATTGACGAGAATGGTGTGGCCGACTTCACGGAGTTGGAGGCCAAGGGACTCTGCATGCCGCTCATGGAGCGCAAGTGGGACGACCGCCAGTATCTCTTCCCCATCCCCGACAAGGAAATAGAAATCAATCCGAACATGAAGCAGAATCCGGGCTATTGATTAATCTTTGAACTTTGAAGTTTGAGGTTTTAACTTTGTGATTACAATGCAAGCCGATGACCCCGTAAGTCGTAATCATTAATAGTGTCCGCAATCATCCAAGTGGCCGTGCCTTGTGCCGGACACTGCCCAACGGACATTGCAGTGGTTGGCCGGCACAAGGCACGGCCACTAACACTCGCAGAGGTAATCATAAAGTTCAAACCTCAAACTTCAAATGGAATAAAGGCAATAAACCCTCACAGTTTTCCTTTATCAAGACGATAAACCTACAATAAAAATGAATATGAACAAGAAAACCGGCCACCTGTTTTCGTGTGTGGCCATGGCTTTGCTGACGTTGGTGCCAATCGGCGCACAGGCCGACAATGTGACCGTCATCACCTCCGCTTTGGCGGACTCTTCCTATCTGCGCGACCAGTCAACGCTTTCCCCGCAACCGGGTTTTGCAGGTGGACTGGATATAAGGCTCTATCCAGATGTGAAATACCAAACATTCATGGGCTTCGGCACGAGCATGAACGATGCCAATGCGGCCGCTGCCATGCGGCTTTCGCCAGAGAAGCGGCGTGAGGCCATGCGTTTGCTCTTTTCCACTGATGGCGGCAATGGTTACGTGTTCTGCCGCGTGCCGATGGGGTCCAACGACTTCTCCACTTGCGACTACACCTGTGTCAAGCAGGGTGACAAGCGGCTGAAGACATTCAACATCAACCATGACAAGAAGTACATCATCCCCATGCTTGGCATCGCCCGCGAGCTGTCGCCGTCGGTCAGGTTGCTGGTCTCCCCTTGGAGCCCGCCAGCCTATATGAAAACCAATGGCACGCGGATACATGGTGGCAAGCTTAAGGCTGACTACCGTGGCCAGTGGGCAGAATATTTTGCCAAGTTCATCAAGGCTTACGCTGCCGAAGGACTTACCACGGAATTCGTCACTATCCAGAACGAGCCGGAGGCCGTGCAGTCGTGGGAGAGTTGTATCTGGACAGGTGAGGACGAGGGCGTATTCGCCGCCAACTACTTGCGTCCGCGCCTCGATGCCGAGGGGCTGGACAGTGTGAAGATATTCTTCTGGGACCACAATCGCAATCGTGTCGTGGAGCGTGCCAAGGCCACGTTGGGAGTGCCAGGGGCACGCCAGGCACTGGCAGGCATTGCTTACCACTGGTATGAGGGTGACGGCTTCCCGCAGTTGCGGGCTTTCCATGAACTCAATCCAGACATGATTATCATGGAGAGCGAATTCTGCACAGGCCCCAACAAGGGACGCACCACCATGCCCTACGGTGTGTGGGGTGACCTCGAACTCTTTGCCCATGAACTCATCGGCGACCTCAACAATTTCACCAACATCATCATCGACTTCAACCCGTTCCTTGACACCAAGGCAGGCCCGTTCCACAACCGTGGGGTCGGCGGCATTCCCAATATGGTGGTCGACGCTGCTTCCGACAAGTTCACACCGCAGCCCAACTATTACGCTATGGCCCATTTCAGCCGCTACATCCGGCCGGGAGCCCAAATCTTACTGTCCACATGCTCCGACGAGGGCGTGGGGCTTGAGGTGACGGCGGCCAAGAATACTGATGGCAGTCTGGTCTGTGTCGTGCTGAACCGCTCTGGCCGCAACCGTTCCACCAAGCTGTTGCTGTCCGACAAGACCGTGCGCGACAAGGTGATGTTGCCCGCACACTCTCTCACCACAATCATCCTGAAACCCTGACACCCATGCGACAGTCCATTCATATCATCTTGGCGGCCGCCCTGTTCGTTCCAATGACGCTGGCGGCCCAGAAAGGGAAGAACGCCATCAGCGTGTTCACCACTACAGACCACGACTCCGTGCGGCTGCACGACCAGTCCAACTTCGCGCCCAAGGCGGGTGACGGCTATCGTGGCGGTATTGGCATCAAGGTCTATCCGTCTGTCAAGCGTCAGACATTTCGTGGCTTCGGCACGTGCATCGGCGATGGAAACGCTGCGGCGGCCATGCGTCTCTCCGAGAAGAAGCGTGAGGAAGCCGCACGGATGCTCTTCTCGCCCGACGGCGGCAACGGTTACGTCTTTTGCCGTGTGCCAATGGGCTCCAACGACTTCTCCACCTGTGGCTATACCCACATCAAGGAGGGTGACAAGACTCTCAGCTCGTTCAACCTCAAGCAGGACAAGAAATACATCATCCCGATGCTCCGCGAGGCGCAGAAGTTTTCGCCCCAGTTGCGGTTGATGATTTCACCGTGGAGTCCACCCGCGTTCATGAAGACCACTGGCAAGCGTGAGAATGGCGGTAAGCTGTTGCCTGAGTACTGCGATGCGTGGGCCGAGTATTTCGCACGGTTCATCAAGGCCTATCAGCAGGAGGGCTTCACTACGGCCTTGGCCACCATCGAGAACGAGTGCAGTTACACCATCTCATGGGAGACTTGTCTCTACACTGCCAAGGAGGAGGGTGACTTTGCCGCCAATTATCTGCGACCCCATCTTGATGCCGCAGGACTCGACAGCGTGGGCATCCTCTTTTGGGACTGTGACCGTTCACAAATCATCGAGCGGTCTGACGGAACGTTTGGCGTGCCGGGTGCGCGCAAGGCCATCGCAGGCATTGCCAACCACTGGTATGGTGGTGACTATTTCCAGCAGCTGCGCACGTTCCATGAGCGTTATCCAGAACAGCTGATTGTGGAGAGTGAGTTCTGCGTGGGTCCCAACATTGGGCGGCACACCACCATGCCCTACGGCACATGGAGTGACATCGAGCTGTATGGCCACGAAATCATCGGTTGTCTCAACAACTTCACCAATGTTATCTTCGACTTCAACGCATTCCTCGACACGCATGCTGGGCCTTACCACAACCGTGGCAATGGTGGCATACCCAGCTTGGTCATCGACGCGGCCAACGACACGTTCCATCCCCAGCCGCACTATTACGCCATGGCCCACTTCAGCCGCTTCATCCGTCCGGGTGCGCGCATCGTGCTGGCCACGGCTTCTGTGGACGATGTAGAGGTGACAGCTGCCCAGAACCCCGACGGGTCGGTGGCGTGTGTGGTGCTCAACCATTCAGACAACGACCGGTTGACCAGTCTCAGTGTGGTGGGTGTCGCCTCCAAGGGCAACATTCCGCTGCCAGCCCATTCGCTGACCACCATTGTCGTGAAGTAGTTGTCATGGTTGTCCGTTCGTTGCGTCAGGTCTTGCTGTGGGGAGCCATGGCTGTTGTCGTGGGCTGTTCGGGCGACACTGACAGCCACAGGCGGGAAGATGCAGGACTAGACCTGGGAGAGCGACAAGTCTTTACTTCAGCTTTGGCCGATTCGTCTTTCTTGTGTGACTGCTCTACCCATCAAGCTTCCGAGAGTCATGCCCTTGGGATGGATGTCCACGTGATGCTAGATGTCGATCGGCAGGTGTTCTATGGTTTCGGAACCTGCATGAGCGACGGCAATGCGGCCGCAGCCATGCGGCTCTCGCCCGAAAGGCGGCGTGAGGCCGTGCGCATGCTCTTCTCTACCGATGGAGGCAATGGTTATGTCTTTTGCCGTGTGCCGATGGGTTCCAACGATTTTTCCACTTGTGACTACACCTGTGTGGAGACTGGAGACACCACGTTGCGCTCGTTCAACATTGGCCAAGACCGCAAGAACATCCTCCCCATCTTGAAACTGGCGCAAGAGAGTTGCCCCACGCTTCGCCTCATGGTTTCTCCATGGAGTCCGCCCGCCTACATGAAGACCAATGGCGAGCGGCTGCATGGCGGCAAGCTCAAGACGGAGTATCGTGGCCAGTGGGCTGATTGCTTTGCCAAGTTCATCAAGGCCTATGCCGCTGAGGGGCTTGCCACCGAGTTCGTGACCATCCAGAACGAGCCACAGGCTGTGCAGTCGTGGGAGAGTTGCATCTGGACAGGTGAGGAAGAGGGTGAGTTTGCCGTCGATTTCCTGCGTCCCCGTCTGGACGAAATTGGGCTTCAGCAGGTCAAGATACTCTGCTGGGACCACAACCGAGACCAGTTCGCAGGTCGTGCGCGAGCCTCGTTTGGCGTGGCAGGGACGGAGAGTGCGCTCGCCGGCATCGCCCATCACTGGTATGGGGGCGACCACTTCGAACAACTCGATGCCTTCCACCATATTCATCCTGACAAATTGTTGGTGGAGAGTGAGTTCTGCACAGGACCCAACAAAGGCCGCACCACCATGCCCTACGGTGTGTGGGGCGACCTTGAGCTTTACGCCCACGAGATTATTGGATGCCTCAACCACTTCACCAACGTCATCTTCGACTTTAACGCATTCCTTGACACCCATGCCGGCCCTTACCACAACCGTGGCAACGGTGGCATCCCGTCGATGGTGATCGATGGCGAGACAGATACGTTCACCCCACAGCCGCACTATTATGCCATGGCTCATTTCAGCCGCTTCATCCGTCCTGGTGCGCACATCGTGTCGGCCAAATCCTCTGTCGGAAGTGTGGAAGTGACAGCGGCTAAGAACCCCGACGACTCCGTGGTGTGTGTAGTGTCCAATGGCACTGGAACAGACCGCAAGGCGCGGCTCTACATCTCCGGGCGGAAGACGAGGGGCGACATCTTGTTGCCAGCCCATTCGCTGACCACCGTTGTCGTCGACACTTGAGCTTCCTGCTGTCCTGCCTTGCCAGCCTCGGACATTCCCATTTGTCCGGGGCTGTTTGCTTATCGCAGTCCCTTGTGTTCCTATGCACATGCTTTTTTCGCGCGAACATTTCCCGCTTTTGGAAATAAAGCCGTGTCTTTGTCCGCACCTACAACTGGACAAGCCCGTGGTATGGCGGTAAGGGGTTTGGCTGTTTTGCCGTGCGTGTCAATGGCAAGCAGGTGGGGGAATGGGCGATACGGGTAAGGCATAGTTCATACAGTGGTCTTTGCCCTCGCTATGAGATGGCCATGCCAGAAGGCTGTCCAGGCAATGCGAGAAGGCAGTCCAGACAATGCGGGAAGGCAGCTTTGACAAAAGGCGACGCACATGGATGATTCTTGCCAATTATAAATTGGGAGCGGGAAAGTCAGTCACCAAGAAACTTCCCAACCATTACTTGGCTCGTTGGATTCGCTTCACGGCAGACAAGGACACACGTGCTACGACTTGGCTCGAATACAAGGGGCCACGTGGGTGCCCCAAGGATGCCTTGTGGCGGTCTCTCCCCAACGCGTGGGCACTGTCCTTGCCACAAGGAAGTTCTGGCAACCTTCGGCGCAACACGGACTTGCGCCAATATTCGTGCTTGACCACGAATGGCACGAAAGTGCACTAATGTCAGTGTCGATTTGTGGGATTTGTGAAATACGTGGTTGGGTTCTTGTCTTTTCAGAAGAATAATCGTAACTTTGTGGAAAATGACACAGGCTATGGCAACACGACTTTATCCGATAGGCATCCAGACCTTTGAGCGGTTCGCAAGGAGAACCTTCTCTACATCGACAAGACGGAATACGTCTACCGTCTCACCCATCAGAGTGGCAGCTATTTCTTCCTCAGCCGTCCGCGCCGGTTCGGGAAGTCGTTGCTGGTCTCCACGCTGCACAGCTACTTCGCTAGGCAGCGCGAGCTGTTCCGCGGGTTGGCCATCGACGGGCTGGAGAAGGACTGGACGGCGTATCCCGTGATTCACCTCGACATGAGCGGGGCAAAGCACGTCAGCAAGGACAGGTTGTCCAAGTATCTCGACACCATGTTGACGATGGTGGAGGCCTCGTATGGTGTCACTGCCCATCCGCAGTACGCGGGCGACCGCCTGTCCGTCCTCATCGACACGCTCCGCCGGCGGACGGGAAGGCAGGTGGTGGTGCTCATCGACGAGTATGACGCGCCGCTGCTGGACGTGGTGCACAAGGACGGCGAGCTGGAAGAGCTTCGCCACATCATGTGTGACTTCTACAGTCCGCTGAAGCTCAACGAGCCGAACCTTCGCTTCGTGTTCCTGACGGGCATCACGAAGTTCTCTCAGCTCAGCATCTTCTCGGAGCTGAACAACATCACCAACATCAGTATGGACGCTCCCTATGTAGGCATCTGCGGCATCACGAAGGAGGAGCTGCTCACGCAGATGTCCGATGACATCGACTTGTTGGCCGGCAGGCTGGGGAAGGGCCGTGAGGAGACGGTGGCGGCCCTGCGGCGCGAGTACGATGGCTACCACTTCACGTAGCCTTCGCCCGACATCTTCAATCCGTTCAGCCTGCTCATGGCCTTCGCCAAGGGGAAGGTAGGCGCCTACTGGTTCGCCTCTGGGACGCCCACCTACCTGATAGAGATGATGCGCAAGTTCGGCGTGCAGCCGACGCAGCTCGGCCGCATGGAGGCGCAGGCCTCTGACTTCGACGCTCCCACGGAGACGATGACGACGCTCACGCCGCTGCTCTACCAGAGCGGCTACGTCACCATCAAGGGCTATGACGACTTCATGCAGCTCTACACGCTCGACATCCCCAACCACGAGGTGGAGCTTGGGCTGATGCGCTCGCTCATCCCCTATTATGTCATGCCGGACAGGCAGAAGGCGAACCTCACCATCGCCTTCATGGCCCGCGCCCTGTACAGGGGCGACATCGACGGCATGCTGCGACTGCTGCAGGCATTCCTCGGCACGGTTCCCTACACGGACAACACGCGGTACGAGGACCATTATCAGCAGGTGCTGTTCATCATCTTCTCGCTGCTGGGCGCTTGGGCCGACGTGGAGGTGCGCACGCCGAGGGGCCGCGTGGACGTGGTGCTGGAGATGAACCGCCACCTCTACCTGCTTGAGCTGAAGGTGGACGGCACGGCGGCGGAGGCGTTGCGCCAGATAGACGAGAAGCGCTATGCCGACCGCTTCGCGCTGGCGGGCCGGCCGGTGACGAAGGTGGGTGTCATCTTCGACAGCAAGGAGCGCAACATCAAGGACTGGGTGGTCGGCGAATGACCTGTGACGACCACCATGGCACGAATGCCGCGAATATTACCCGCTTCATTCGTGTCCTTTCGTGCCATGTGTTGTCAATCATGGCGAGGAAAATTGTGATATTCGCACAACACGTAATCTTCATATTTGCATCATACATTTCTTCACCCAAAAGTTTTGTGGAAAACAGAGAAATAAATATCTTTGCAAAGACTAAATTTAAAGACGATGAGGACAAAATGCTTTATGAATGTTTGCCCGACGCTGGTGGTGGCGATGGCCTTGCTTGTCGGATGTACGGGCGGAAATGGAAAAGCAAAAGTGTTGGACCAATGGAAGCTTGATGGCAAGACACCCAGACAAGTCACGGCCACAGAGCTGACTGTGAAAGCAGGTGAAAGGTATGTAGGTGACGATGACTGCACCAACTTTATCTTGCAAGGGCAGGCGTTGGCTGACAGTTCGGCAGAAGCCGTCATTCGTTTTCATGACGATGACAAGGAGGGTGGCTATGAGATGCGTGTCCATGGCGGTTCCATTGATGGTACGCGCAAGACGGGCAGTCTCTCTTCCGTGCGCAACCTCTATCGCACGAGCGTGACGGACGGAGAGTGGTTCGGGTTCTCCATTGCCGTGCGTGGCAAGAACATCTCCATCACGGTGGATAGCACATATGTGGTGTGCTACACCGAGCCTGCGCATCCTTACCGCACGGCGGAGCATGCCCGCCAGCTGCTCGGCCATGGCCGGATTGCGCTTGTTGGCATCAAGGGCATGGTGAGATTCCGCAACTTGACACTCACGAAGTTGGCCGCTGATGCCACCAATCCTTCTGATACGCTTCCGCCCATTGATGAGCAGACGGACGGAGCTATTCGCTTGCAGCAGCAGAACTTTCCTGTGATAGATTACCACGTCCATCTGAAAGGTGGACTGACCGCTGGTTGGGCGCATGCCAAGGAGATGAACTATGGCATCAACTATGGCGTGGCCATCAACTTGGGTGAAGGGGGCGTGGGCACCATGCTTCCCGACGAGGCTTCGGCACTGGTTTACTGTAAGCGGATGCGTCCACAACCATTCTTGAAGGGGGCGCAGGGAGAGGGGCGTCGATGGATCAACTGGTTTTCGCCGCAGACGCTCTCCAAGTTCGACTATCTTTTCACCGATGCCATGACCATAGTCGACAAGGGGCGCATCTGCCGCATTTATAAGCCCGAAGAGGTGCATCTTGATGGACGCACGCCAGAGCAATACATGGACATGATTGTGAACCAGATAGTGAAAATCCTGACCAATGAGCCTGTCGACATCTATGCCAATCCGACTTTTCTGCCACAGTTCATGCAGGCAGACTATGACAAGTATTGGACGGATGGGCGCATCAACCGTGTGTTGGATGTGCTTGAGCGTTACGGCATTGCCCTTGAGATTAATTCACGTTACAAGATACCGAGCTATAAGATTGTCTGCATGGCCAAGCAGCGCGGCCTGAAGTTCACCTTTGGCACCAACAACGAGAATCCTGACTTTGGCCGTAGTGAGTATGCCATTGGTGCGGTGAAGGCCTGCGGTCTTGTGCCAAGTGACATTTGGTTCCCGACTATGAGTCGTAAGTCGTCACGCAAGGCGGTGGATTACAATCATTTTGGGAGTAGACGTTAGATGGTCTAGTCGAGTAATAAAGGTAATTCCCACAGAAAGTGAATCGGAGGATGGGCTCTCGGCATGAGCGGAAAATGATCGATGCGCTTCAGGCTGGCAAAGCCGGTGCATGGCGCGAGCTTTTCGACCAGCATTATGCCGTGCTTTGCAAGGCTGCGGCGCAGTGGGTTGGGGATGATTGTGCCGCAGAGTCCATTGTCAGTGACGTGATGGTGAAGGTTTGGAACATACGAACGCGCCTTGATGTGCATGGTTCGCTCCGTGCCTATCTCATGCGTGCCGTGCGCAATGCGTGCATCAATTATTTGTCCTCAATGCGGGTGCGGAATGAGCGGGCTGTTCTGGATGAGGACATTGCCAATGCCGAAAAGTTCATGGAAGTGGCAGACAGTGACGGGCCGTTGGGGCAGTTGCTTTATCGGGAGTTGGAGGGAGAAGTGCGGAAGGTCATCAGCCGCATGCCCATTGAGACAAGGCAAGTGTTCCGTATGAGTCGGTTTGATGGGCTCGCAAATGCGGAGATAGCCAAGTTGCTCGGTATCTCTGTCAATACAGTGAAGTATCATAATCGTCGTGCCTTGCAATTCTTGCGCGAGGGGCTTGCGCCTTATCTTGACAAGGCAGGGCGGCTTGGCATGGACAGGTCATCACTCATGTCTTTGCTGCTCTTGTTGTGCCTTGGCTGAATCAGTTGTTTTCTTTTATGGTGGCTTTGCGTGAGAGCGTTTGCTTAATGCCCTGCTCGCGATGGATGACGTGTACCTCGATGCCGAATTTCGTGTTCAGGTGTTCAGCGAGGTGTTGTGCGGCATAGACACTGCGGTGCTGGCCGCCCGTGCATCCGAAGCAGAATTGCAAGTGGGTGAAGCCGCGCTGGATGTAGCGTGCCACATGACGGTCGCCCAGTGAGTAGACATCGTGCAGGAATTCAAGTATCTCCCATCATCTTCAAGAAATCGGATGACGGGTTCGTCAAGTCCTGTGAGTTTCTTGTAGCGTTCATAACGGCCGGGATTGTGGGTGCCGCGGCAGTCGAACACGTAGCCACCTCCGTTGCCGGATGTGTCGGTGGGGATGCCATGCCGGTAAGAGAAACTGTAAACTGTGGCCACGAGTGGACCTTTTCCGTCATATTTTGAAATATTGCTGTCCGGTAAAACTTTTGCAAGCAAAATAAATTAGGGTTGACACTTCTCACGAGGTATCAACCCTTTTGTTTATCTTTCCTCTATAAAACCTAATAGATTTCCGGGCAGGAGTAACTTAAACAAAGGACTTGGGCCAAGTACTGCTTAAAATGGCGCATAACATCCCACACCCACGCATAAACGCGGATGTGGGGAATTATCATACTT
>Ga0256406_1005037_pt1 | contig 14494 bp, 12 predicted proteins | sample RumenRJG_03DNA_FD_185986 | JGI IMG/M metagenome (GOLD analysis project Ga0256406, IMG submission 185986) | Bovine rumen microbial communities from Lethbridge, Alberta, Canada - RJG_03 | ecosystem: Host-associated > Mammals > Digestive system > Stomach > Rumen | place: Canada: Alberta | collected... | reverse complement strand
AGCATAAGGTCTTTGGGCGTGACATCTTCTCGAACAAGAACCTCAGCTTCGAGCCCATCATGAACATCGCAACACCGCAGAACTACCGTCTCGGACCCGGCGACGCCGTCAATATCGATGTCTACGGAGCTTCGCAGCGCAGCATCACCGCCACGGTAAGCCCTGACGGCGACATCGTCATCGAGAACTTCGGTCCCATCCATGTGGGCGGACTCTCCGTGGCTCAGGCTACCGCACGCATCCGCTCACAACTCGGTGCCCGCTACCAGAGTAGCCGCATCAAGATGTCACTGGGCCAGACGCGCACCGTCACCGTCAACGTCATGGGTGAGGTCGTCACGCCGGGCACCTATACTCTCTCTGCCTTTGCCAGCGTGTTCAACGCACTCTACATGGCAGGCGGCACCAACGACCTCGGTACACTGCGTAACATCAAAATCTATCGCCACAACCGCCTCATCAGCGTCTGCGACATCTACGACTATATCCTCAACGGCAAGATGACAGGCAACGTGCGCCTCAACGACGGCGATGTCATCATCGTAGGCCCCTACGACTGTCTGGTCAACATCACGGGTAAAGTCAAGCGGCCGATGTACTACGAGATGAAGCGCAATGAGAGCGTAGAGACCTTGCTGCGCTATGCCGGCGGATTCACGGGCGATGCCTATAAGAAAGCAGTGCGCGTCAACCGCAAGACGGGGCGCGAATATGCCGTGTACAATGTTGAGGAGTTTGACATGAGCTCGTTTCGCGTGGCCGACGGCGACAGCGTCAGCGTGGACTCTATCCTACCCCGCTACCAGAACACGGTAGAAGTCAAGGGAGCCGTCTTCCGTCCGGGTATGTATCAGCTCGGTGCCGGCATCAACAGTGTGCGCACGCTCATCCAGCATGCCGAGGGTCTCACAGAGCAGGCCTTCACAGCCCGTGCTGTCATGCACCGCATGAACGCCGACCGCACGCTGCGCGTCATCGCCGTTGACGTTGATGGCATCATGAGTGGACACGTCGCCGACATTCCACTGAAAGAAAACGATGTGCTCTTCATCCCCTCCAAGGAAGAAGCCATGACCGAGCGTACCATCACCATCAACGGCGAGGTGCACTACCCCGGAATTTATAAATATGCCGATAACGAGACACTCGAGGACTTTGTGCTACAAGCCGGAGGACTCAAGGAGACAGCCTCCACAGTAAAGGTGGACGTAGCCCGGCGTGTCTCTGATCCCAAGGCACTGACCACAGACAGCGTCATCGCCCGCACCTACAGCTTTGCACTGAAAGACGGCTTCGTCATCGACGGGCAACAGGGCTTTGTACTCCAGCCCTTCGACGAAGTCTATGTACGCCGTAGCCCTGCCTACAGCATACAGCAGAATGTCTCTGTCGACGGCAAGGTGATGTTCCCGGGATCCTATACCATGGCCTACCGCGACATGCGGTTGACCGATCTGGTGAAGATGGCAGGCGGCGTAGCACCCGACGCATATATCAAGGGTGCCTGCATCATGCGTGTGCCCACTGAAGCAGAACGCACACGCATGGAGGCCGCCTTCAAGATGCAACAGGAACAGTTGCGCCAGCAGCTCATGCAGTTGGCGGTCAACAATAACAACAACAATGTAATGCAGAACTCAGAAGAGACTCTGCAAAAGCAACTCGAGAAGTTCCAGGTGCCCAACACCTACCCCGTCGGCATAGAACTGGACAAAGCTCTGAAAGATCCCAAGAGCGATGCCAACATCATCCTGCGTGCCGGTGACCGTCTCATGATTCCGTCCTACACAGCGACGGTGAAGATCAATGGAGCCGTGATGTATCCCAACACGGTCAGCTATCAGCGTGGAGAGAGCGTCCGCCACTATCTCGATGCCGCAGGCGGCTTCGCGCAGAACGCACGCAAGAGCGGTGTATACATTATATATATGAATGGCATGGTTGGCAAGGTCAGCCGTGGCGCCAAGGTAGAGCCAGGCTGTGAGATCGTCGTGCCCTCGAAGCTCACCCGCAAGATGAGCATGGCAGAGACGATGAGCCTCGGCTCGAGCATGTCGAGTATCGCTGCCATGATCGCTACCATCGCCAACATGACAAAATAACATACCGGGCACGTGCCCAGCCAAGCAGACGACTCTGCGATCTCATCAAGATCTTATGCGGACTCTTCTCCTTCGCTCCGCCAACGGCGGCAGTCACCCTCACCACAATGATGAGGGGAGGAGAAGAAGTACCACCAACGCATCATCCATTATTCAATATACATTATCATGTTACATCAAGATAGTTGAAAAGGCCGTCTCATCTTGCAAAGGCTCAAAGAACGCTAAGGTTCCGCCCAACAACATTTTTTTGAACTTTCCTTTCACATGAATATCCATCAATAACCACGAATGGATCGTAAATAATTAAAGAAAAAATCGTGGGCAAATATGTGACCTTAGTGGAATACGATTGTCGAATGAATCTTAATAAGTTTACCAAGATATTTCACTCATCAGACACACGGAATAGCAATCTGAGAAATAACATTCTGCTGTCTGGCTTAATGAAAGCGATCGGGATGTTGACTTCCTTTTTGATCGTGCCTGTAACATTACACTATCTTGACAATGAGATCTATGGAATATGGATGACTATTACCTCCATCTTAATGTGGTTTTCCTTCTTTGATGTGGGATTGGGCAACGGCATGAGGAATTATATGACACAGGCTATTTCAGCCAACGATTATAAGACCGCACGTGCTTATCTGAGCACCACACTCTGCGTACTGACACTCATCTCCATAGGTTTAGGCCTATTATGTATCCCATGTCTGTCACTTAACTTCAACAAGATATTCAACACATACGCGCTTCCAAACGATGTTCTGAAAAACGCGTTGATCATTGCGGTCTTGTTCACCCTTGCTAACTTCGTCCTCAAGAATATAGGGTTTGTCTTTATCGCTCTGCAAAAATACGGTTTGAACGATGTCCTCAACACTTCAGGCAGTGTGCTGGGACTTCTCGTTGTCTTTGTCTTGACGAAAACGACCCAAGGGAATCTTCTTTACGTCGTAACTGCATTCACGCTTTCTCCTGTCATTGTCTATCTGATAGCAGCAATACCAATCTTTCACAAATACAAACAACTGCGCCCATCATGGAGGTACTACGACAAGCGCTTGCTGAAGAACATCGTGGGCAAAGGACTCGGTTTCTTTGCCATACAGATAACAAGTTGCTTGGTTATCTTTGGAGGAAGCAACGTCATCATCAGCCATTTCTGTGGACCGACATCTGTCACTGTCTATAACATTGCCTACAAGCTCTTCAACCTCTTAGCCATTGCATACACCGTCATCATCTCACCTATGTGGAATGCCTATACCGACGCACAGGTGAGAGGAGACTACGCATGGATCAGAGCAACATTCAATAAAGCACTAAAGCTATGGGGACTCTCTGTTATTGGCGGGCTCATGCTTTTAGCAATCTGCAATATATTCTATAAGGTATGGGTAGGAGCATCTGTTACTGTTCCCATTCAGATATCAGCAGCTGTGCTCTTGTATATCTCTGCATTCAATTTCAACAACTGCGTCACATACCTCTTAAACGGACTGAATAAAATTACGGTACAGATCATTACATCAGTTGCCGGAACTGTTTCGTATCTTCTTTTCATCATACTCTTCGGTGGAGAAATTGGTGTGACAGGCATTGTCCTTAGCATGGCCGTTTGTTATATCCTGATGGCCGCAGTGCATCTTTATCAGTGCAGGCTACTTATATATAGGAAAGCAAAAGGAATATGGAATAAATAATTAAATTATGTCGAATAGAATCAGTGTTATCACAGTAGTCTATAATGATGTAGAGCATATTCAGGCAACCATGGAGAGTTTCTTTTCTCAGACATGGCAGGACAAAGAATATATCGTCATCGATGGGGGCAGTAATGATGGGACAGCAGATATCATTAAGCAATATTCCGACAGAATTGCTTATTGGTGCTCAGAAAAGGATGAGGGAATATACGATGCAATGAACAAAGGCATCAGCCATTGTACAGGCGATTGGATTAATTTTCTCAATAGCGGTGACTACTATGCCGATACTCATTCGCTTGAAAACGCACTCAAGGTTGATGATATTGAGAACACCGATATAATTTATGGAAACAGTATTGCAATCAGTAAAAACAGCAGAACGTATATCGCTGCAGGTACAGACACTGCACAATTAAGACACAAGCCGATTTACCGCCATGGATCGTCCCTTATAAGATCGGACGTTCATAGGAAATACCTCTTCGATGTAAGTAAGAAAAAAGAATATGGATTTGCATTAGACTGGGACATGATCTTCCGTGCTTACAAAGGTGGTTGCAGATTTAAGAAAGCAAACTGTTATATTGAAGCCTACGACGTAGAGGGAATGTCTAACCAACCCATAAAAGAACTTATCTATAACTATCGGATAATAGAAGGTAACTCTTTTTCGCTAAAGAAGTATGTTTCTTTACAAAAAAACATTCTCTTTTATATGCTTAAGAAGACCTTTATTTACAAATACCTTTCTGGCTTTCTGAAGGAATATGTAGTAAACGACATTACGCCTCACATCCCAAGTTGGAGCATTCGAAGACGCATCCTTAGATTTGCAAATCTTAGCATCGGGGGAAAAAGTTTCATCATGAAACGTACCTATTTCATGGATGTTAATAAAATATCTATTGGAGCCTTCACTGATATTAACAGAGGATGCTTTCTTGATGGTCGAGGTACTATAATAATAGGAAACAACGTATCAATATCTCATGAAGTTAAAATCATAACAGGGAGTCACGATATAAATTCTAAAACATTCGAAGCCATATACAAACCAATTATCGTTGATGACTATGCTTGGTTAGGAGCAGGCTGTACCATTCTTCAAGGTGTACATGTCGGTGAAGGAGCAGTTGTGTGTGCTGGAGCAGTTGTAACAAACGACGTGAAACCTTATGAAGTAGTAGCAGGCATCCCTGCAAGAGTAATCATGCACAGAAACAGAGACCTTTCTTATCAGTGTATTTGGGGAGTACCATTTACATAAACAACCCAAAACGGTAAATAAGACAAACAATTATTAAAAGAAAACATGGAAACAAAAAATAATAAACACTCTAAAGAGATAGATGTATTAGGTTGTATACTAAAAATTTACAATAATAAAATAAGTCTTCTTATATTCGTCGTTTCTTTTGCTATCATTGGAGTAGTATATGCATTAAACAAAGAAAAAACATATACAGCAGAAGTACTATTAGCACCAGAAGCTACAAGTATGGGTATGTCCCAAAGTATCAGCGACCTTGCTGGACTTATAGGTGTATCAGGGGGAGGAGGAGGTTCAAACTCTGTTGATGCCATATATCCCGATATCTACCCAGAAGTCCTCTCATCCACTGACTTTATAGTCAAGTTATTCGATATTCAGGTGAGACCTTTGAAAGGCGGAACTCAAAAAACGTACTACAACCACATATTAGAAGACCACAAGACACCATTCTATAAAGCACCTATTAAATGGATTATGGGGCTTTTCCCCTCAGAAAAAGATACTACACCGACGACAAATAAAGTAAACCCATTTAATCTTTCTAAGAAGCAAGATGGAGTTTGCAATTCTATAAGAGGAAGCATAGGATGCCAGGTCAACAAGACCACGAGTGTAATCACCATTTCTGTTACTGATGTGGATCCTCTTATAGCTGCGGTAATGGCCGACACCTTACAAAGAAGACTACAAGAGTATATAACCCTTTATAGAACCAGAAAGGCACGAATTGGCTTGCAAAATGCTAAGAAATTAAATGCTGAGGCAAAGATAATTTATACTAAGGCCAGACGCGAATATAGCAATTTCTCAGATGCCAACACAGACGTAATTCTGCCATCTGTCCAAGCAAAATTAGAGGACTTGGAAAATGAAATGCAATTAAAATACAATAATTACACTGCAACACAACAACAAGTTCAGCAAGCAGAAGCCAAGCTTCAAGAAGACACGCCTGCATTTACAATTATTCAGAACGCGAGCATCCCTCAGAAAGCTTCAAGCACCCCAAGATCTATCATTGTTCTTTTATTCATCTTCATAGGCATCATTTTTGACTGTTTTTACGTTTTGTTCTTTAAAGCTAATTGATTGTCTTTTTGCATGAGCAACGCGTTACCTTACATTCTTCTTGTACTTTTGTACATAGTCCTTTCTGCCGTATCTTATTATAAAATAAGGCTTAGGCCGATCATAGAAGTAATCTCTGTAGTTGTTTTCATTCTATTTTTCGGTTTCAGAGGTTTTATATTCTATGATTGGGCCTCCTATTATCCGGCCTTTGAAAGTTTACCGAACATTTCTACACTTTTTACTCAAGACTGGGTGAAATGGGGATGGGAACCTGGGTTTATTCTGTTTGCAGCCATTATAAAGGAACTCACAAACAGTTATCAGTTTTTCATCCTATTATGCACAGTTATAAACATAATTCTTCTAACAAGATTTTTTAAGCTATATATATCGATCCTTCCCCTGGGATTCATGATGTATCTCACCATGAATGGTATTCAGATTAGCACGGATCTATTGAGAAACTCTATATCAATTTGTATATTCTTAAATGCCATACCTTATATTCAGAAAAGAAAAATAGTACCATATATTAGTTTATGTTTCCTAGCCACAACTTTTCACTCTTCTGCACTCGCTTATATCCCACTGTATTTCTTTTTGAATAAAAGACTTAATATATGGATAGGACTATCAATATTTATTATAGCAAATATAATATATCTTTTTCACATACCCATACTAAAATCCATTATCTCTTTATTCGTAGATATTTTAATGCCTTCTACGAAACTTTGGATTGATGCATATCTAAACATGGATGCTGCCACTGGCTCTATTATTAGTATTGGTTACCTTGAACGTTTATTGACTGCCTCCTTAATATTCTGCTATTATAATAAACTCATAAAATTAAGGAATTCATCTTTATTTGTAAATACAACTTTAATTTTTCTCATCATTTTCTTATTGCTCAGCGAGTTCAGGACAATAAGCATGAGAACTTCTACTCTTTTCAGTTTTGGCTATTGGATTGTATGGATAGACTTAATCGACTGTTTTAAATACAAAAACAACAAAATACTATTTGTTTCTTTCGTATGCTTGTATAGTGTCTTAAAAACATTTAGCAATTGTAGCTCAGATGTAGCAAGATATGAGAACGTATTGTTTGGAGATAGCAATTATAGCGAAAGATTAATTGAATTTAGAAAATCATTATCGAAATGACGGAACAGAAATCTAAGATTTTGTATATTAATTATATGTACCAAAAAGGTCATATCAATTTTGACAAGATTCATATTAAGGCACTTGAAAATGCTGGATTCGATGTATGGCTAATTGTACCTTCAAGGATTAAAAAGTTTTTCTCGCCTTCTTCATATAAATGTTTGTTCACCATTCCCAAATGGCTTTGCCCGAAGAACGCATCACCTCTGTTAAACAGAATAGTATATATACTGACGTTGCTATATATTAAATTTAAGATTAATAGGTCACAATATAACCATATCTTTATTTCCAATTTTGATGAAATAACTCTCGGTCTTGTCCCCATCGGTAAGCAAATGTACCTATACTGCCATAATACAGCTAATAACTTTGGCAGCAAGCTAAAAGCCTTTTTCATACGAAGACTTGCCAAAGACAACCACTTTGTCGTCTTCAATAACGAAATGGCTAAGGGCTTTTATAAGGAAGGGATAGAAGATGTGCAAGTTGTCTCTCATGGCTGTGTTCCTCCATTCCCTAATGGAGAACCACTAAAGTTAAAAGTTGATGTAGACTATCGAAGGATAATTTTCATGCCCTCAGAAAGAACAAGCTCGGTATTTTTACAAGATTTCCTTATGAATGAAGAGTTTATCCACTTCTTCGAGCAAAATAAGATTTTAATTGTTGTAAGGAACTATCATCAGAATCTTATTAGTGATTTTATACATCCGATTAACCATTATCTTTCCACTTCTGAATATAGATCCATGTTCTTACAATCTGATTTCATTCTAATCGCTTATCCTGATGACTTCGGCTATCGAGTAAGCGGTATCAGTTTTGAATGTGTTGCGAATAAAAAGAACCTCTTATATTTAGCAAACGACAGCTTGAAGTATTGCAAGAGTTTCTACAACTATAATCCAGAATTCAAAAATATTACAGAACTGATTTCAAAATTAGAGACCTTCGACTATAAAAACAATAAATGCATAGTTGACGAAGATGCTCTTATACCAGATTATTCATGGTTAACAAAATGAAGATGCAACAATTTCAAATCCCTATCCTTTTCATCATCTTTCGCAGAAAAGATGTAGCGTTTAAAAGTTTTGAGCGCATCAAAGCCATACAACCTGCTAAATTATATATTGCCAGCGACGGAGCGAGAGAAAACGTCATAGGAGAACAAGAACTAGTAGCAGCCACCCGACAAAGCATCGAAGACGCCATAGACTGGCCTTGCGAGGTTCATCGCAGATACCAAGACCGCAACCAAGGATGTGCCACAGCAGTATCGTCGGCCATCAGCTGGATGTTTGAAACCGAAGAGATGGGTATCATCTTAGAAGATGACTGCGTGGCGAAACCATCGTTCTTCCATTTCGTCAGGGAGATGCTGCTACGTTATAAAGACGACCAACGTATCGGTATGATAGCGGGGACCAATCTCATCTGTGGTAAAGTTACGTTACCCGATTCTTATTGTTTCTCCACATACAAAGCCTGTTGGGGATGGGCCACCTGGAAAAGGGCTTGGAACAACATGCAGCTCGACATGCCGTGGAGAGCCTCTAACTACTATGACTCCGTAATTGCCAACAACGGCTTCCAAGCCAAGGATAAGAATTATTGGAAAAACCGCCTAAGGCTCATCGATACAAACTATGTGAGTGCATGGGACTGGCCTTGGTACTTCTGCTTAGCAGCACAAAATCAACTCTGTATCTTTCCGTCAAAAGGACTGATTGTCAACATTGGCTTCGAGAAAGGATCCACACACACTTCATTCTTCAACCTCCCCAATTATAAGGATGAAGGCGAATTGTTATTTCCTTTACGACATCCTCAGTTCATTGTACCCTACGAGCCCTTTGACAGGGCGTTCTACAAAGCCAACAACAACCTTTATATGCGCTTATCAAGTTGCATACCATTGTGGCTGAAGAAGAAACTAAAGAAAATACTAAAATAAAAACTATGAAAAGACATATCATTACGCCCAACGGAAAATACACCTACACCTTCGTTCCTATCTTCGAGGGTGTAAAAAAAATAGACAAGCATCAGGCCAAAGAGAATCTCTTTCTTTTTCAAGATATCATGATCAAGCACCATCTGAAATTCCTGCTTTCCTTCGGCACTTTGCTTGGCGCTGTGCGAGAACATGATTTTATCGACCATGATGAAGACATAGACCTCATTATGATGAAGTCTGACATGGACAAATTTCTGTCTTTACTCTTCGAATTCCGTAAATATGGATATGAAGTAATTCGCTATGAGCGTCGCGGTTTTCTTTCGCTTTTGCGAAAAGGAGAATATATCGATTTCTACTTTTATCAGCCATACCCAGAAAACACAGATTTAATGTATTGCTGCCAAGATATTTTTCCAAAGAAACTCTTGGAAGACACAGCTCACATTACTTTTTTAGGCAGGAGTTTCGACGCACCTCGTGATTACAAGAAAATGATGGAGATCAGCTATGGGAAGGATTGGATGACACCAGTTGAAAAGTTTGATTTCAGTTTGTCTAAGTATGAAAGAATCAAACAGTGGCTTAAACAATACATTAAAGCCCTGTTACCTGTCTCATATGTGGAAAAAAGACAAATGGAAACCGATAAGCCGTTCCTAAAGAAATATATCAAAAGAATCGAGCAATTAAGTTAAAAGTATGCAAGCAATCTTATTAGCTGCCGGTATGGGCAAACGCCTTGGCGAATATACTAAGAATAATACCAAATGCATGGTGGAGGTCAATGGTATTAAGCTTATTGACCGAGTAATCATGCAGTTGGCGCACTTTAATATCAGCCGTCTTGTCATTGTTATCGGATATAAAGGAAGTGAACTAAAAAAATATATAGGCAATCGATATGACAAGGCTCTTAAGATTGAATATATCGAGAATAACGTTTACGACAAGACAAACAATATTTACTCTTTGGCCCTCGCTAAAGACGAACTGTGCAAAGATGATACTATTTTGTTAGAGTCTGATATCATCTTTGAAGAGACCGCTCTCAAGAAATTGATAAACAACCCCTACCCAAATCTTGCTCTTGTTGATAAATATCAACCATGGATGGATGGGACAATGGTAACAATTAACGAGAACAACGAAATCGATAATTTCATCAATAAGGCTTCCTTCAAATTTCAGGATATAGATTCTTATTACAAGACCGTTAATCTTTACAAGTTTAGCAAAGATTTTTCCACTGACGTATATATTCCTTTTCTCGAAGCCTATTGCAAGGTAATGGGTAACAATCAGTATTATGAAGAAGTTCTACGTGTGCTGACTGTTATCCACCAATCGAGTCTTCATGCCCTTCCCTTACAAGGTGACAAATGGTACGAAATAGATGACGTACAGGATCTTGATATCGCCTCGACTCTTTTTTCGGACGATGCAAACAAATTCTATATGTATCACAGAAGATACGGCGGTTTTTGGAGATTTCCTAAGCTATTAGACTTCTGCTATCTTGTCAATCCTTATTTTCCGAACAAGAAAATGGTCGAGGAGCTAAAATCAAACTTTGAGACTTTGCTCAGGGAATATCCATCGGGAATGTATGTCAACTCTTTGCTTGCAGCCAAATATTTTTCGGTAACGCAAAATTGTATAGTTGTAGGCAATGGCGCAGCAGAGCTGATTAAAAACGTGATGGAGGAACACGCAGGAAAGAAAGTGGGAGTTTTATTCCCTACCTTTGACGAATATCCGAACAGATTGAGTAACGAACAAATTGTGCCCTTTGTTTCCTCAAAAGAAGATTTTTCCTACACAGTAAACGACCTTATCGATTTCTTTGGAGACAAAAGTCTTTCATTGCTTCTGCTCATTAATCCAGACAATCCTTCTGGACATTTTATCAATAAGGCAGACCTGTTACATCTCATTACCTGGTGCGCAGAAAGAAATATTCAGATTATCGTTGACGAAAGCTTTGTCGACTTTACGGATGATTACGAGAACAACAGCCTTCTCTCAAATGACATTTTATTGAGGTTTCCCAATCTGATGGTTATGAAATCCATCAGTAAGTCGTATGGTGTTCCCGGATTACGTTTAGGTATCCTAGCTTCTGCTAATACAGAACTTATAGATCGGATAAAAAAGGAAGTCTCGATATGGAATATTAACTCCTTTGCTGAATATTACATGCAGATATTCGGCAAATACGAAGCAGATTACAAAAAAGCTTGCCGACTCTTTGTTCATGAAAGAGAATTGTTCTATAAGGACTTAAAGACCATTTCGTACTTGCGCGTCTTCCCATCACAAGCTAACTTCTTTCTTTGTGAAGTAACAAGCAAATATACTTCCGCCGAATTGGCCAATGAGCTCATCAAAAGGAATATATTAATAAGCAACTGTTCAACTAAAAGATTCATGAAGGAAACAGGCAAACAACTTATACGTTTAGCTATCAGAGATAGAAAAGACGACGCAGCTCTTATTGAAGTTCTTAAAAGTCTAGAGTAACTATATTCTAAACTCCATTATCTTATATAAATACTTCATATACATCATCCACTGATTTGAATAGATGCCGTTGAGTTTACAGGCACGTACATCCTCTTTGGCAAGAAGCAGATGACTTGAGAAGCCTGCAGTACTGGCACCTCCCATCAGCATAGTAACGAAATCCATGGGAATGTACTTTGCTCTAATGTGATAGCGGTGGAATAATCTGACCATCATCTCAAAGTCAGATCCTATTTTCATATCTATGCGATACCCCCCGTACTGCTCATATATATTCCTACGCACATAGAAGGACGGATGAGCTGGCATGAAGCCAAAGCGAAGCCAGAAAGGCCGAAACATCTTTGAAGAATAGTATCTGGCGACTTTTTGAGGATTACCCTGACGGACAAAATGTATATCTCCGTAGACAGCATCTATCAAGTGCTTTGAGAAGCAATCGGCAATTTTCTCTATTACGTCTGAAGAAGTAAAGTAGTCATCAGAGTTCAAGATACCAACGACATCGCCTGTTGCCATCTTGATGCCTTCATTCATTGCATCGTAGATACCTCCATCTTTCTCAGACTTCCACTTTAACCGCCCCTGAAACAACGGCTCATAATGCTTGATGATGTCAAGCGTGCCATCTTTAGAGCCTCCATCCTTTATCACCATCTCAATAAAAGGGTAAGATTGCGATAGAACAGACTCTAACGTGTTACTTAATGTAGCTGCGCTGTTAAAGCATACGGTTACAATGGATATCTTCATAAATGATTGCCAGTTTTGAATGTAGTGCAAAAATAGCCTTTTCCCTTGGAACAGCAAAATAAATCAAATCAGAAAAACAAAACAGATATATTTTTTGCTTAATCATACAATATATTTACAAGTTCTAAGTTATTATAAAGAACTGTGTTAACATCTTATGACAATAGATATATACATCATATTATTGACTTTGATATCGAGTGCCGTATGTGGTATGGCATTTACTCCCCTTATACTCAAATTTTGCAAGAAAAAGCATCTCTATGATATGCCGAATGCGCGGAAGGTACACAAAAATCCTATCCCACGACTTGGCGGTATCGTCTTCATACCCAGTATGATGGTGGCAGTGCTGATCACCTTCGACTTCCTGAGACTTCAATATCATTCACAAATCGTACATATCAATCTTAGTACACTACACGTCGCCATAAGCCTGTTTGTGATTTATATGACTGGTATCATTGATGATTTGATTGGACTTAACGCACCTGTGAAATTCTCCTTACAGATCATCTCTGGCGTTATTCTGACTCTTGCAGGATTCTATCTCAACAATCTCTATGGACTCTTCGGCATCTATGAGCTGCCGCAATGGCTGGGGAGCATCTTGACAGTGTTTATCATCGTTTTTGTCTGCAATGCTATCAACCTTATTGATGGCATTGACGGCCTTGCTGCATCGCTTGCCATCATCGGACTCTGTGGCTTTGGCTATCTCTATGCAAAGTTGAATTACCTTACTTACTGCGTTCTGATATGCGGTATCATAGGGTGTCTGTTGTCATATCTGTTCTTCAATCTGTTTGGCTCTGCAGAAAAAGGACTAAAAATCTTTATGGGCGATTCCGGAAGCCTTACCCTCGGATTTCTATTAGGCTTCCTCTTTATCAATTATTCCATAAAGATGTCTGTTTATGCCGACCAGTATAGCCAGCCTTTCACGACCGCATGGTCCTTCTTTATCTTACCTATCTTTGACGTGGTAAGAGTATTCTTTTACAGGATCATGAATCACAGATCACCATTCCAACCTGATAAGAACCACATCCATCATAAGCTATTAGCAGCCGGTCTCACGCAACATCAGGCATTATTGGCTCTCATTGCTTTGGCTATAGCATTCATTATCATCAATAGGTCCATGAGCCCTTTGAACAATGCAAATCTCTCTCTCTTAGCGGATGTGATCATGTACATAGCCTTTAATATCTGCGTGAACATCGCCATAAAAAGAAGGAAAAAGGTGAAGGTGAGATGAGACGAATCTTTGATATTTGTTTATCAGCCTTCTGTCTGATCATTTTCTCTCCTCTGATGGGTATCTGTGCTTTGGCTATCAAGATAGAAGATGGATTACCTGTCATCTACCGCCAAGAGAGAATAGGATTGCATGGTAAACCTTTCAACATATATAAATTCCGCAGTATGAGAATGGATGCAGAGAAAGATGGCGAGCCACAACTGCTGGAGCTGAACAACGATCCAAGGCTCACTCATGTTGGTGCCTTCCTTCGTGCGCATCACCTCGACGAGCTGCCACAGCTGTGGAATGTCTTCAAGGGCGACATGGCGTTTATTGGACCACGACCGGAGCGGAAATACTATATCGATCAAATCATCCAACACGACCCGCGTTATGTCTATCTCTATCAGATACGGCCGGGAGTAACTTCCTACGCTACCTTATATAATGGTTATACCGATACGATGGAAAAGATGCTCAAACGACTGGATCTCGACCTCTACTACCTGGAGCACCGCTCATGGTGGTTCGATGCAAAGATCCTTGTAAAGACCTTCATCAACATCATCTTCGGCAAGGTATTCTAAGGACAAAGAAGACAGAGAGTCGTGGACAGAAAGACACAAAGGACAGATTGGGCTTTGATATTTAAGGCAGAAAGACAGAAGAGAC
>Ga0256406_1005036_pt1 | contig 14497 bp, 12 predicted proteins | sample RumenRJG_03DNA_FD_185986 | JGI IMG/M metagenome (GOLD analysis project Ga0256406, IMG submission 185986) | Bovine rumen microbial communities from Lethbridge, Alberta, Canada - RJG_03 | ecosystem: Host-associated > Mammals > Digestive system > Stomach > Rumen | place: Canada: Alberta | collected... | reverse complement strand
GGGTGTTATACGATCATATCTGTTAGGACATGGCAAAAAGCCAGTTTGAACAAGAGAAATCGCATTCTGGGCGGTTTTGACCGCAATGCCCTGAGACTATTAGTAAGGTTGCGGAATTGAGGTTTAATAAAAAATAATTCAATACTTTTGCAACTTGTATTGATGAAACCTAAAAGGTTAAAAGACAAGCACAACGTAATCAACTAAAACAATGCCTTAATCACTACAGAATAAAACTTGTTGTTAAGTTAACTACTTGTATTATGTCTTATACTTCGAACGGAAGAAGTCAAAAGGAATATCCAAAAGGAATAGAATCTACTATAATAAACCAAATTTATGAAAATTATGAAAAAACATCTACGTTCAATGCTGACCATGCTGTGCATGGTAGCGTTAGGAGTGGTGGGTGCTAATGCACAAACAACTCCAACGATTGATGACGTTAAAGTCATCTCTTCAGATTACACGTTCATCGCTGATGATTACACATCAAATGGAACGGCAAAAGTAGCTGGAAACTCTCTAATGGGTGATTATGTGTTCACTCCTACTGGCAATTCTGTTGCTGTAAACAAAGGTAAATCCACTATTGCCGGAACTGAACACTTGAATTCGTTACGTATTAAGAATGTTCAGAATGTTATCGGTTTCAAGGTGGGTGGTCCGTGTACAATTACTGTATATGGACAGTCTAATAACACCCGTTGCTTCAACGCAAACTCGACAACTGCTGCCGGCACTGATATTGCCGCTGGTACTGTGAAATCCGCTACATTTGAGTTTACAGTTTCTTCAGCTAAGACCATCTATATTAATTCAACAGGTGGTGACCTTTACATGGCAGGTTTTACAGTTAAGATGGCAAGTGCTTCAGATCCTCTTCTTGTAGCTAACCCGTCAGCTTTGACATTAGCTGCAACTAGTGAAAACAAGACAGTAAGTAGCACCTTTACTATTACTGGAACTAATTTGACTGGAACTAACGGTACAATTACGCTTGACAACGAAGTTGAAGGAATGACAGTGACTCCTTCTACATTTGCAGTTAGCAATGGTTCTGCCTCTCAGGAAGTAACAGTTACTTATAGCCCTTCAACTAACCTGTCTCAGACAAGTTGTAACATAGTTGTTAGTGATGGAAACACTACTACTAGTGTGCCAGTTACATACAGTGCAATTGGCGTAAAAAATTACGAGCAGAGAACTATTGACAAGGCTACTACTTGGGACTTCTCTAAGACTGGTCTAACAAGTGATGTCTCTGCACTTGAAGAGCCTACACTTTATGCTAACATAGGTGCAGTTGTTTCTGGTGATTTCGCAGCTGATGCTATTACTTATAAAGGTTCTTATCCTTTCTATGAGGGTAAGACATGCCGTGTTCAAGATGATAATTTGGCATTCAAAACTTCCGTAGCAGGAACTGTTAAAGTTACTTTTGCTTGCACAAATAACAATTCAACCCGAACGCTCAAAGTTAATGGAGAGGAAACAAAATTCTCTTCTTCAGGAGAAACTGTTGAAACAGACCCAATAGCAGTTCCGGCTGGTGATGTTACTATTGGTGCTAGTGCATGGGTTAAGGTCTTCAAGGTAGAGTTTACTCCATCTTCTGCCGCTACATCTGAGACTGCAACCATTACTTCTGCCGGTTACGCAACATACGTAACAAAGAATATTGTTGACCTGTCATCAAATGCTAATGTTAAGGCATTCACAGCAAAGTACGATGCTGCTAGCAGCACCATCACACTGACTCCAACCACAGCAACAGTTCCTGCAGGAACAGCACTTGTACTCAAGGGCGCTGAGGGTTCTTACGACTTCACAGTAGGTGCAACAGCCGAGGAAGTTGCCAACAACGACCTTAAGGCTACTACAGAGCCTCTGACTGCCGACGGTTCACAGTGGATTCTCGCTAAGCTCGGCGACCAGGTTGGTTTCGCTCCAGCTACTCCTGAGACAACAATCCCTGCTGGCAAGGCTTACCTCGTTATCAAGGGAAGTGCTTCTTCTAAGGGCTTCATCGGCATCAGCGACGGCGACGCTACCGGTATCAACCAGATCTCCGCTTCTCAGAACACTCTGAACGAGAATGCTCCAATGTTCAACCTCGCTGGTCAGCAAGTCACCAAGGCTTACAAGGGCGTTATCCTCCAGAACGGCAAGAAGTTCATTAATAAATAAAAGAATGGGGTACACCCCGTTAGGGATCCACCACTACATTGGATACATAACAATAATAAAAAACTAAACAGAAATAATAAAATGAAAAAGAATTATATTGCTCCTTCAATGAAGGTGCGCGAGATAGATGTGGAAAGTTTAATGGCTGCTAACAGTCCAACAGCTGGATTTACAGAGAATCCCGATGGAACTTTATCACAGCATGGCGATAATTCTGGAGAGACTGTCGATGGTAGCACAGCCCTCTCTAACTACAACGTCTGGTCACTTGACGAGGACGAAGAGTAAGCAACCTCTATTCACTCAATATATAGGCATTAGTAGCTTGTGATACAGCTACAGAATGCCTATAATAACAATGTGGCGGATCTCACTGTTGTGAGTCCGCCACATTGCGTTTATAACTGTTGCTTCAAGTTCCTTATATTTTTCAAGCACGAATAACACGAGCTTTACGATTCCACTTAATGTGTAGCGACGAGGAGTAACCCTAAAAACACAAAACGTGCCGAATTACGTTCTAAAAGATACCCAATCAGGACGTAATTCGGCACGTTTTATAAGTGACTGATTGTCAGTTACTTCTTGACAACCTTCTTTCCATTGACAATATAGATGCCCTGAGGCAGAGTAGCGAAGCGGTCGGCACTGTCGAGAACCTTGCGGGCCATGAGGTCGTAGACTGCTCCGTTGCGTACGGCAGCTGCACCGTTGATGGTGTCGATACCGTCAGGGATAATCTTTGTCATCTGAATGTCGAGAGTAGCGTCGGCATTGTCGAAGGTGATTGTCGACGAGCTTGCGTATGGTTCATAGCCCTCGGCAGTAGCTGTGACGTTGTACTCCTTCTCATCCTGAGCGACACTGATAGAGTAGTTGCCCTCGGCATCGGTAGTGTCAGAGTAGATGACATCGCCGCTGGTCAGGGTAACGACTGCTCCGGCAACGACATCGTTGTTCTGGTCGGTCACCTTACCGCTGAGTGTGCGAGCCTCGGTCTCAACAGTCAGCACAACGACAGGCATAACCTTGTAAGACGGAGTGATGTTGTTGAGGTCGTAGTCGGTGCTGCGTGCGATGGTCTTGTTCATCTGTGAGTCGTCGACATCGAAGTAGAGGCTCTTGAAGCCCTCGCCCTCGGCATGTACGATGACACGGAGAACATTACCGGTGTACTCGAACGGAGCTGTGAGCGGCAGGACGAGCAGAGGCTGTGAGTTGTTGCGTGAGCCAACGACAGGAATGGTGTAGTCGCTGTCGTAAACCTTTGTCATGTTCGCAGTAGGAACGATGGCGAGAGTATCGAATGCAGTGTCAGCGATGTTCTCCATCCATACGGTGATATGGCGGGTAACCTCGCCACTGGTGTTCATACCATTGTAGGTAATCTTGTCGATCTTTGTTCCGGCAGGAATACCGAGAAGCTCAGGTGTATAGTGGGTCTCGCTCTCACTGTTCTTGTCGTAAGTGTAGATTGGGATACCGCTATACTGTTTTGCCGGGTTGCCGACAACGACGTCCTTCTGAGCCGACTCCTCACTGATGGTGATTGTCGTGGTGTCGCTGGTCTGCTTGTAACCCTCGGTCTCGAATGTGACATAAGCCTTGAACTCACCGGTCTTGTGCGGTGTGAACGTAAACTCGTAGTTGCCACTTGTCCATGCGTCGAGGTCGACAGATGTAGCTGTAGCCACCTTCTCGTCGCCGAGGTAGAGGTTGGCGGTGTAGCCGTCGGCAGCCTCGTTCTTATCGTTGACGTTGTGGAATGTAGCCTTGGCTGTTACCTCACGGTTGACTGAGCCTGCGAGAGGAATCTCTGTTGAAGAGATGTCGATGTCGTGGTCGAGGTCAACCTTGTGGAATGCGAAGACATTGTCGATAAATGCATAGCCGCTCTCGAAGGCGATGTACCACTGTCCCTCCGGAATCCGGGCGGTGTAGGTCAGCATCTTGTAGTAAGGTGCGCCGTAGTAGTCCTGACCGGCTACGTCCTGTGAGAATTTCTCAGCATCGGTAGCTGTGGTGTCGGAAGTGATGGCGAGAACCTTTGTCCACGACTTGCGGTCGGCACTGTAGTAGACGTTGAGGTAAGAGACGCCACCCTGCTGGGCTGCGTCGAATGAGAGCTGTTCGCCCTGAGCAACCTCTACCTTCGGCAGGATGATTCTCTCAGGAGTTGTCACTGAGCGTGCTGCGAGGCAGTATTTGTTGTTAGGCAGACCGACCTGGCGAGGATAGCTGCTGATGGCCCACTTGTCGGAGTTGTAAATCATGTCGGTAGGCAGGTCGCCGCTCTCGAAGTCGTAGAACATCTGGTCGGCAGCAACGGTGAATCCGGTGATAGGCAGAGTGAAGTCGACAGAGTCGCCGGTGATGGTGATGTTGCCGCTCTTCTTTCCGGCTGTCTCGTTGGTCATGGTGACGTTGAGGGTGATGCGTGAGTGAGCGTCAATGGTCTGTGCGCCTGTCCAGTTGCTGAAGAAACCGTCAGGAACGGTTACGCTGCTGATAGCCAACGGCTTTGCACCCAGGTTGCGGATGTAGAAGCTGCGCCGGATGGAATCCTTTGATACGCCGAAGTTGATGAGGGTATCGCTGGTGAGAGCCTTTGTGTCGGTGCTCTCGGTGAAGCGGAACTCTGATGTGTATGGGTAAGGACGGATAGAAACCGACGGACCTGTAGTGCCGGTGATGTTCTCACGGACGGTGTAGGCGTTGATGTCAGGATAGTCCTTGATGTTCAGAGTCTTGCTGATCTTGAATGTAGTAGTGCCGTCAACATCCAGCGCTGTCGGGATGTCGTATGTGCCGAGCACACGTGTGCTGTCGACATTGAGCAGTGTGACGTTGTAGTTGGCGGTTGTTGAGTCGAGAGCCACGTCGCCGGTGTTCTTCAGCGATACGTTGAATGTCAGGGTGTAGTTGCCGTCGGCGTCGGCGTCAGTCCATCCGTTGTTGGTCGAATAGAGGGTAACGTCGCTGACGGTGAGCCCTGCCTTCTTGTTGATGATGGCACTCTCGGCGGTGAAGTTGTCGATGTAGACATACTCGCCACGGATACCGATGTAAGAGTTTGCCTCGGCTGCCGGAAGAGTTACGGTTACGTAGTTGTCGGTCTGAATCTCAGGAACGTCAACAGCTATGGAGTCGCCGCGTGTGAATGTGCCGTCGTCGTTGCGTGTAACCTTCCAGAAAGAGATGTGGCTGTTGTCGGCGTTGTACCATGATGTGCTCTTCACCTGCAGGGTGCAGACACCTGTTACAGGCGGAGTGACGAGCAGGTCGTAGGCGCGCTTGCTGACATTGCCGAAGTAGTCGGAGAGGTTCTGGCTGCCGATGCGCAGGCAAGCCGACCCGTCGACACCGTTGTATTTGTTGTAGCTGTATTCGACGTATGATGTCTCGCTGCCATACTGCAGAGAGTCGACGATGTGGCTCCAGCCTGAAGGCGCGAAGTCGTGCTTGGTGGTAGCCTGAGTGCGGTTGAAGTCCTGGAGGTAGTTGGAGACGACCTCGCCGCCAGGAGCAGGTGCTTCGGCTTCCTTGTAGTTGATCTTCGATACCGGGAGCTCTATAGGAGCCGATGTCTGGCTAGTCCTGCCTGGCCAGTCGTCGGTCTGCTCATAGTCTGCAAAGGAGACGTCAGAGCTGGTGTAGGTCATTGCCTGCTTCTTGCGGTCTTTGTTGGCGTAGAAGTTGAAGTCGAGGTTTCCGCCGCATGCTTCGCCGTCGAAGGTGACGGTGACGAGCAGGTTGTTCTCGCCAGAATAGTAGACCGGCTTGCTGAACGGCAGGTTCAGCTCGTAGGACGAGTAGGCATAGTTGAGGAACTCATCGTCGGAATACTGATAGTCGCTGAGGACCTTTGTTCCGTTGGTGTAGTCGAAGAATTTGTTTTCTCCTGTCTCCGCATCGGTGAATGTGTTGCCCGGAATCTCCTTGACGAAGATGTTCACCGTTCGTGAAGGCTGTTCGTAAAGACCGTTGTTATAGCCGAGGAACGAGATTCCTGTGATGGAATCGCCTGCAAGGGCGGCAAGGTCTTCTTTGGTGTAGATGAGCTGTGAACCGGTGTGCTCCATGTAGAAGGTCGTCGGGGCACGGTCGTAGAAACTGCCGGCATAACCGTCGTCGTCAGAGCCGCTTTCCTTCAGATTGTCATAGTCACCGAAGGTGACAGACTTCTCGGAGTCGGTTCCACTCTGGGCTGCTACGCCCAATGTCATGAGCGATGCTGCCGCTAAAAGTAGAATTTTCTTCATTTGCTTATTAATTGATGTGATAAGTTATTTGTTTGTCGATTTACTTCACGGCGACTTTCTTGCCGTTGTGGATGAAGATGCCGTGCTGCGGATGGCTGACACGCTGTCCCTGCAGATTGTACCATACGTTGTCGTTGCGGACATCGGCTGTGGCGTTTGCCTTTACGGATGTTATTCCGTCGACAACCTCAGAGGTGCGGTCGTTGAGGTCGACCTTGACCAGCTGTGAGAAGTCGCTGGTAACATAGGTGTATGGTGAGCTTCCGTCAGGGTGCTTGAAGTCGTGGGCTGCGGCATAGAGGTTATAGTAGAGCGTCTTGCTGGTGGTGTAGCTCGACGGATAGGTGAAACGGCACGATGTAACGCTGTCGTTGAGGTCGTCGTCGAAAGCCATCACAGCCTCGTTGCTTGCCACCATGGTGTTGATGACATCGCCTGCCTTGAGGTCCTGCAGCACCTGAACGCGGTCGATGAAGTCGGCCTGAGCCACATTGGCGGTGAGGTTGATAACCGAGAAGAACAGGTCGCGCGAGCCGTCGTCGCAGGAGAGAGTGTCGACGCTGATGTCGCTGCCGCCGTTCTGGAAGTGGATAGGAATCTCGTGGACTTGCTCGCCACGGCTGCCGTGGGTCCTGACTTGCAGTGTGTCGCCGTCGTTGGCATAGCTCCGGACGACTATCTTGTATTTGCCGTCATTGCCGCGGAGGTCGAGGTACGGCGAGTAGAGCAGTCCGTCGACCATGCCCGGAATGAAGTTCGGATAGCCGTAAGCCGACCAGCCGTAGGTGCTGGTATAGCCTTTCTCCGATAAGTCGACGTACATCTCGTCGCCACCGGCAGGCTCAATGACGCTGCCCTGGTTGATGTAGGGGAAGTCCTCGTCGATGATGACGGTCTCGCCGTCACGGGTGACCGGCTTCTGGTCGTAAACGAAAACGCAGTAAGCTTCTGCGCTGTCGACACGCTCCCAGTTAGCGGTGAAGCCCTTTGCGGTGATGTTCGTGGCGGGCTTTGCCTTTGGGGTGTCCAGCGACTGCTGCGATTTGGCTGTCATGGCTGTGAGAGCCAGCAGCATAAACAAGTAAATCTTTCTCATATATAACTTTTAGTTTTTGGGTTATTCGATATTGTTTTCTTGATAAATTAAAAATTTATTATGCTGTTATTCAGCATTTACGAAACATCAGTTATCTGTATATGGTCTTTGCTCTGCCGTCGGCATATCTGACGATGTAAATGCCTTTAGGTAAACGGGCGGGCTGACTGCCGACGAAGTGTCCGTCGATGGTCCATATTCCGTTGATGGATTGTGAGTCGCCGCGGCGGATATTGGCTATTGCCGTTGGCTCCGGCTCTATTGCCTGAGGCATGTAGACGAATGACGAGTAGCCGAGAGAATCGGTGGCTATGTCGTAGATTGGCTTGCCGAGGTTCTTCGTTCCGTCGAGATTGGCATTATACAGCGTTGTTCCCGGTGAGGAGTTGTCGGTCAGGGAATCGAGCGTGAATCGCTTGCCTTCCATCGGGAAGGTGTAGTAATAAGTCTCGTTGTTGACGGAGCGTATCTTACTCAGCGGATACATGCGGGCGTGGTCGTTGGTGAAGTCGCCGTTGTAGCCTTTATCACGGGTGAACGAACCTGTAGAGTTGACGATATTGTTGGCGAAGAGCACCGAGTCGTAATCGACATGGATAACGAGCAGTCCCTTTTCAGGCGTGTAGGCGTCCCATCCCTTGCCGTCATGATTCTCCAGAAGGAAATACTCGTCCTTGTGACCGTCGTTATATATTATATAAGGTGTACCGTCGTTGCACAGCGAGCGTACTCCACGGATTGTGTCGCCGGGCTGAGGCTCAACCGGCTCGAGCCATCCGGCAAAGCGGCGCTCATAGCTTGTCCATGGGGCAGGGCACCAGCCTATGTCTTCAGGACCGTTGTAGCTGCCGTGAGCCATGAGGTCCCATTTGCCCATTGTCGGCGTGCTGCCGTAGTTGGTATCGTAGACGTCGGGCAGTCCGAGACAGTGGGAGAACTCGTGGCAGAACACTCCCATTCCCATCTTCTTCGTTCCGGTGCTGCCATAGAGCTCGTTGCTGCATGCAAAGCGGTTGATATAGACGTTGTCGAGACTGAACCCGCCATGACCGTCGGAATACTGCCCTGCTTCGTCGAGTGTCCATGCGCACGGCCAGATTGTGCCTGTCTCTCCGCCCGTAGCCTGACCATAGCCAGCGTAAGCGACGAATACCTGCTCGACTTCGCCGTCGTTGTTCCAGTCGTATTTCGTCCAGTCGATGTCGTAGAGAGAGTCGGCTGCCTCGATAGCCTCGGTAATGAACTCGCCTACGTGGTCGGTTCCACCGAAGTAGTATGACGATCCGCCATAGTAAGTCGCCGACTTGCTGACACGCACAGGACCGATAACGTCGAACGTAAGCTTGAACTGTCCGCGGCTCATGTCGCTGAAGTAGTCGGCAACACTGCCTCCGGCGTTGTTCTGGCTGTAGCCGGGCTCGTTGAGCATGCGGGTGTAGAAGTCGTTGATAGTGGCTGAGTCGCCGTCGAAACGCTTGTCGCTGAAGTAGGCGAGGATAACCGGCGCACGGTGCTCGCCCGTCATAACGCGGTGTGACTTTGGCGCAGCCTTCTTCACACGGGCTAGTGATATGCCACTCTTATGGGCGTTGCTGATAAGCCGTGGACTGGCGGCAATAGCCTTCAGTACGGCGGCTTTGTCGCTGTTCGGGCGTGTGGCAGCCTCATGGGCGAGGACATGCGACGAGACAAGTCCGTCGGCACGGGTAATGGCGTAGCACCAGCCTTTGGCGTCGGAACCAACGACCGGGACGTTGTCACGGGTAGTGTAGCAGTGGAAACGCTCGTCGCCGCCAATGGCGATGTCGATGGTTGTGCCGTCCGGCTGGCTCACAGTCCTCCATATCCGCTTTGCCGGAAGCGCGAATGTGTTCTGAATGATGAATAGCAGTAATGCCAAACAAATGACGCGATGTTTCATTTACTCAAACTGTTGTGTCGTAATGGTTTAAACCTTAAAGCAAAAATCAATATCCAATTAAAATCTGGTTACTTCTTAACGTTTGCAAAGGTATTAAAAAAATTCCGCATTCGCAATATCTTATTATCGGTATTTGTGTGAAAGGGTGTCTTTTTTTTCGAAGTTATGATTAATATTTTCAGCCAACCGTGAGTATTCTAGATAGTTTTTCTTACCTTTGCGACATTTATATACAAACACATTATGGAATATCAAGAGCGGAACAAGGAAATTATCAGGACTAGCGCAATAGGAATATCTACGAACTTACTGCTGGCGGCATTCAAGGCTGTCGTGGGCTTCATTGCCGGCTCCGTGGCTATCGTCATGGACGCTGTCAACAACCTCAGCGATGCGTTGTCGAGTTTGATAACCATTATCGGAACCAAGCTCTCTGCCGCGCCTGCCGACAGCAAGCACCCGTTCGGTCACGGGCGGATAGAATATTTCTCGGCTATCATCATCTCCATTATCGTCATACTGGCTGGTGGAACATCACTCGTCGAGTCGGTGAGGAAAATCTTCAAGCCTACAGAACCTGAATACACCACGCTCACCCTCGTCGTCATCATCGTCGCAATAGTCGTCAAGCTGTTGCTCGGCAGATACGTAAAGGCAAAGGGAGAGGAGCTGAACAGCGATTCACTGATAGCATCGGGCACTGACGCCACTTCGGACGCCGCCGTTACACTGACGACACTGGTGTCAGCGGGCATCATGCTCATAGCCGGTATAAACCTCGATGGAATACTCGGAACACTCATCTCCCTGGTCATCATCAAGGCAGGTCTCGGCATGCTACGCTCGCCCATCAACCAGTTGCTAGGTACCGGTGTGCCCCTCGAACTGACAAAGGAGATAACCCAGGAGGCGACTTCTCACCCCCAGGTCTATGGTATGCACGACCTGATCCTCAACTATTACGGTCCGAACACCATCATAGGCTCATTACATATCGATGTCCTCGACACAATGACCGCCCGTGAGATCCACCGGCTTACCCGTAGCATATCCGAGGAGATGTACCGTAAGCATGGCATCATCTGCACCGTCGGAATATATGCCATCAACACCAGCGGCAAGCTGGGCAAACTGCAAAAGGATGTCATGACTTTCATAAAGAACCAGCCCGATGTCCTGCAGTCGCATGCTTTCTACTATTATTCCGACACCAATCTTGTCACTGTCGACATCATCACCTCCGAGTCTGTCCACGATAATGATGCCTTCGCCAAGGAAATGAATGACAAGCTCTCAAAGCAATTCCCCGGGTATAAGTTCAACATCGTCATCGACCATTACTATATTGCGAAATAAATCATGTGGAAATAAAATGTTGCTTGATTATCAAAAAGTTACGTGGTAAATGGTACAAAAAACTGTAAGTGCAATCTTGAGGATTTTTTTAATTCAAGTATATATAGTTAATATTAGTTGGGAAATATTAATATTACAAATGTGTTAATTAACCAATTGTAACACATTTCTTGGGGGTGCTCTATTTGTTGCAAAATTGTGGCATGAACATAAAATTTAATGACGGTTGAAAAAGTCGGTGTTTTTTTTGGAATATTCATTCTAAAGAACTATCTTTGCAAAGTAGTATTTTGAAAATATACATTTTATGGACTTTGTCGACAGGAAAAAGGAATTAGGTCGCTTGGAAACGGCAATAAAGGGTTGCAAAGGCAAGTTGCTGGTTGTCTATGGACGCAGACGTCTGGGTAAGTCCAGACTGATAAAGAAAATACTAAAAGAGGGAGATGTCTATTATGAGGCAACTAAAAGCGAATCCTCCACACAGAGGATTGGCCTTGCTGCTTCTGTCGCTTTGTCATACAATGATTTCGATAAGCCTACATACTCCACGTGGAATTCACTTTTTAGTGCTTTCAATAATCAATGCAAAGAAGGAGCAACGCTAATGCTAGATGAATTCCCTTATCTTGTAGAAAGAGACCCCTCGCTGCCGTCCGTCATTCAAACTATTGTGGACAGTGGAGCCATGCGATACAATCTCCTGATATGTGGCTCTTCACAACGTATGATGCAAAAGATTGTCCTTGATGGTTCAGAGCCGCTCTATGGCCGTGCGTCAGAGAAAATAAATCTCGGTCCTATACGTGCCCAATACTGGTGGCATGCACTTAATCTTACTGCAAAACAGATGATTGAAGAATACAGTGTCTGGGGTGGCGTGCCACGTTACTGGGTTCTTCGTGAGCAATACAGTTCTTTTGACGATGCCTTGGATAATCTTGTTCTTGATGAGCATGGGGCACTTGCAGAAGAGCCAGAGGCTCTGTTTCTTGATGATACGAATGTCATCGCTCCTTATATATCAATAATGACAGCAATTGGTCAGGGGAACGCAAAGTTTTCTCGTATTGCTGATGTTGTTGGACATAAAGTGTCAGAACTGGCACCAGTGATGAAAAATCTTATAGCCATGCATTACGTCCGCAAGGAAGTGCCATTCGGAGAGGATGCAGAGAAGTCTAAGAAGACGTTGTATGTGATAGACGATCCTTTCCTTGACTTCTACTATAGGTTCATTGTTCCAGCCAGACCGTTACTTTCAATAGACAGAACTGATGTCGTTCTTCAATATATCCACGACCACATGGCCGAACACGTGGGACATATTTGGGAACGTCTGTGTCAGATTGCGGTTTCCGGCAACAATTTGTTTGGTCACACCTGGAATGTTGCAGCCCATTGGTGGGGAAAAGTACCTGTGTTCAAGGACGGCAAGAAGACCCCGGTGGGCAACCGTGAGCTGGAGTTTGACGTCGTGGCAGAGTCGATGGATGATAAGGACACCATACTTGTCGGTGAGTGTAAGTGGAAATCGGCTGACCATGCAGAGCGTATCTTGGCTCAATTGCAAGAGAAAGTCAAATATACTTCGTTTGCGAAAGGTAAGAAAATAGTTTATGCTCTGTTTCTCCGTGAGCAACCGCTTTCAATAACTGATTGTGAAATGATGTTCCCGGAAGATGTCCTTAAAAATTTGCCAAAGTAATTATTACTTCCACCATCTTGTTCTCCCCGATCTTATAGCTTCTTACCATGTTCTTGTCATCTCCTGGCGGAAATCTTCGGGGCTGAGCGCGATGACCTTCCGCGCATGCCACAACAATTCTTGCTCGAAGTTGCGCATGGTACTGACACAGAACTTATAGTCGGTATAGCTGCCATCAGCCGTATCACGTATTTTGTCTACCTCTCGTGCTGCTGCCGCATTAATGACGTAGCTAGGTAGAAGGCACGGGTACGTTTCTTGCGTTCTGTTGCGATTATTTACTTATAGTAAGGCTGGAAAATGATTTTCCTGTGCCAGGGGTCGAAGGAAATGGCAGCTTTATGGAATATTTCCTCACCTATGGAGTCTATGTGATCTGGACGATTCTCAATAACAACGGCATCCTTTATTATGAATGACTTGATGGCAAAGTCACACTTGTACCCCCTAGCCTTTCTCTTATCGAGAGTGGTATCGCAAATATAACTTTCTGAGACCATCTTCTCAAAGGACTTACAGTTCTTGAAGTCTTTATCAGTATTCTCCCACTTATTTAGAATACTTGAACTAACTGTACAAAAGTGCGCGGCACCCGAATCGAGAGCTATCCTCATTTTATGTTTCTTGCCAATGGTCACATTGAATGTCGGGAGAGCATTACATTTCATGTAGCTCACCTTAATTCCTTTTGTTTGCTTGACCCAACGGTGATCGTTGGACACTATCATTATACCTTTTCTCAAATCTACTTTGACAAAATAGCCAAGCCCTCTTTTTATGAGCGGACAGAATCCCATAGTTCCATCCCCTATACGGCCCCACTTGTCGTTCATTTTATCAGGGAAAATAAGATAACAAGCAATAAGCGAATCGCATTGCGTTCCGAAAGACACAAGTTCTCGGCCCACTTCCAAATCGGTATTCGTTACTTTTTTTACACTATCGGAACTGTTGCGAATAGACTTCATTTTAGAAGTGATATCTTTGCTCCACAAACTTAAATACATACTTCCGGTGTCAAAAACGAGATGTTTGAGTTTTTGATTTATCGTTACAGGCATCAATATATGCCCTTCGTGTTCAACGATAGGTATTGTATCGGTAAAGACATGTTCATTGCCTGCCTTTACGGTAGAAACTTCTAAGGCAAAGACAACAAGTAACAACAGAATCTTGCAGTATACAAGCCAAGCAAACGAACTATTATTTGCTTTCATTATGCTTGCCATTTCAAAACAAAGGGTTACCTTTGCAAAAAAGAAAGGAAGATTATGGCAATAGAAATTAAGGCAATACCTACCTTGGAAGGTAAGGATGCAGAAAGATTCATAGAACGTGCTGATGAAGCAGAACGCAAGTTCAAGGGCTTTGACGGCATAGAGAATACACCCGCATTTAAGGCGATGCAGAGCATTCTGCGTAAATCAGGAATGGCAAAATAATGGGACGGCGTTATATTCCTGTTAACGTTGTAGGAGCTGGAGCTTATCTATACAGGCGGTAAGAAGTGGCGATCCCCTCGAGTTAGATACGAGACTGATGTATTTTGATTTGATGGATTTATCTACTTCAGATGCAGACAATAACAGATAAACTCGTAATAGAGAAATTGCTTACGAGGCTCACTACGTACATTGCCAATAAGCTGCACCTGTCAACCATGGCAGCTGTCGGTGCAGTATGCATGTCAAAGGTAGCCAATGAGTTGGCTGGTGGAAAGATACCAGAAGGAACTACATTTGATGAGTTGTCGGAACGACTGTTCAAAGAAGTGACGATGGCTGGCAAATGATACCTGATATTTCTATTTGAACAAGCCATACTCAAGAGCTTCCTTTAAAAAGGATCATGAAATCCTTATAAAAGAAGACAACCAGTCTCTAGAAAACTAAAAAAAAGTATGTACGAACATACATCACTTTGGAAATAATGTTGTACCTTTGTACACAATACAAAACAGTATG
>Ga0256406_1005034_pt1 | contig 14503 bp, 18 predicted proteins | sample RumenRJG_03DNA_FD_185986 | JGI IMG/M metagenome (GOLD analysis project Ga0256406, IMG submission 185986) | Bovine rumen microbial communities from Lethbridge, Alberta, Canada - RJG_03 | ecosystem: Host-associated > Mammals > Digestive system > Stomach > Rumen | place: Canada: Alberta | collected... | reverse complement strand
TTTCAGATGATATCATTGATTTGTCCATATCGCCGAGAAACCTCGGCGGACTAATTACTACTCAAATACCATAGAGGGTATTATTTACAGAAAAAGATTCACAGTCTCATTACTCAGTTCTTTCATAGTCATCTGTGTAAAAAATAGCGGGATATTCATCCCGCCTACGGTGGCCCAAAGAGCTTTCGCCCAGGCCAATCCTTATTTAAGAATATTATAAAGCATCGATAACCATAATTCAATACCTTGAATCATGAAATACTTTGTTTCTCCAGGACTCATCCTTCCCCATCCACATACTCCATAATATCTTCGACCTTGCAGTTCAGTATCCGACACAGCATGTCTATCGTATGTGTACTCACATTCTGATTCCGCTTGAGGCGCGTAATCTGACCGGGGCTGACACTATAATAATGGATCAACAATACTGCTTTATGCCGGTAAAGGCCTGTGATAAACTATTGTCATATAATAGTTGCAAAGGCAACGGATGCATTCCTTGGATCCATAAAGCCTGGGGAATAACAATGACCGAGAATTATAAATGTGAGTACAAAGTAAAAAACATGCAGTATCCCCAGTGGAACTATATCGGAAACTTTAACTGGTTAATGGCAGCCGGTATCGTGTTTTCTATTGGTCTATTCTCTTTTGTCGGATTTAAGGCATGGGCTAACGGCAATATGCTCACATTTGTTTTTATGATCGTCGCCCTGGTTATGTTTTTATTCGTAATGGGGAAGTGGTGGAAAGCCCATAAGATGATCAAGGACAAATATGGTCACGAAGACTGGCACAGAGTGATCGTAATAAATGACGATGGTGTTGTTCAGACAGAGCTGACATCGAGAGGAACTGTTCCTGAGAAATACGCATTCGCAGACATTGCGGAAATGAAAGAAGACGATGATGAACTGACCGTGAGCACAACTGATCGTCATTTCATCAGGATGAAAAAGGATTCCTTTACTGTCGGTAATTGGGAAGATTGCAGGCAGTTTATCGAGAATCATATGAATAAGGTTACATCATAGTCCTGAAACAGAGGCATGACCAACGGCCCCGAGGACAATATCTACAGCTACGTCAGCGTATTTGCGGAGCAGGATGATGGATAATAGAAACCATAGGACTGCAAAAATACTGATTTTGATTCCCATAGTGATCTTTGTTGTCACGGCGTTATGCATGGGACTTGCTACAATACTTGAGCTTCCGACAGACAGAGGAGTTGTCTATTCTATCTTCGCAGGAATCGGGATACTAAGTATGTTCCTATCGCCATTGCCTTGCCTGGTTATTTCTATAGTGGGAACGATGTTTGCTGCAAAAGCAACGAAAGAAGGAATCATACAGTCCCGCAAGTTCTTCATAATTGGAATCATCGAGATCGTTGCCTATATTGTAGGCGTGATTCTTGCGGCAACGATGTTCTACTACGGTCAGAGTGTGTAAAGGAACAACAGCAAAACGATGGTATTGTTAAATAAGTTGAAAAAGAAAGACGGCGGTGTGTCTGCCATCGAGAAGCTGATCAATGAACCATATAGTCAGCAGTATTTCGACGAGTGCAAATTTATATGGAAGAACTATGTCCCGGAAAGGGGACAGTGCACTTGCCTGCAGGGAGAATTGCTGAGAGAAATTGAATTGATCCGATACGAGGCCCAGGACAATGGGAATGTGAACTGGGATGACGATTATTCCTATTTCTGCGATTTCATTGCTCGGTCTCTATCAGAACAGCCGATGTTTTCAGGTGAAGAGAAAGCGGAGATAGATGCGATAATGCAGCATCTTAAGGGATGCGGACAATATGCTGTTGCCTTTGCATCAGGAGACATTAGTGAGAACGATCTTGATCCTGATAGACTGGCATATACAGCAGATAACCTGTATGACATTATCAACGACAAGATCGGCAAACTGCAGAGAGAGCATCCGGAACCAGTGCCGTACGAACACATTCCGGAGATCAGTAGATAGAAACTATTCGTCTTGTTATTGGTACTCGATAGGGGAGTTACGCGCATTGCTCTAAAGAAACGCCCCCTGCGCTTCGCTCGGGGGGCAATACGCCTGCCAATTCGATGCCTGCTGACGCAGGCTGGCAGGCTGCGATCCGCCGTCCTGCGCGCGGCTCGGCCGTGCTCGGACCGTGACCGTCCACTGGACGCTCACGCCCTTTCGGGTTCGACTCCCCTATCGAAGAAGGATCAAAATAACGAAACAGGGCCCGTTGGACCCTGTTTCATTATTGGCTAAAGAAGATAGTTTCAACAAAAGGAGGGTAATCGTTATTTTGCGTAACGCTTGCCACATGTAGTGCGGTTTAATGCACATCCAAATGACAGACGAACATTTGGCAGGATGATTCCCGCGATAATGAGAACCGCCCCAATAATGCCGGATACTCCCAATGAATCTCCCATCATCAGCCATCCCAGTACTGCGGTTGTCAGAGGATTGATGGCGCCAATGATCCCGGCGCTTTCTGAGGAAAGCGGCTTTTGCGCTACTGGCTGGATCGTGAATCCAAAGGCAGTGCAAAGAACTGCTAGGGCTATAAGCATAATCCATTCATGACTGTTCTGCGGCAGGTGAGGTGTTTCGAACAAGAATGATGCCGCCAGACCCAAAATTCCCATGAACCCGACGTAAAGAATGCCGAGTGTCAGTGGGTCGTATTTTTTTGAAATACGATCTGTAATGATGATTGCGGCAGCATAGGTCAGCGCGGCAAAGATGCAGAGAATTTCACCCAGGCCTATGTAACTACCAAGGAGGGTGCCGTTACCGTTTGGGGTCCCGTCAGCAGAACCACCAAGGACAATCAATCCGATTCCAATGAATGTAATGACCGTGCATGCGATGATAATTAGTCTCGGGAACCTGCGCAGCAGTATCGTTTCGAGGACGGGGACGATGACTATGGCGCTGTTTTCCAAAAAGGAGCAGGTGGAAGCTGTTGTATACTGAAGTCCAATCAGTTCAGCAGCCATGCACAGAAAGTACACTCCGCCCAGCAGGAACGAAGCATGAACCATGCGTGGATTTGACTTGACGTCTGTAATGACTTTGCGTGAGAAAAACACAAAGAGAATGAGAAACGCAAGCAGGAAGCGAGCTCCCAGGAGATTCAGCGGTTCCATGCTTCCAAGCAGGTGCTTGGAAAACAAGAACGAGGAACCGCGGGCGATGCTCAGAGCTGCCATGAGCAAACAGCCGGTTTTGAAACTGATTTTTATGTTGTTCCCGTAACTATTCAGCATCAGTATTACCTCAGCTTTCATCAATTCTTGACATTATTGTATCGGGATTTTAATATTGAGTAAATCGAAGGATAATCAATATATGTTTGACTAAAAATCAAGAAAGAGGAGTGGACATGGATACCGAACGTATCGACGCATTACTATGCGCTATCGAAGAGAGAAGTCTCACAGCCGCAGCAAAGAAACTGGGATACACGACATCAGGAATCAGTAGGATGATGGTGGCACTTGAGAAAGAAACCGGTTTTCCGCTATTGGTACGCAGCCGCAGCGGCGTGGTTCCTACAGAGGAGTGCCATCAGTTGTTGCCTCTGATGCAGGAAATGCTCGCGTTAGCCGATCGATACGACCAGTTTGCGGGGGAATTGGTTGGACTGGCGCGAGGAACGATCCGAATCGGAACGTCATATTATGCATATTACGACTGGTTCGCCAGATTGATCGCCGAGTTCCAACGGCTGTATCCTGGAATCAAAGTACAGATAATCGAGGGAACCAGTACAGAATTGATTGACGCTATGGAGGAACATCGAGCAGATCTATGCATCATTAGCCGCAGACCGGGCAACTATGATTGGATTCCATTGAAACAGGATGAGCTGCTGGCGTGTCTTCCGGAAGGACATCCTTTGGCAAAGAGAAAAACATTCCCAGTGAAAGCCTTTGCAACTGAAGATTTCATAGAACTCTATCCGGGGAAGGAAACGGACAACTCACAGATGCTGCAGCGGAATGGGATTACGCCCCGCGTCAAATACTCTACGTCTGATAATTATGCCGCCTATGCGATGGTTGCCGCAGGATTGGGAATCACATGCACAAACGCAATTATTGGGGAATCATTCAAAGAAGGCGTTCGATACCTGCCGCTCTCACCCAGGCAGCCTGTCGAAATCGGCATTGCCATACCTAAGAAAAAGGAACTGTCGCCTGCTGCCAAACGGTTTGCAGAGTTTGCGCGGGAACAGTTTGCATAAAAAGAGGATGTGCGAATTTTTGTTGAAACTGCACATCCTTATTGGTACTCGATAGGGGAGTCGAACGGGACTCGGAATCCTGAACACCGCATGTACGACTTGCGGCTTTCCGATCACCCTACGGGTTCTCGGGCCGCAAAAGCACAAGGAGTTTCCGCGAAGCAAGCTTCGGGACAACTCCATTGTATGGAGGTTTATGGCCACACTGTCCGGCGGTGTAATCAAAAGTGTAATCAAAAAAAGTATAGCAGGAAATTATTACCACATACTTGACAGCAATGATAGTTCTGATAGAATAATAGTACTTGAGCTGGTCGTAAGACCCAGGTTCAACCAAATTGGCGTGGGAGACTCCCCGCCACTTTTTTTAACAGGGAGAATTGCATGAGTACATTGAGTATTTTTATCGATGAGTCAGGTGACATCGGTGAATACCAGGCACACTCGCCATACTATATCATGACCCTTGTTTTTCATGATCAAAATGATTCTATTGATAATCACCTGAAACATCTGAATAATGAGTTGGCAAACCTGGGGTATGGAGATATGGCTGTTCATACTGAACCGCTGATACGACGGGAAGAGGCATACTGTAACTTGAGACCTAACGAACGCCGCTCTATCCTTACAAAGTTGTATTTCTTCGCATTGAGAGCCCCTATACAGTATAAGACGATTATTGTAGAGAAGAAGGAGTGCCGCGATGTGTTTGACATTGAAGCCAAGCTTGCACGTGAACTGGCGGCCTTCATAAGGAGTAATCTGACTACATTCCAAAGCTTTGATAACATCATTCTCTATTATGATAATGGTCAGAGAATCATAAACAGAATTATTAATACAGTGTTTGCAACAGAATTGTCAGATTATACAGTTCGAAAGGTTATGCCAAAAGACTACAGGCTTTTCCAGGTAGCCGATCTGATATGTACTATTGAACTAACAAAGCAGAAGCTTGCGCATGGCGGGCTATCAAAATCCGAACAGTACATATTCCATTCGAAGAAAGCATTCTATAAGGATTTCGTTAGGCGGTTGGAGAAGAAGCAACTGTAATACTGTTATTCCTCATCCACATACTCCATAATATCCTCGACCTTACAGTCAAGTATCCGGCATAGCATGTCGATGGTATGGGTGTTTACGTTCTGATTTCGCTTCAGGCGCGTAATCTGACCGGGACTGACACTATAGTAATGGATCAACAATACTGCTTTATACCGGCAAAGGCCTGTGATAAACTATTGCCATATATAGTTGCAAAGGCAACGGATCGGAGGTACGACCCATCAGGTGTTCTAACTGCGGGGAAAAGTTAATAAAAGGATCCAAGTTCTGCGACATATGCGGGACGCCCTGTTCCACGCCAGAGCATCAGGAGTATCTGAAAAAGCGGGCTCGCAGAAAATGGATCATTCTGATAGTCGTCGGCTGTGTTCTGCTGGCTCTGGTCGGTGCATTTTTTGGATGGCTGAAATGGCTGGAGCGTGATAATGAAAGGCTCCATGAAGAGTACAGTCTCGCCGATGTGGAAGCGAGAGTCAGCCCGGAGGAATTCGAGAAGATCGAGCTGGGAATGACTCTCGATGAGGTGGAGGAGATTATCGGCGGCAAGGGCCGGAAGATGTATGAGAGCGATTACAGCATAGAGTACGGATGGCCCGGTGAGTACTATGTGGATGAGCCTTTCGATTACCGCCTGGATGCCACTTTCAGAAAAGAAGATAAGACGCTATTTTCCATTGAAGAGGATGACATCGTCTTTGGGGAAAAGGCCAGAGAGTTCGACGATATACAGAAGGATCAGGATTACTCGAAACTGGATGTCCCGGTGGTCAGGAAAAAGCAGTTGAAGAGGCTTGAGGAAGGCATGTCATACAGTGAGGTGGCGTCCATCCTGGGTGGCGATGGAGTGCAGATCTCCGAGAGAAGAGATATCAACTCCAGAGGTAGCGAGCCAAACAGAGAGACCGAAGTCTCGATCCACGCCAGTTATGTCTGGAAGTGCATCCGCAAGAAAGATGGCGGAGAGTGGATCGTCGTTCTGGGCTTCAGGGATGGAGAACTGAGTTTAACGACCGATCCCCTGCAGGATTTGATGATAGAATAATAAAGGACACGATATGAAGTGTAAAAAGTGCGGAGCCCAGCTGCCGGTCAGTGCCAAATACTGTGACATCTGCGGCACTAAAGTTGTAAGAGAGACATATGAACAGCGGGCAGCCCGGGAGACACAGGAGCGTGCAAAAGCAACAAAGAGAAGGAAGGTCAGAAGGATCGTAATTGCTGCGGGGATCCTAGCCATTGCCGTGACAGCCTGGGCCCTGCTTTGGCCAAAGAACATAGATTTCAACCCTGATCTCTACAGCAAAAGCAACAAAGTCAGCGCAGAGCAGTACGCCAAGATATCCAAAGGGATGACATACAAGCAGATCAGAGATGAACTTGGCAAGGGATATAATGATGGGAGCTTCGGCAATGCATTCTGGGGGTCCAAATACTATATCTGGCCGGGAGAATACATCGATAAGGGACTGCTCTACTCTGAAGTGAGAGTATTCATCGATAAGGAAAACAAGAAATGTGACCACCTTTCTGAACGTAATGTCATCGATGGGGAAGAGATCTTCGAGAACCTGTCGAATGATAGAAAGGCAATGACCAAGAAGAAAAAGGAAGATATCGAGGCCATAAAGCCAGGCACCACCTACGAGCAGGTGGTAGATCTTCTTGGGATCGAAGGGGTCCTGATCGAATCGGAATCCAATTCCGAGGGCAATGTAGAAAAGACATACAAGTGGCATTACTACGATGAATATTACTACAAACAGGAAGCCACTATATATTTCGATAAGGGCAAGGTCAGAGACGTATATGTGTACTGATCAGAGGCGAAGGAGATAACAATGAAGTGCCAATACTGTGATACGAAACTTAGAAAGGAATCCATGTTCTGCTGGGAGTGCGGCAAACCGGTCAATGCCAAGGCCTGTTACCTGAAGGAACTCAAGGACTCCGGCAAGGCTCTGACCAGACAGACTGACAAAGACAGCATGAAAGTCATCATCGACATGACGGAGAGGATCTTCAACCGGACCAATGAGAACCCGAAACTGGCAGGCGATGCCAGATCCTTCTTTGAGTATTATCTGCCCATCCTATGCAACGTGCTGGGTAAGTACAAGGATATCAAGGAAGGGAACGCCACAGACAGGGATATCTCCGACATCGAAGATGAACTGACTGAGACCCTGGATGTGACGGAGAGAGCCTTCGAGATCATGCTGGAAGAGCTCTATGACAAGGATATCATGGATGTTGAGCTGGATCTGAAGCTGCTCAGAAACCTGATCGCCAAGGATGGCCGAAAGGACTCGGATTTCGGATTGGAGGAATAATGGCGATAATAGGAATCGACCTTGGAACTACAAATTCATTGGGCAGCGTATACAGGAACGGGAGCGTTGAACTGATCCCCAATGCCTACGACTCATTTATGACCCCCAGCGTGGTAGCGGTCAAACCTGATGGAGAGGTACTGGTTGGTTTGCCGGCGAAGAAGTATCAGCTGGAGCATCCGGAGAATGCGGCATCCCTCTTCAAGCGCAAGATGGGCACTAACGAGAAAATAAAGGTAGGGAAGAGAAGCTTCCTTCCGGAAGAGCTCAGCAGTCTGGTGATCAGATCTATCGTGTCTGATGCAGAGCGATTTCTCGGTGAGAAAGTCGAGGAAGCGGTAATCTCCGTGCCGGCATATTTCTACGATGAACAGCGTTATGCAACGAAGAAGGCTGGAACGCTTGCAGGAGTCAAGGTTGAGAGGATCATCAACGAGCCCAGTGCAGCGGCTCTGGCCCTTTACTATATTGAGAACAAGGAACAGCATATCCTGGTCTTCGACTTCGGCGGTGGCACCCTGGACGTAACTGTAGTGGACTGTCTCGGAAATGTGGTCGGGATCGAAAGCATAGCCGGAGACAACATGCTGGGAGGCTCTGACTTCGATGCCATCATAAACGACAGTTTCGTTAAGGAACACGGCCTTTATGAACTTGACCGGCTGGAACGTGAAGCACTTCTTACGGCCTGTGAACAGGGCAAGATCAGACTGACGAAGGATAAGGAGACTGAAATTGCCTTTGTAAGAGAAGACGGGATGAAGTTCACCAGCCACTACACTTTGAAACGCCTCGCAGAAGAAAGCGAAGAGATCCTGAAGAAGATAAGGAACGTGGTCAACCATGCTCTGCGTGATGCGGAAGCGGGAGTCGAGGACATCGACGAAGTCGTCATGGTGGGAGGCTCAAGCAAGATGCCTCTGGTTCAGTCCTACATGCAATTCCTTTTCAAGAAGATCCCTTTGGTGACTGTCAACTGCGATGAACAGATTGCACTGGGTGTAGGAGCGTTCTGTGGTATAAAGGCAAGAGAAGAGGGTATCAAACAGTACAGCCTGTCCGATGTCTGTCCCTTCTCTCTTGGGACAAGTGTGCTCAATGAGGGCAATCCGGATAAACCATACAACCTGGTGATCATCCCCAGAAACTCCATGCTCCCATGCTCCATAGAGAAAAGCGTGGTCACGTCGTCGAACAATCAGAAAGAACTGAGGATCGGCATATACCAGGGCGAGGCCATGTATGCTGAAGACAACAGAAAACTGGATGAGATCAAGGTCAGGGTTCCTGCCAGAATCGCCGGAAAAGAAGGAGCATCCATACGATACACATATGATATCAATGGCCTTCTGATCATCGACGTAACTACGACAGCCGGTAAGCATGTAAGCAAGATGATCTCTCAGAACCTGACGGAGGATGAACTCAAAGCTCACATCAAGGAACTGGAAAAACTGAAGACCCATCCCAAGGATGTTAAGGAAAACCAGGAACTACTGAAGAAGCTTGCAAAGGCAGCGGAAGACAACACCGGATATACACATGAATGGGTAATGACAGCTGCTGAATATTTCGAAAAGATCCTGGATGAACAGAACGTCTGGAAGATCGAGAAGATGAGAATGCAGATCGAAGGAGATCTGAGTAAGATAGCGACAGTCTCGGATGGCGACAGCAACGTAGTCGAGAACTTCCTGAAGACGTATGAAAGTGAGATCGAGTCCGGTGACGATGGTGAGATGACAAACACTCCTGAAGAGTGGGAGGTATTCAAGAAGTGGATAAACTGACGGCAGCCAAGATTCTGGGCGTAGAATACGACAGCTCCATAGAGGATATCAGAGCCGCATTCAGAGCCAAGACAGAGGAAATCAATCTGGAGGATGACCCTCAGGAGTTTGCACTCATACAGACGGCATACAGGACACTGACAAAATCCGGTAGTGGAGCAGGGCTATCATTGCCCGGGGATACGGGTACAGTATTTCACGCGGATGAAGATCTGTCATCCGATGAGATGGATGATGCAGCCGATGGGATGGACGATCCGGGCATCGAATATGCCGAAGGTGAAGAAACTCTTTTTGCCGGGATCGTAGAGGAGGAAACGGCAAAGGACAGGGAAGAATATGAAAGACAGAAGGCCAGGGAGACCTTCATCGCTTTGCTTCAGTTTCCGAAATCGAGTTACGATTATGTCCAACTGTTGGAGATCGCCAGGATGTGTGATCTCAGAGGAGATGAATGCAGAGGAATCGTAAAGCAACTGACCACAGTTCGCAATCTCATCAGGAGAGGGGACAATCGAGTTCGCAGGACAGAAGGATTCGATGAATTCGTAGGCTACCTGTATTCGCGTATGGGTAAGACATATCATCCCAAGTTACTCAGGCTCAAATATCTGGTTGTGATCCTGGTCGCTGCTTATCTTGCCATACCGGCGGTAGCCGGGGTTGTCATGGGAGTTGTTGAATCATTCACCGGCGAGATGGATAACATGGAAGGGATGGCAGACAAAGTATCCTTCGTCGTGATGATGGTTCTGTCGGCTCTGTTCATCATTGGGCTTATCATCATTCTCCGGAAGACGAGGGAAATGCGCCGCAGCAAAAGAACTGTGATCGTAGTCGCATACATCGTTGCCTTTATGATCATCGAAATGGCAGTGATCCTGATTACTTATAGTATGTTGAGGTAAGAAACGAATGAATAATGCAGAGATAAATGATAACAAAAGAGAAACGAGACTATTGGTCGGGAAAATCATGCTGTTTGCCTGCATAGGGATCTCGACGGTTATTGTGATATGCAACATTTTCGCAACCTTGCCAAATGCACAGGGGACGAACTATCTGATGGAGTCATATAACCCGTCCTTCATCGATAATGCATGGATGGCTACGTTATTCTGGGCTCCTGTAGGCTGGATCCCCAACATAATAGCGGACGTGCTGGTGCGCAAGTGCGGAAAGAAGTTTTTGATACTGAAAATCATAAGTTGGGCGCTCTACCTGTTCGTGGGCCCGACGGGGATCTGCAATCCCATACCGCAGAGTGCGTAAGGGAGATGACATGGATACCAAAGATATCAAAATGGAAAGACGAGTAAAAGCGGGGAAGATAATATTATTAGCTTGTATAGGGATCTCGGCGATCATAGTCGTATGCAATATAATCGTTGTAGTCGCCATGGAATCAACCCTGATCAATCTTCCATATGATATGCACTTTGTTGATAGAGCGTGGTTGGCAACTGTTTTTTGGGTACCCATAGGATGGATTCCCAACGTTGTTGCAGGTGTGCTTTTACGTAAATGCGGGAAGAAGTATCTGATACTGAAAATCGTCAGTTGGGTCCTGTATTTCCTTGTGGGCCCAACGGGAATCTGCAATCCGATCCCGATGAGTGTGTAGTAAATGAATGTGAATGAGAATAATAGCAATAAAATAAGTTCAATACTTATAGGTTCGGCGATCGCGATCGGCCTTTCTTTTTTCATGGATCGATTCATGATCTATCGTGTTATGAACTGGACCGAACTGTTCGCCCTATGGATACATGTAGATATATGGGATTCTTTTTTCTGGGCGTATACATTGCTTGCAGGGGTCATCTGCTTCGTTCTGTTCCTCATAGTGAAAACCATATTGGGGTGGTTACTCAAGATCAGGGTATGGGGCAGGGGGTTCTTCCTGTCGGTAGCAGTAGGTGCGCTCATATATGCAGCCGGTTCCGGGATCTATGAGTATTTCAGAGCAGGATACGCTCTGGACAGATTCGTTTTCCTGATCGTTATGTGGGCAGTAGTGGGAACTTTGTGCTTCGTTGCCTTTGCACTTACAAAAGATCATGACACATATGTCGAAGAAGAAGCAGTTTCAGATCGAAACTCTTACCGGATCTACTATGCCCGTACATTTTACAAGTGGTTCATCGTTGGATACTTCGTACTCTTCACGGGGATAAACTACATGCTCATCAGTATTAACGGATGGAAAATGGCGACCATGTTATTTGCCCTGTGCACCTATGCTTTCGTGACCCTGATGCTGCTGTTCATGTACCTTTCCGGGATCTTGAGAAAAGGATATCTTCTCGAAGTGGATAACAGGGGGATCAAGGTCAGATACGGAAAGATAGGGTTTATTCCATGGGGAGATGTGGAAGGGTTCGAGATATCTGCGTCAAATGGCCATGACATCCTTGGGATCAGGATCAGAAATGAAGAGGAGTATTTGGGCAGAATGTCTGCATTCAGGAAAATGATGACTAGACAGAGAAAATTCTTCAGCGACTCTATGTTTGAGATCGACTTCGATGTGGCTGATGAACTATTACCTACGGCTCTCGATGAGATCATGAAACGAGCACCGAGGACGACAGAGACACACTGGTCGAAGGGGCAGAGCACCGTAGATGTCATAGATCATAATGAGGCAGTTCAGAAGATGCCTGCAGACGCAAAGCCTGTCCTGATATCACTGGTCGCCGTAAATGTTGCTGTGTATCTGATGGATCTTCTTTACTCGATACCCTTGCCCTACTTCGGGAGCCAGTCAATTATCGATGCATTGCTCCTGGGGCCGCAGATGGACATGGGGGCTGAGCTTTTTGGAATAGACACCGATGCTATATCACATGGCCAGTATTACCGGCTGTTCACCCATGCATTCCTCCATGCCGACATCATGCATCTCGGGCTCAATATGCTGGCCCTTTTCTTCATCGGCTCAAGGCTGTTATGCACATACAGCAAGGGAACGGTCATGGCCTGGTATGGTGCAGGGATCATTGGCGGAGGGGTTGCGGATATGGTCGTAGCTGCCATAACGGGAACGCCCATTTACGCCATTGGTGCAAGCGGTGCGATATTCGGGCTCCTTGGCGGAAGCCTGGCGCCGATGGTATATGGAGCGTTATGGATCAAAGGCAAAGGAGCAAGCCTCAGGGCTGTCGATAGAAAAAACATCTTCGAGTATGCGGCATTTGTATTGGTCATGCTTATCCCCGGGTTTTTCGAGGAAGGTATCAGTTGGGAAGGACATCTGGGAGGACTGCTGGGAGGGTTTATCGCCGGGTTAGTGATGATGCTGTTTAGGCAGAAGAAAAGCGGCCAACTCTGATATGAACTGAAACGGCGCATATACAATAGAGTTAAGGAATAGAATTATGGGATTGTTTGATAGACTAACAAACAAAAAAGAGAATAGCGTCTCTATTGAGGGGCTGATCAACGAGCCATACAGTCAGCAGTATTTCGATGAGTGCAAATACATATGGAAAACCCATGTCCCGGAGAGGGGACAGGCCAGCTGCCTTCAGGGAGAATTGCTGAGAATAATCGAGATGATCCGGTACGAAGCTCAGGACAATGGGAACGTGAACTGGGATGATGACTATTCCTATTTCTGTGATTTCATCGCCCGGTCTCTATCAGAACAGCCAATGTTCTCCGAGGAAGAGAAAGCAGAGATAGAGGCAATAATGCAGCATCTGAAGGAGTGCGGACAATATGCCTGTGCCTTTGCATCAGGAGAGATTACTGAGAACGATCTGGACCCTGACAGACTGGCATATACTGCAGATAACCTGTATGACATTATCTGCGACAAGATCGGCAAATTGCAGAAGGAACACCCGGAGCCGATATCGTACAGGCATCATGGGGAGATCCTTAGATAGCAGAGGTGTGAAAATGGGATTGTTTGATATGTTCAAAAAGGACAAGTCGCAGAGTCAGAGATCACAGCGACGCATTTCTATAGAGCTTGGTGATATCCAGACGGATAAAGGAATTGTCCGAGATGTAATAGAATATGACTTCGGCTTGGTAGAGGGAAAAACCACATCTGACAAATGGGGCAATGATTTTAAACTCGTGTGCGATAAAAGGGAGCAGTTTCCATATGCACAGAAGTGCCTGTCATATCTGGATTCCATGACTGCTGAAATGGAGCAAAGGCTAAGAAAGTACCTGTATCGTTATTATGAGGACGTTGCATCTTGGATCGATGAAGAAGAAGTTAATGCAATCGGCCCAATCGCCGAAGATACAGTTATGGAGCACATCCATATCGGCTCAGTGATTGTCGGTGAAAGTTGCAGGCAGGATCGGATCGAGTTTCACATTGAAGGAACCTGTGACTGGGAACCGGAGCATGGCTTGGAGATAACGATTTCAGACGACAAGATCCTTTACGTGGGCCCATATGAAGATTACGAGCCCAATACACAACGGTTATCTTATGCTTTGGAGCATTACGGCTATTACGACACGGATGCAGACCCGATAATGAACTATGCGGATAAGGAGTGAAGGTTATAGCCTAATGACACCCGATTAGGTGAAAACGATAAAGAAAGACCTGCGTAGATTTATAGAAAACAAAGCTGAAATCAAAGAAAAAGCGTAAAAAAACAGGAGAGAGCAGATGGTTTGGCTAATAACGGGGATCTTATATATTGTTCTGATTTTTGCAGGTAGACTGAATGCTCGGCAGCATGCAGAAGCAATAAATGATCCTGACATATCTCCAATGAACTTCGTCATTACACAATACAATAAAGTTCTGGTTTTCGTTCCGATTGTTTTTTTGACACTTGCATTGTTCCTTGGTGTCCTTCTGTTTATACAGGACGGAATATCGGCATGGATGCTGGGACCCATTATTTTTCTTTTGCTATCGCTTTATAGCTACGCGCTATTATTTGTGTGGAAAATTCAAGTCATAGATGATGATATTATTTCGCTCACTCTAAAATTTTGTGGGATTTGTCAAGAGAAGGGACTTATGCACAGTTGCCGGCCTGGCCGAGCCCCTGCGTAAGGCTCAGGCCAGGAGCGGC
>Ga0256406_1005033_pt1 | contig 14503 bp, 11 predicted proteins | sample RumenRJG_03DNA_FD_185986 | JGI IMG/M metagenome (GOLD analysis project Ga0256406, IMG submission 185986) | Bovine rumen microbial communities from Lethbridge, Alberta, Canada - RJG_03 | ecosystem: Host-associated > Mammals > Digestive system > Stomach > Rumen | place: Canada: Alberta | collected... | reverse complement strand
TCCTCCGTGTGGAGCTCCCTCGTGCCGTCGAAGACATAGTCGGAGGAGATGTGGACGAGGCGGATGCCATGCTCCGCGCAGGTGCGGGCCAGGAGCGCCGGGCCCTGGGCATTGGCCTTCCAGCAGGAGATGCGCCCCTCGGGGGTCTCGGCCCTGTCCACTGCCGTCCAGGCGCCGCAGTTGATGACCGTGCCGTAGAGGTCCCAGTCATACTGCGAGTAGGCCTCGGGGTCTGCCATGTCGAAGGTGTCTATGTCGCAGAAGTCGAAGGAGGGGAGGAGGCCCCGCTCCTCGGCGAGCGCCCTCACGGCGCGTCCCAGCTGGCCCCTGCATCCCGTGACGAGGGTCCTCTTCGGGGCCATGGGCACGACGTCCGCAAGCATCGGATGGTGCAGGTCGGCCTCGGAGAGCGTGGCCTCCGAGAGCGGGATGGGCCACTGGATGCCGAGGGCGGGGTCCGCCAGGTTCACGAAGGTGTAGGTGCGCTTGAGCTCCGCCGACCAGTGGGCATCGACGAGGTAGGTGTAGGCGGTGCCGTCCTCCAGCGCCTGGAAGGAGTTGCCGACGCCGCGGGGGACGTATATCGCGCGCGACGGGTCGAGGATCGTGGTATAGGCCTTCCCGTAGGTGGCAGAGCCCTCCCTGAGGTCCACCCATGCCCCGAAGACCGAGCCTGTCGCCACGGAGATGAACTTGTCCCAGGGCTCCGCATGGATGCCGCGCGTGACGCCCCTCTCCGCGTTGAAGGAGATGTTGTTCTGGACCACGTGCAGGTCGGGGATCCCGAGCGCCACCATCTTGGCCCTCTGCCAGTTCTCCTTGAACCATCCGCGGGAATCCCCATGCACGGAGAGCTCCACGACCTTGAGGCCCTCTATCCCTGTCTCCGTGACGGAGAGGCCCTTCTCGAATGCGAAATCGGACATGCCTCTTCCTCCTCCTACTGGCCCTGCTCCGCGTACCTGCGCTCGGTGGCCTCCTTGGCGGGGCGCCACCAGGACTCGTGCGTGCGGTACCACTCTATGGTCTGCGCGAGGCCCTCGGCGAAGTCGGTGTGCACCGGCCTCCAGCCGAGCTCATGCTCCAGCTTCGTGGGGTCGATCGCATAGCGCCTGTCATGGCCGGGCCTGTCCCGCACCCAGTCGAAGGCATCCTGGGGCTCTCCCATGAGGGAGAGGATCTCCCTCAGGACGTCGATGTTCGACCTCTCGCCGCTGGCGCCTATGAGGTAGGTCTCGCCTATCCTCCCCTTCGTGAGGATGTCCCAGACGGCGCGGGAGTGGTCCTCGGTGTGTATCCAGTCGCGCACGTTCTCCCCCGTGCCGTAGAGCTTCGGGCGGATGCCGCAGAGGATGTTCGTGACCTGCCTCGGTATGAACTTCTCCACATGCTGGTAGGGCCCGTAGTTGTTGGAGCAGTTCGATATCGTGGCCGCAAGGCCATAGGTCCTCGCCCAGGCGCGGACCAGGAGGTCGGAGGATGCCTTCGTGGATGAATACGGCGAGCTGGGCCTGTAGGGGTCGTCAGGCTCGAAGCGCCTCGGCTCGTCCAGGGCGAGGTCCCCATACACCTCGTCCGTGCTGATGTGGTGGTAGCGGATGCCGTACTTCCTTGCAGCCTGCAGGAGCCTGTAGGTTCCCACGACGTTCGTCTGCACGAAGGGCTCGGGGTCGGCTATCGAGTTGTCGTTGTGCGACTCCGCCGCATAGTGGACGATCGCGTCGTGGCCGGGCACCACCTCGTCCAGCAGCTCCGCATCGCAGATGTCGCCCACCACGAGCTCCACCTGGGACTCCGGGAGGCCTGCTATGTTCGCGGGGTTCCCTGCATAGGTGAGCTTGTCGATGACCGTGATGTGGACCTCGGGATGCTCCCTCGCCACCCAGCGCACGAAGTTGGACCCGATGAAGCCGCAGCCGCCCGTGACGATGATGTTTCTCGGCTCGAAGATCTCCGCCATGTCCTAGTCCTCCCTGTTCCTGCCGTCCGGCACGATGGCGCCCTCCGCCACCGTGCGCAGATGCCTGCCGTAGTTGCTCTTGCCGTAGCGCTCCGCGCAGGCAAGGAGATGGTCCCTGGAGATCCACCCGTTCTCGTAGGCTATCTCCTCGGGCACGGACACCGGCAGGTCCTGGGCGCGCTCCACGGTGCGCACGAACTCCCCTGCCTCGAAGAGGCTCTCCATGGTGCCGGTGTCGAGCCAGGCATAGCCGCGCCCCAGCGTCACGACGTCGAGCGTGCCGTCCTCCAGATACATCCTGTTGAGGTCCGTGATCTCGTACTCGCCGCGGGCCGAGGGCACCACCCTGGACGCATACTCGGCGACCCTGCTGTCGTAGAAGTAGAGGCCCGTCACCGCATAGTTCGACTTGGGATGGGCCGGCTTCTCCTCGATCGAGACGGCATTGTAGTTTTCGTCGAACTCCACGACGCCGAAGCGCTCGGGGTCGTCCACCCGGTATCCGAAGACCGTGGCGCGGCCCTTCCCGGCATTCTCCGCCGCCCTCCTGAGGTGGCGGGAGAGGCCGTTGCCGTAGAAGATGTTGTCCCCCAGCACGAGCGCGCAGGCATCCCCGTCAACGAAGCCGGCCCCGTAGTGGAAGGCGCGCGCCAGGCCGTCCGGCTCGGGCTGCACCGCATAGGAGAGATGGATGCCGAAGTCCTCCCCATCTTTGAGCAGCCTCTCGAAGTTGGGGGTGTCCTGGGGCGTCGAGATGATGAGGATGTCCCTGATGCCTGCCAGCATGAGCGTGGACAGCGGATAGTAGACCATCGGCTTGTCGTAGACCGGCAGGAGCTGCTTGCTGGTCACGGTGGTCAGCGGATACAGCCTCGTGCCCGAGCCGCCAGCAAGAATGATGCCTTTCATAGGGCGTTCCTCCTGAACGTAGCAGAGTGCAGTGCTTGCAGAAACAATAGTAGCGTTAATTTCAGCTTGGGCATATGTCGGTACCAATATCACGCTGCAACAGCTTCTTCATGGGGGGGCACGGATGTATCGCCAAATAGCTGCCTGTGTGATAATTGTCCCCATGATTGAAGCTTTGTTCTGTGAGCTTCATAATCTCTAAAGCCCACAGGAAAAGAGCACTACCAATCTGACTGATTGGTGCAGCTGCAATGGCAGCACATAGGATTTAAACCCATACCATGTGATTGGCTGAAACGAGAGGAAAGTGCAGACTTGACACTGTCTACAGAAGAGCAAGCTCATGGTTACCGCGGCTATAAACCCCTGCATATGGCTTCCTGCACAGATATGTCTGATTTAAGCTATGCAAGGCACGTACCCTCGGCGAAATTGTGCCTGGCGGCGCTGCTTCTCGTTCAGCTTGCGGTCATGACATATTACGCTCTTGCCAAACAGGGCTTTTTTGTTGATGAGCTCTGGTCATATGGACTTGCAAACAGTCTCTATTTTCCGCATCTCTTTGGAAATGGCGCAATGGAGGGGAAATGGCTCACTCCACAGACATTTCATAGCTATCTAGAGGTAGATCCTGGAGAGCAATTCCGGTTTGATTCGGTAGTGTATAACCTGTCACAGGATGCGCATCCACCACTCTTCTTCATGGTGCTTCATGCGGTCTCTTCGTTTTTTCCTGGAACCTTCAGCAAATGGTATGGCATCGTGCCAAATATGGTCTATTACGTCATTTCGGCGCTAGCGCTCTATCGACTTTCCTGCAAGATTTTGAAAAGCGATTACAAAGCACTCATTCCGGTGTTGTGGTGGGGCCTCTGCGCCGGAACGATATCGCTCGTCATTTTTATACGAATGTATATGATGGCCAGCATGTTTGTCATGCTGCTGCTGAATATGCACTATGATCTGATTGTGGAGCACGATGAGCGTTACATCAAATTCGTGCAGCTGCTAGCGTTATCGTTTCTATCATTCATGTGCCATTATTTCATGTTCATTCTTGCGTTCTTTTTAGCTGCATTCACCTGCATCTGCCTTCTGTTCCAGAAACGTTGGAGGGCATTCGCCACCTACGCAGGCTGCATGGTTGGTGCAGTGTTGATTGCATTTGCCATGTTTCCTTCAGCCGCAAGCAATATTTTTGGGAACGGCTATGCGCAAGAGGGAACTTCGAGGAAATCTCTGAACGAAGTGCTGAACAAGATCATTCTGTTCTATTCGCTGACTGACGGAGATTTGTTTGGCGGCATCAATGCTCTCCAGACGCTTGCTCTTTTGTTCACAGCGATAGCAGCCATCACGAATCTCATCCGCCCCAGAAGAGATTGCGAACAGGGGGGTAGGCCGGCATTTGTGTTGACAATGACTGCAGCTGCAGCATTCTTCTTCATCGTTGTAGCCATTTCTGCACCATGGCCAAGTTCCAGATATGAGTGTTTTGTCTATCCCATTGCTGTCGTAGCGTCAAGCTGGGCAATCATCTCTGCAATTGATCTCCTTGCCAAGGCCAGGAAGCGGCATGCTACTGCTGCGTATATGATTCTTTCGGCAGGTATGGTGATTGTCTCTATGCTTAGCTATGGAACATATGTCAGCTATATCTATCCGCAAGAGGATGAAAATCTTCAGGCCATGACAAATTATGGTGACAGCTCAGTACTTCTGGTCACTTCTGATTATTACAAGGTAGTTCAAAAGTCCTTGGAGATTGAGAAGACGCAGGGTGTATTGGCTACGGTATCAGATCCAGCCAGCCTGGAAGCTGCTGCAAGACAGGTTGATCAGAACTCGAAGAGTTTCCTCGTCTATATCGATACGAATCCACACGAGCTTTATGGCAGGCTGCCGGAAGAAGTGATGGAGGATATAGTCGAAGACGCGGGATATGAGGGATATCGTTCAATCTCTGGATATACAGATACTCCAGGTGATGGTGTCGATCTACGGCTGTATGAAGTGTATGCCGACGCAGCCTAGGCGAACCCCCGGGACCACATAAGGATTTGCCGGATGACAATCCATATTAAGAAAGATGGCTACACTAAAACAATCGTGGAAAGAGCCATGGAGAGCTCGGGCGTAGATGCGCATGGAGAAGATAGATGGAGGTAGCTGGCGTGAAGGATAGAATTTCCGGTTTGGAAGAACGTTTTGGCCAGATCTTCAAATTCGGAATAGTCGGTGCTTCCAATACTGTCATCTCATATGTGGTCTATGCCATATTGGTCTACCTCGGCATGCATTATCTCGCAGCTAATGTCATTGCATATTTTGCCGGCGTCATAAACTCCTTCATTTGGAACAGCAAATACGTTTTTAAGGCTGAGGAGGATCCCAACAGAAATCCCTTCAAAGTATTTCTCAAGACATTGGCTGCCAGCGCTTTTACAGGGCTTGTAGTCAATAACGTGTTGCTCGTATTATGGGTGAATGTACTGAATCTCAGTGAATATTTAGGCCCGATATTGAATGTATTAGTGACGTTCCCAATTAATTATATTCTTAATAAGTATTGGGCTTATAAGAAGGAAGGATAGTCAGGAATGCAGCCTTCAAATGAGCGTTCTCATGCACCTATGTTCTTTCTTGTCATCCCCTGCTTCAATGAGGAAGAAGTCTTGCATGAAACGGCAAGCAGACTTAGGACAAAGTTTGACCAGCTGATACAGGACAGGCTTGCTGATCCGGAGAGCCGTGTTCTCTTTGTAGATGATGGATCGAAGGACTCGACCTGGAAGATCATTTCTGAGCTGCATGACGAGGATAGCTTGTTTTCTGGATTGAAGCTCTCCCGTAATGAGGGGCATCAGTCTGCACTGCTCTCTGGTCTTTTATATGCAGCACGCTACGCAGACGCAATCGGCTCGATGGATGCCGATCTGCAGGACGACATCAACGTCCTCGACCAGATGCTCGAGAAGATAGCCGAAGGCTACGATGTTGTGTATGGCGTGCGAAACAATCGTGATACAGACACCGGCTTCAAACGCTGGACTGCCCAAACGTTCTATAAGTTCCAGAAATCTATGGGTGTCGATACCGTCTATAACCATGCCGATTACCGAGTGATAACTAAGAGGGTCGCGGAAGATTTGGGGGAGTATAAGGAAGTCAACCTCTTCCTGCGCGGAATAATTCCTCTGATTGGATATAGGTCCTGCTGTGTTTATTACTCGCGAGGCGAAAGATTTGCAGGCGAGTCGAAGTATAACCTCAAAAAAATGGTCGCATTTGCGGTGGATGGAATCACATCTTTCTCCATCAAGCCGATCAAGATGATTGCTGTCAGCGGCTTCATTATTTTCCTGCTAAGTCTTATTGCGCTTATCTATCTGCTCATCGGGCATGCTGTGGGGGATGTTCAGATTGGATGGACGAGTACCATGGCTTCAATATGGCTGCTTGGAGGTCTGCAGCTTTTTGCCATTGGTATTGTCGGCGAATACGTGGGCAAGGCGTATCTTGAAGCAAAACGTCGTCCACGTTACTTCATCGATAAGGTTCTGCTGACTGACACACAGAAGCATGACGGGAAAGATGTCACATCGGACTAACTGAAGCCGACGGGCAAGGTTGAGCAAAGGTCTAGATTTCTCTCGGGAGAACAGTATGCCTGCAATAAGCGTCTGCATGCCAACATATAACGGAGCAGCCTATCTGAAAGAAGCGATAGATTCCGTTTTAAGCCAGTCCTTTACTGATTTCGAACTCATCATCACGGACGACTGCTCCAAAGACGAAACGTTGAGCATCGCACAATCTTATAGCGATTCAAGAATTCGGGTCTATAGGAACGAAACAAATAAAGGACTAGTTGGCAACTGGAATGAAAGCCTTGGCAAGGCGGAGGGACGCTACATTCAGTTCTTTTTCCAGGACGATATCATGGCACATAACAGTCTTGAGAGAAAGTTCGAACTGATGGAGGAGGATAAGTCGCTCGCCCTTTGTTTCAGTGCATCCTGCATTGTAGACTCCAAGGATGTTGTGACAATGCATAGACGTCCTTACAAGAAGACTCAGACCTTTGATGGAAAAGATTTCGCTCTCAAATCCTTCCGCTCGCATAACCTGTATGGAGAGCCGTCGAATGTCATGTTGCGACGTGCCGTTATGGAGGAGGTTGGTCTCTTTAATCCCGCGTTGTCGTATACGCCGGATTGGGAGTATTGGATAAGGATGTCGCTCCATGGAAATGTTGGATATGTAGACGAAGAGCTTTCGTCGTTCAGGGTTGCCAACACTTCCACCACATCAAAGCTTTTTGCAGGAAAAGATGGTGTGCTCGCGCAGGATGACCGTAATTTTATCGACAGTCTTCGTAGCCAGCCCGAATGGACGCTAACAGACAAAGATGTCAGAGCGCATATCAGATCAAACAAAATACGCAACTTCGCAAAGCGGATCTATTTTGCTACAAGACGCTCATAGTGTCCTTGAAAGCAATCCCGTACTTAAGAAGGGAGGGCGGCTGCAATTAAATGCAGCCGCCCTCTTGGCCAAGCATTGGAGATGGCTATAGGCTTAGGTAACTCTTCCAGAAATCAATTGATGTCAGATATGCCTTTGAAGCCTGGTATTCCTTCTTGAGTCTTTCCTTGTTCTGGCGGTAGTATTTGAGGTCGTTTTGATAGCGACTCCAGATCTGCTTGGCCCTATCTGCATTCTTATGGCGGATGATGCCCTTCTTGTTGAAGTTGTCGATAGCGATGAGCGTATCGGCACCGAAGAGCTTGCCTTCCTGACAGGACCAGCCGACACCATGTATGACGGGCACCGAGTCGATGAACGGCTTCAGGTCACCCCAGAGCTGGCCATTGAGCGATTTGCGCTCAAGTGTGCGGAGCGCTACATTCTCTACCCGGCCGACGCTTGCTTTCTTCATCGGGATATCGTCGGTGATTGCGTTGGGGGAGAAATCGTAGATATCAACCTTGCATTCCTTCAGTGCCTGCTCGCGCAGCTCATCAAATGGAAGAAGCTTCTCCTTCTTCCTGTTTGCCGCCATGAAGGTCTTCTCGCCGATGCCTCTCTGAGCAATGAACTTAGGACCCTTGAAGAAATCTTCGAGGCCTTCGAGAACGAGTTCTGCATCATCGTAGTTGAATTTGCTGAGCTCGATCATTATTTCATGGTTGATCTCCGTGAAGAAGTCTGTGAGAGGGGCAACGCCAGTCGTGAACTGTCCAATGAGACCATTGCGAGTAACCTGGTATCTCTCGACTGCCGCGCTATAGCGCATGAAGAAGACAAGGTGCCAGACGCAGATGCCGTTCATTGTCATGAATCGAGGCTTTGCTCGGAGTGCATACTCTGCATCGTCGAAGCGTACAAAGAAAGGCAGGGGAAGTCCGATCTTCTTGATGGTTGAAACAGGAATGCAGCAGTACCACCAGCCGGCATAGCGCTGCTTGAGGTCAGCGAAAATCTCCTTTTCATAGGAGAAGGTCTCGCAGGCAATGGCTTCGTTCAAGGCGCTGACGCGCATGGGCGGCTTGTCGGGCATATAGTTGCCCTTGACCGTCATATGTCCCGTATCTTCCCAATGCTGATCCGGTTCGTCGTAGTTCATCATGGAACCGGAAACAAACGCCTCAGAATACTTTTCGTTCGTGATGGAAAGCAGATTGAATGTGCGGATGATGCTTTCGGGAGATACTTCCACATCATCATCCATGAGCAGGATGTTGGTGACATCACCTTCTTCGAGCGCCTTGATCATGCCGTAGGTGAAGCCGCCGGATCCGCCGACATTGTCGTTCGGGAAGACGGTGATATTCTTGGAACTCAGTTTCTCCGCATCGAGAGTGCGTCCGTTGTCGACGACATACATGCGGAAATGCTTTGAGATAAGCTCATCGGTCTCGACAATCTTCGTGCGGACGAGCCCGATATTGTGTTTGATGAACTCTTCCTTCTTGAAGGTTGTTGTCGAGAGAGCGAGTTCGATCGGACGTATGCTGCCATCGGGAACCTGGGCCGTGTAATAGGAGTTCCTGAGCTCGATTTCGCCTTCTGCATCGATGATGAAAGCATCCATTACATCGTTGTCGTCGAGTATCAAGGACATATCTACGGTCTGCCACTCCTGAGAAGCTTCGACTGATCTTGCTGTGTCGGGAAGCTTGTGGGAGTAATAATCCAGAGCGTCGGTACGTGTCTGCGTGACCGTGCAGGCAGCTCCTCTGAGCTCGAGGTGCAGCATGAAGCCTTCGGCGACGGTGTATTCTCTCCACTTGTTGACGGAGAGCGCATTGAAGAAAGTCGTGAAATCGAAAGAGCCGGGACCTACAAGCTTCCACGCTCCATCCTCTGCTGTGGATGGGAAAATGGCTCTGGCGGAACGGTAATAGAGGAGCGGCGTCGTGTAGAACTGCCTTGATTCATCGAGCAGAATGTTGGCTATCTTGAAATCTGTCATGTTCACCTCTGACAAGCAACGGGGAACAGCAATCGTGCTCTGCCGTTCCTGGCCTTGTTGTTATCAGGAACAAGTATACCGAGAAGTTACGGATGCGCTCGCGCCGGACCTGGTGAAGGGATACATCTCCATTGAGGGATGGAAACCGGATGTACCGTGTGCCATTGAACGCAGGAGACCGTCAGACATGCTCTTGCAGGGGCGATGGTCAAAGAAATGTACGGCATGAGGTATAGAACATCCTCCTCATGTTGCAGAAGGGCAGTGGCGACAATCCTTTCCAACCATCTGAGCAGTCTGCCAGCGAAGAGGGAAAGCTTGGCAGGGGAATCCGGATTAGGACAACCCTATAGCAGCCGGCTGTGGGAAAATCTAGCGGTGCAGGCGCAAGGTTACGGAGTCGGAACGCAGCATCCAAGCCGCCGCCTACGCAGACCTTGTTCTGGCGGAGTTCTTTTTGGTTCCGCATCGGCGGACAGGAGCGCGGTCCTGCCTGTCGACCGACCAGCAGGTTACATCGATTCAGATACCTCCCTCCAGCATCTGGTAGCCATCGAGTAGTGGTACAGCTCCGCCGTCGAGCACGGAGATGTGGCGGACCATCTCTGGCGATTGCGCACGCATGCCGCCCCGCCCCGTGGCATGAAGAGCATGTGCAATGGTGGGAAGCAGCCAGGATGCCTGAACTTGGCCGATCGAATCATGCTTCAATAGGCAGATTGCCAGACCTGCTATGGAAAGCCTGGCAATCTGCATGAAAAAATCGGGGCATGCCGGATTCGGGGGAGGGGCGGCTGCTAGATTCCGAGATAGTCCTTCCAGTACTCGATTGAGGTGACTGTATCCCTGCAGCCTGCATAAGCAGCTTTGATCTGGACCTCATTCCTGCGGTAATGCTCAAGGTCATTCGTGAAGCGTTTCCAGATGGCTCTGCATCGCTCGCTGTCGCGGTGACGAATGGTGCCTTTATTGCCGGAGATGTTGATGACAAGAAGGGTGTTGGTGCCATAGAGCTTTCCAGGCTGATAGGACCAGCCGACGCCTTCGATGGTCTGCGTCGGCCCTTCAAAGGGCTTCAGATTTCCAAAGAGCTGGCCATTGAGAGATCTTCTGAACAGCTGTGTGTGATATACATTGAAGACTTTTCCGTGGAAGCCAGCGCCAAGCGGAATATCGCGCACGATATCATCGGCGCTCAGGCTGTCGATATCGATGCCAAGTTCATCCAGGGCACGTGGCTTGAGTTCGGAAAGGGGTATCATGCCTTCCTTGTTCTTATTGGCGTCCATGAAAGTCTTTTCGGCGGTATCTTTCTGCATGAAGAAGCTGGGACCCTTCAGATAGTCCTCGAATCCCTGGCACACCAGCTCTGCGTCGGCGTAGTTGAATTTAAGGAGCTCGGTGGTGATGTATTCCTTGATTTCTATGGTGAAGTCTGTATAGGGAGCAATCCCTGTGAAGGATTGGGCAAGGATGCCATTTCTCGCTGTTTGGTAGCGCTCGACGCCCGCGTTGTAGCGCATGTAGAACGCATCATGCCAGATGCAGATGCCATTGAGCGTGATTATCTTGGGCTTGCTGCGCAGACCGTATTCCACATCGTCGAAACGGACAAACACTGGCAGGGGCAGGCCGTTCTTTCTGACCGTGCTGATGGGGATGCAACAGTACCACCAGGCAGCGTATTGCTGCTGGAGGTCGTCGAAGATCTCTGTTGCAGGATGGTATGTCTCGCTTGTCAGGCAATCACGCAGGATGCTCATGCGCAGCACGGGCTTGTAGGATTGGCAGGCACCGGAAGCTGTCATGAAGCCTATATCTTCCCAATGGAGATCGGGCTCGTCGGCATTCATCATCGCTCCGCTGACAAACGCCTCCTGGTACTCTTCGTTCAGGATGGTCAGAAGCTGATAGGTGCGCTTGATGCTCTCTGGAGAGACTTCCACATCGTCATCCATAAGAAAAATATGGGTGACCTCGTTGGTCTCGAGAGCCTTGATCATGCCATATGCGAATCCGCCGGAACCTCCGACATTGCGGTTCGGAAATACTGTGATGCCTTCGCCCGAAAGTGCTTTGGCATCGAGCGTCCTGCCGTTGTCGACCACGAACATGCGGAAATGCCTGGCGATGTCTTCGTCAGATCCAAGGATCTTGTCGCGTACAAGTTCGATGTTGTGGGTGATGTAGGCTTCCTTCTTGAAGGTCGTTGTAGAAAGAGCGAGCTCGACGGATCGGATGCTGTCTTCCGGAACAGAGGCGGCATAGTAGGAATTCCTGATTTCTACAGGGCCTTCAGTTTCAATAACGAAGCCGCAGATAGCGTCAGCGCGCTCATAGCAGAGCGGAATCTCCACGACCTGCCAGGCAGCTTCCTTGACAGCATGGCTGCTGCCTTCTCTTCTTGGCGTGAAGTCGAAGATGCCGGCGCAGGTCTGCCAGACGGATGCCCTGCCTTTCAACTCGAGATGCAGCGTATAGCCGACGGCAGATGTATAGGCGTCATACTTGATGACTGACAGCCCATTGAAAAAAGTCGTGAAATCGAAGGTTCCGGGGCCATCGAGAAGCCATGAATTCTTCTGTTCTGCCAGCTGAGCATCGGCATGAACATATAGCTGCGGCACGGCGAAGAACTGTGCTGTGCTCTCGAGGAGGATATTTGCTATCTTGACCTGCTTCAACTCTGTGCCCTTCTGCCCATCGGCAATTCGGTGACGGATATATATTGAGACGCTGCCATATTGAGCCTACGCTGAATCGACAGGCATGACCGTTGCGATTCCGTGAGACTGCGCTTCATGGCTGGAATACCAATGGCGCGGCTTTGGAAGAGTGCTTTGGCAGACCAGTATTGCCCCGAAAGACTCCAGGGACCTTAAAAGCCGCCGCATTTCGTTAAAATTGCACCAGACGGCCAGAGCCGCATGAAGAACAAGCGCCGGTCCGGCGTTGGTCCATGATTCCTTGGCGAACCATGAAGAGGCTGAGGCGAGATGTGCCATCTCTGGCAATAGCTGCTGACATATGTATTTGCATACTCTCCTTGCAGCAGAGGAGAGGTCTGTCAAAAATGCGGCAGGAGATTGATGGCGCCTGTCTGCTTCCGTTGTCGAGAGGGTCATCGGGGGAGAGACTTTCAACGTCCAATGGATTCTCATGCCACCCCCGCATCGGCCTGGATCTTCAAGGAGATCTTCTCCAGAACGGAGCTGACGGTGACTGTCATGGAAGCGCGAGGAGATATCTGCAGCTGAGAAAGCCATGGCAGAGCTTCGGCGGCGCAATCAGGACGCCCTGGCGCCATATGGGCATCTGAAAACGCCCGATGGACGTCCAATAGGCTCCCATGAACGCCCAGCACGTCCGACGGACGAGCAAACGCGTCTGGTGAATACCTGGTCGGCACTTAGCAAGAATAGCTGCTAGCAGATTAGACCAAATATTAAGGGGATGGCCAGCATATGGATCGGGCTCCCAGACCCCCGGACCCTCTTCGGCGGAGCCAGCAGTCAGAAGCACCTCCATCGTGCTGGCATGGACGTTCCTGTGGCGCGGCCGGAACCGCTCCTGCTGTGCATGCGGTCATGATTTGAGGCAATTTGAGACGGCGATGCCATCGATTCCAGCTGATGATTGCTGTCTTTAGCAGAAGCCGTTCTGGTCAGCCGCTACTTGCTGCTGTCGTTTGCAAAGTCATCAGGCGAGAGGTTTTCCACGAACTTGTGGAACTCCTCCATCTCGTGCTCTTCCTCTTCCTTCTCCACGCCCTTGAAATCAGGGTAGGACGCTGTCGTCAGGACATCGCTCCTGGCATAGATGGGAGCGCCCGTGCGTACTGCAAGGGCGATGGCATCGGACGGGCGCGAGTCGACGAAAATGGCCTCCCCGTCCTCTGTCTCGATCCTCAGCTGGGCGAAGAAGGTCGTGCCTGAGACGGCGCTGATGATGACAGAGTCGAGATGGGCGCCGAGGGACTCGATGACATTGTTCAGAAGGTCGTGCGTCATCGGCCTGTTGGTCGTTCTGTGGGAGTCGTTCACGCCCATGCCGATGGCCATGGCCTCCACAGGGCCGATCTTGATCGGCAGCTGTGCGTCATGAGGAGCCTCTTCGGGAATGCGGGGCTTCAGGACCAGGAGAGACGCCACGGGGCCTCCGCCTACCACGATCGTCTGTATGTCCATCTGTATCAATGCCATGCTACCAGCCTCGTTCATATGCTTCTTTGCGTGCATATGGTACCCGTCTCAACGCTTTTGCCAAGGGGGAACGGGAAAACTGCTGAATGTCGTCTGTTGGCGTGTCTGTCAAAGTGCAGGGACCGCCTCTGTCATGGCAGCGAAAGGGGATATAAAGCAGCATTCCAGCAGCGCTGCGCCGCCAAGGCGGCTTCGCCGGAACAGGGGAGGGCATGATGTCGCCAGGAAGATACAGTGCCATACGGCCGTCCAAAACGTCCGATGAACGAACAATGCGCCCCATGGACGCCCCAACCCGTCCGATGGACGCCCAACACGCCCCATGAACGAACAACCCGTACGATGAACGAACGACGCATCCTATGGACGAACGGCCTGCACTGAAGACACCTGGACTATCCATCCGACGCACAGGCTTTCGATATGCGGGGGTAGGGTCATTTGGGACATCCAATGAGACTCCTCTACGCCCATGCCTGCGCGCAACCCCTCGCAGGATGTCTCCTCCCGGGCATCTTTATGCAGCATATCTGCAGGTAAAAGACCTGCTACAAACTTTCTCGACTTTTCTCAAAATAGTTGTTGACGAGAAGGGGGGATGAGCATAATATATTTTCTCGCGTTGGGCCCGTAGCTCAGTTGGTCAGAGCGTCCGGCTGATAACCGGGAGGTCACAAGTTCGAACCTTGTCGGGCCCACCACTTCCTTCGCGAATAGTCGCCCCAACGCTAGCCGAGTCGCCGTTGGGGCGGTTATTATTCGGGGACGTAGCTCAGCTGGGAGAGCGCGGGCTTTGCAAGCCTGAGGTCGTGGGTTCGAACCCCATTGTCTCCACCAACAAAAACGCAGGTCAAGGCACATATCGTCTTGACCTGCTTTCTTGTCTCTATGTGCGCGGGGACATTCGCGGGGACATTGGCCCTTCTATGCGGTCTTTTGGAGCTGGACAACCTC
>Ga0256406_1005031_pt1 | contig 14511 bp, 12 predicted proteins | sample RumenRJG_03DNA_FD_185986 | JGI IMG/M metagenome (GOLD analysis project Ga0256406, IMG submission 185986) | Bovine rumen microbial communities from Lethbridge, Alberta, Canada - RJG_03 | ecosystem: Host-associated > Mammals > Digestive system > Stomach > Rumen | place: Canada: Alberta | collected... | reverse complement strand
GAACGGATAAACGCTGAAAGCATCTAAGCGTGAAACCATCCTTAAGATGAGATCTCTCACAGCATAAGCTGGTAAGACACCTGGAAGATTACCAGGTTGATAGGCAGGGTGTGGAAGCGTAGCAATACGTTAAGCTGACCTGTACTAATATGTCGAGGGCTTGACTTAAACCGAGTCTAGTCAATAGACAAAACGTCTCTTCATGAAGTTTTGAAGGCTCATGCCTTCAACAGAAAATCCGGTGGTGATAGCTAAGGGGATCCACCTGTTCCCATGCCGAACACAGTAGTTAAGCCCTTATACGCCGAAAGTACTCGAGTGGAAACGCTCCGGGAGGATAGGGAGCTGCCGGTTAAGACAGAAAGAGCATCGCAGACGCGATGCTCTTTCTTTTTGTGTTCTGAGGAGAAGGCTGCTTGTCGCCGCCGGGCAGGGCACCCCTTGCCGACGCAAAGTCGCCTCCCTGCCATTTTCTGCCTCGCCGTTCCAATCCGCCTTCCGCCAACGCGCTTCGCTTGAACGAGGCTCACGGCGGATGAGCGAAACAGAAAATGGCTTTACGCTCGGCTCCATGGTCGGCCAGCGGCACCCTGCCCGGCTGAGGGAGTACGGTATCGCTATGACCCCAACGCTGTAGGGGCCGATTGCTTTGATCGACCTGCTTACCGACCTGTCCTGCGTGCAAAAAATTCTTTTCCAACCACTACTCGCTATCCACCAGCCACTGAAAAAGGGGGGGTGTGAAAAAATGCTTTTTCACACCCCGTCACTAGTCTCTAGTCACTAGTCTGCAGCCGAAGGAAACAAAAAAACTGCCGCTTGCGCGACAGTTTTTTTGTTAATGGAACAACCGCAGCAGCAGATTCAATATCACACTGACCACGATGCAGGTCACGATGGGAAAATAAAAACTGCCATGTCTGCCGGTGATGTGGATGTCGCCGGGGAGATGGCCCAGAGGCAGGAAATGGCCTCCGAACTCCACGATGGCTCCCACCACCACCAGCAGCAATCCGATGGCAATGAGCGTACGGCCCATGTCCGATTAGAGCACCAGGGTGGGTGCTGCGTACACTCTGGCCAGCAGTTCCTGGTTCAGGGCATACAGTCCTTTGGGATCGCTGCCGAACAGTTCGAACTTCTTGATCAGATCGCTGGTGTTCTTTTCTTCTTCGCCCTGTTCTTTCACGAACCAGTCGAAGCATTGCATGGTACGATAATCCTTGGCTTTGTCCGCAGCTGCATAAATCTTGTTGATGCAGCCGGTGATGTATTGTTCATGTTTCAGGGCTGCCTTCAGCGGATCGTCCAGTTTCTTGTAGGTCAGGTCCGGCTTGTCAATGGTTCCGAAGACCACGGAGGCATCGTTGTTCTGCAGATAGGTCCGCATGAGCATGGCATGGTCCCGTTCTTCCTGGGCCTGGATATCGAACCAGTGGGCGAAACCGTCCAGCCCTTTTTCCTGATAGTAATTGGCAAAATCCAGATACAGATAAGCGGAATAGAATTCTTTGGTGATCTGGCCGTTGATCAGATCTCTGACTTTTTCATCCAACATTAAAATCACTCCCTTATAAGGTCGGAGCTGTCGCTCCAATACCTCATTATAGCAGGTTTGGCAAGGAATGGAGAATCGTTTATAATAAATCAATGCATAGAAAAGGAGGGAAAATCCATGCATTTTACCTATTGTCCCCAATGTGGGGAAAAACTGCAGTCCAGACCGGCCGGTGACGAAGGCCTGGTTCCTTACTGCAACACCTGTAAGCGGTACTGGTTCGACTGGTTCTACAGCTGCAGCATCATCCTGGTGTGCAATGAATATGATGAAGTGGTCCTGTGCAAGCAACCCCATCTTTCCAAAGAATATGAAAGCATCACTTCCGGATTCATCAAACCGGGAGAAACGGCGGAAGAAACGGCCCGTCGGGAGGTCCAAGAGGAACTGGGACTGACCGTGGACAAGCTGGTAGCAGAAGGCACCTACTGGTTCGGCAAGGGGCAGATGCTCATGCACGGGTTCCTGGGTTTCGCAAGAAAGCAGCCGTTCCACCTGTCCAAAGAGGTGAGCTCTGCCCATTGGGTGCCTATCCTGGAGCTGCCCAAGACGGCGTATCCGGAGACACCGGAGAATGTAATCTATCCGTTGTGGCGGAAATTAAAAGAAATCAAAGGGATACAGGGATAGGAATCCATCACCGTCCCTGGGACAAGACCCACCACCATTGTGCGGCAGCGCATGGGTGGCGGGTTTTGTATTATCGAACGATTTATCATTTTACTTTTCAGATCGTTCATGTATACAGTATTTCTTCATCATATTCATGGACTTCTCGTGTGGGACAGCTTATAATAAAAATAAGCTTTTTCCAATCCATTTGTTTACAGAAATCATTATTCTTTTAAGGAATGGAAGCTGTATTTGCACAAGAGGGGGAGTTTATATGATGTCAGGGACACAAAGACAACCGAAGAAAAGTCTCATGGATTGTTTCCTGAATTGGATTGAACGGGCTGGCAACAAATTGCCGGACCCTGTTTCTCTGTTTGTCCTGCTTTCCATCGTCGTCCTGATCCTGTCCGCCATTTTGGGAAGTGCCGGGGTATCGGCGGTCCACCCGGGAACGGGGAAGGAAATCAAAATCGTCAATCTGCTGTCCGTATCCGGCTTCCGGATGATGTGGAGCAAGGCCGTTTCCAATTTTGCCAACTTTGCTCCCCTGGCCATGGTCCTGGTGTGTGTCATCGGTTCCGGCGTGGCTGAAAAGAGCGGTTTCCTGGCTGCTTTTATGCAGAAAATGCTGGGAGATGCCGCTCCGGCCATTGTGACCTTCGTGATCATCTTCATCGGTATCAACGGCAATGTGGCCGGCGATGCCGCGTTCGTGGTGCTGCCACCGGTTGCCGGGGTGATTTTCCTGAGCATGGGACGGCATCCGCTTCTGGGTGTATTCTGCGGGTTCGCCAGTGTGGCCGCCGGGTTCTGTGCCAACGTGATGCTGGGCATGTCCGACTCTCTGGCCTATGGCTTTACGGAAGCCGCCGCCAAGATGATCGATCCCAACTACCAGCAGTCTCCTGCCATCAACTACTATTTCCTGGTGGTATCCTGTTTCCTGCTGTCCCTGGTGGGGACGTTCGTCACGGAACGGATCATGGCACCCCGTTTTGCCGGGACGGATCTGAGCCGGTATGAACTGGATGAATCCATCCGGGAAATGACGGATCAGAAAAAGAAAGCTGTGAACAAGGCCCTGCTGGCAGGGTTGATCACTCTGGTGGTCATTGTGCTCATGTGTGTGGGGGCGGATCCCCTGCTGGGAGATCCCAAGACCCATTCCATCATGGATCCCAAGTCTCCGTTCATGACCGGGATCATCCTGATGGTGACCCTGGTCCTGTTCGTACCTGGGGTGGTGTACGGTTTTGCCTCCGGCAAGTACCATAACGACAAGGATATGTGGGCGGATATTTCCCAGGCTTTCAAGGACATTTCTTCCTACATTGTGCTGTGCTTCTTCTGTGCCCAGTTCACCAGTTATTTCGCCTGGTCCAACATCGGCGTGGTGCTGGCCATCAACGGGGCTGAAGGACTGAAGAATGCCGGTATCACCGGCCTGCCTCTGATCTTTGGCCTGATCATCGTTTCCTGTATCATCAACATGTTCATCGGTTCCGCTTCTGCCAAATGGGCCATCCTGGCACCGGTGATGGTGCCCATGATGATGCTGATGGGCTATGATCCGGCTCTGACCCAGGTGGCCTACCGGATCGGGGATTCTCTGACCAATCCGCTGTCTCCTCTGTTTTCCTATTTCCCGTTGATCCTGGGCTTTGCCCGGAAGTATGAAAAGAATATCGGCATGGGGACCATCATTGCCAATATGATTCCCTACTCTTTCTCTTTTGCCATTGCCTGGGCCATCCTGCTGGCCGTGTGGGTGATCTTCAATCTGCCTCTGGGCCCTGGTGGCGGGATCTATTTGATGCATTGACTGCCGGAACCCATTGCCCCCGTGCTGGTGCACAGGGGCGGTGGGTTCTTCCCTTGTTTTTCAGTATGAAAGGATCTGTCTTATGCCATTACAAACGGAACGTGAAAATGAAATCGACTTTACCATTACGGTCCATGGGGTATCGGCCCATGGTTCCACACCCCATCTGGGGAAGGATGCCATTGTAGCGGCTGCTGCAGTGATCCAGGCTGCCCAGACGCTGGTGAGCCGGGTCAATAACCCTCTGCGGCCGCTGGTCCTTGGCTTTGAGAACGTGAAAGCCGGCAAACAGTTCAACATCGTCTGTGACAAGGTACAGCTCATGGGTACCCTTCGGTCCTACGACGATGAACTGCTGCTGGATATGGCGGACAAACTGAAAAAACTGGTCCGCCGTACTGCGGAAACCTTTGGCTGCAGCAGCGAGCTGACCCTGCTGCCGGAAGGAGGAACCTGCTGATGGATGCCAAAACACTGGCTGCCGCTGAAAAGGACTATATCCTTGCCCAGCGGCATTACTTGCATGCCCATCCTGAACTGGGGCGGGAGGAAAAAAATACCACGGCGCACATTGCAGCCGAACTGACGAAAATGGGGATCCCCGTACAGACATTTCCGGATATCACCGGATGCATAGGGACCATCCAGGGAACGAAGGGACCGGGCAAAACCCTGATGCTCCGGGCGGATATCGATGCCCTGCCCATCCAGGAGGCGGACACCACCAAATCCTATGCGTCCCGGAATCCCGGGGTGATGCACGCCTGCGGCCATGACTGCCACACAGCCATGCTGCTGGGTGCGGCGAAGATCCTCAGCACCCACCGGGATGCTTTCCCGGGGAAAGTGAAACTGCTGTTCCAGATGGGGGAGGAAATCGGTACGGAATCCCGCCATTATGTGGAAAAAGGATGCCTGGAGGATGTGGACGCCATTTTCGGTATGCACATCTGGGCCCTGCTGGAGGCTGGTACAGCCAATCTGGAAGACGGGGAGCGGATGGCCTGCAGCGACCGGTTCACCATCACCCTGACAGGGAAACCGGCTCCTTCCGACGCGCCGGAACAGGGGGCGGATCCTATTGCCGCCGCAGCTTCCGTCATCCTGGGTCTGCAGCAGCTGGTGAGCCGAAAAAATGATCCGGAAAATACCTTTGTACTGACCGTGGGAATGATGAACAGCGACGGGGAGCAAAAGGGTCATCTGGCCAGGCGTGTACAGCTGGTGGGGACCACCCGGACCTTCAACAAGGCCTTCAGGAAGACCCTGCCCCAGCGGATCGAAAAGGTGGCCAGGGCCATCGGGGAAGGACTGGACTGCCAGGTAGACTGTACCTATTTCTTCGGCCCGGCGCCCCTTATCAACGAACATCAGGAACTGAACGATCTGGGACGGAAGGTGGTGAGAGAAGTCATGGGGCCCGAAGCCCTGGTGCCCATGGAAAAACAGATGGGGGCAGAGGACTTCTCCGTGTTCATGGAAAAGGTACCGGGGGTATTCCTGTTCCTGGGGGCCCGGAATGAAAAGAAAGGGATCTGCTGCGTGCATCACCATCCGGCCTTCGATGTGGATGAAGATGTGCTGCCTTACGGGACCGGGATCGAAGTGGCATTTGCGGTGGAGTACCTGAATCGGTCATAACAGTTGGAGCAAGAGCCGATGGTGCAGATTCCCATCGGCTTTTTGCATCCTTTTCCATTGCCGTGGTATAATAAAGTTTCCAAAAAGGTTCAACGGACTAGAAATTGCAATCAGGAGGGTTCCCATGAACAAATTAGATCCCATTGGCGTCATCGATTCTGGCGTGGGCGGACTTACGGTGCTGAAATGGCTGCAGCAGAAGCTGCCCCATGAACGGTTCATCTTCATCGGTGACACCGCCCGTACGCCCTACGGCAACCGCAGCCGGGAAGAGATCCAGCATTTCGTCAGCCAGATGACGGCCTGGCTGAACCGGCGGCAGATCAAGCAGCTGGTAGTGGCCTGCAACACCATTACGGTGCTGGGGACGGACGTGATCAGGAACGGGTACGATTTTTCTGTGATCGGCATGAAAAAGGGCGCTCATATGGTGGAGGGAGTCACCAAAAACAAACGGGTGGGTTTCCTGGCCACTGATTTTACGGTGGCTTCCGGTGCCCATAAGAAGGAAATCCAGGAAATGGATCCAGAAATCCAGGTGTTTGGCCAGGGATGTCCGAAATTCGTACCCCTGATCGAAGGGGAAAAGTTCGGCAGTCCGGAACTGAATGCGGCCATCAGGGAATACACGGACAAGCTGAAGGCCCATGATGTGGATACGGTGATGCTGTCCTGCACCCATTACCCCTTTGTGGAAAAGGAAATCCGGGAAGCCTTTGGTCCCGGAGTCACCATCCTGGATCCGGCGGAACGGACGGTCCAGGCAGCCATGGACGACCTGAAACAGAGGAAACTGCTGCGGGAGGTGGGCCTGGGACGGGCAGAGGTATGCTTTACTGCTGACCTGGAACGGGGCAAACGGCTGGCGGCCCGGATGCTGGATATGCAGAAGTGCGATTTCCGGCTGATTACCTTGTAAGAGGGACATAAAATCCTCTTGCAATTCAATCTGTGACTATGGTATAATTCATCTGTTCGATGCTACTGTAGCTCAGCTGGTAGAGCATCTCATTCGTAATGAGAGGGTCGTAGGTTCGAATCCTATCAGTAGCTCCATTAAAAACCTAGTCTCCATGCGGCTTTGCGGGCCGCATGGGGTATTTTTTTTGCTTATATAATTTTGCTCAAAACCGGCGTTTTTGCACCATTTTGGTACCAAAAATTAGGCCAAAAAAAGTACAAAAAATATTGGGTAAAAAACTGGACAGAACGCTATTCTCAGGCGTCCTGTAAGCCATTTTCTATTTACTCGTACAGGTGCAAAACTGCGGTAATATCTGTCGTAATTTCATCAAATGGATGCGCATAAACCCTCATGACCATTTCGGTCGTCGTATGCCCGGCTAATTTTGCAATCTCTGGAAGAGGTATGTTCTTATTGGCCAGGTTTGAAATGAAGGTATGCCGCGCATAATGGGAAGTAATGGGTTCTGCGAAACCCAATTTTTGCGATACTTCCTTAAAACAACGGTTTGTGAAGTTCTTCAACTCGATCGGAGCGGTCCCAATCTTGTTTTCTACCACCCATTGGCTCTTTCCTGCGGCTTTAGCGTGCTTAAGAAGGGAAACGAGATATCTGCTATGGAAGGGAACAATACGGACGCTCTCAGGGGTTTTTGGCGCTTTTAAACCATACTTCCCTGAAGGGGTCAGCCCCCATGAATGATTCACATGGACCAGCCCAGTGGCTTCATCGATCAGTTCGATATCTTTCCACTGCAGGGCTAGCAGTTCACCTTCCCGCAAGCCCGTATAGAAGATCAGATACATCGCATGCTCAACGCGACTGCCCTTGAAATAGGCCAGGAACCTTTTTACCTGGTCCTGTGTCAGGGGCCGCTTTTGTTTTGGCCGGTGCTGCTTATGAGGCAGGATCAGCTTCAGGTAGTAATTTTCAGGAATTAAGTCCAAGGCATACAGCCGTTCGCAGGTCATTTTAAGTATGACCTTTGTCTTTTGTACGTTGCTGCCCATGCTGTCCAGGAATCGCTGCAGCATTCCCTTGGAAAGAGAAGAGATGGGAACCTGACCAAATACTGGGCGAAAATGCTTCTTTATAATGTTGAGGTAGTCGGATCTTGTTTTTTCGGCCATTTCCCGATTGGCTTCAAAATCATAGCAGAAGTCATAGTAGGTTTGCTTTGCAGGCTCTGCTTTCGTACTACGAGCAGCTGCTGGCTGAACCTTCATACCAGCGATAGAAGCCTTATTTCTGAACACACCACGTTTTCTTTGGCTGATCAGCTTCTTGCGTGCCTTTTCGGCAGCCTCCCTGGAAGAATACCCTTCGCCAGAGTAGAGAACTTCAGTTCCATCCGGGGCATAGCATAAAGGAAACCCACGGATATAGAAATAAACCTTGCCACCTTTGACAGTGACCTTAGCGATCTTCCCGACGGTATCCGGAATCGGAAATCTCTTCATTAGATCATCCCCTCCGGCATCGAACGGAAGATTGCAGTCAATCATAAATTTAGTATACACGTTCGGATAGCATTCGGCAATGAAGTCTGCAGCTTGGGCTGAAGTAAGCAGCAGCCTGCCATTAGCCATCTGGGTATCCGGAGTTAAAGCGGTTAACGCCAATTTGTTCCGGATGGTCTGGGGCGTGACCCCCAGATATTTCGCCAATTCGGTTGTCGTAAAAGCTTTTGCCAGTTGGGGCATAGCCTTTCATTCTTTCCTTGATGAGTTCGGACGTAAAAAATTCACACCTCCTTTATGGAAGGGCCCATCAAGCCCTTCAGCATGGGCTCTACCATGCCTACGTCCTATTATTTTCACAGTTGCACATCACCACCTTTGAATTGATTTTTTAGAGTAGGGGAATTAAGAAATTAATTCAAACCAGTTATATTTGTAGGTGGGATTTTTAATATCACTAACAGACCAGCGGCGAAAATCAGCCACTTTTTGTTTGCCATAAGCCAAAGCTTCTTCGTAGGTGTCGGCGAATCTGGCTTCGTACCGCATATCTTTGTTGTAGGGTAAAAAAGTGTTTAAAAAAACTCTGTAGAAATCGTCTTCATTTTTGTAGATTCCGTAACCTTGGTATGCAACTACTACGATGACAGGACGTTTCTTGTTAGAATCCTTTGCTTTGCTAGTTACTTCTTTATCTTTAACTGCATCAAAACTATTCATGATTTTTCCTCCATTCGTCTAGATGTTCCTGACCTTCAGGCCAGGACGCTACTACAGTTTAAAATAAGCCGTATTCCCGAAATTTTTTCATTGTATCAGGCACTACCCTATCTTCTTCTCGCTTTAGATAATCAGGGTCAATAAATACCTCTCCCAACTTCAGCGGAGCTGATGGACATGGTACCCGATATTGTTGTGCAGAATATCTGGCATAGAACCGGTGAACATAGCACTGATAAGCGAATCGCTCAGCCTCCTCTGCAGACGCTAGGGATACCCTGGCTGCCTTCCCATAAAAATAATTGGGGTTCTTGAGAAGAGAAAGCATTACGCCCGTTTTTTCGGCTCTGGTAAACGTATATCCATTGGCGAAGGTAATGATCCAGAAACCATTTTCTGCTGAAGGCGTCCCCCACAGCTGCTGGTTCGGTACGTAAGCGCTTCTGCTTTCAGACGGGCTTACACTTTGCGTAATGGCGGTCTTATGCCTCTTGATTTCCGCACTGTTCTCTATAACGTAAGCACCAATTCCGGGCAGTTCCATGGGACTTAATTTATATTTGCTTGCAATCATGTTGTAGTATTGGTAGCTAAGAGCGTCAGCCTCAGCAAGGGAAGGAACTGCGAACACGATGCAAGCCCACATCGGTGCGTGGTAGATATGTTGATAAGCAATGTGATCGCTGATAGCTACAGCGGTGCTGACTAGGGTTGTAATGACAAAGAACATGGAATCCATAATTTTATCCTCCTTACTTTACAAGTTATTTATTCCTGTTGACCGTCAGTTTCGACCAATTTCTTTATATTTGCCCAGCGAAGACAAAGGACGCTGAGCATTGTTCCATTCAGCTTGATCCTTTTTAAAGGCTTGGCTTTATGGTCTTTCTGAGGGTAGCCCTCACTCAGGTCTCGATCAATTAAGGCACTGTAGAGGTCTTGTTGGCTTATGACAAATGCCTGACCGGCATCCTTGTAATACCGTACGACTTCCTTGTAGATAGCCTGGGGATCGAGAATGAGAAAGTTGCTCTCATCCTGCCAGTAGCCTACCGATTCAGATCCGGTTTCGTATTCTTTGCGAGAATTCGAAATGTGTAAGCGGCCAGTTGTTACTAGCTGTGTTACAGCACTGGCAAACAGCAGGACTGGATCTCCGGCAGAATTCCTGAGCTGGTTCTGCTTCATTACCTTTTGTAATGTTGCAATCCAAGCTTCATAAAGGACTTCTATCTGCTCGGAAGGCCCTAATACTTCACTCCAGAAATCCAGGACGAAACGGGCTGTAAGGGCAAGCTGGGTGTAGATCTCTGCCTGACGATAGAACTTTAACGTCAGGAAAGGCACCTTACGTTCACGGATGGCATAGATGATTCCGGGCGCATGTTCTTCTACATAGGAGATGAAGAGTGCCAAGTAGTTTTCCAGGAAATTTGGCTTTTGCGCTGCGGCTGCCTCGGATTTTTTCTTCTGAAACTTCGCCAGTTCCTGGTTGTCGATAGTCTGGCCATCGATTACAAGACCAAGGTTACGAAGGCGGGAAGACTGGGGCAGGACATCTAATGTGGATTCAGCAGTGACAACAAGTCCTAACCTCATGGCAGTTCTTTCTTCATCCTTACCACCATTGGTAGACTTTACCCGACCGGCCGTATCACCGATTTCTCTGATGATCCGTTCCAGCTTCTCCACGGAGAGTTTGTCGGAAGCATTATTCAGGTCATCCAGGACTGCTGTACTGTCGTAGGCCCGCTCCAGAGAAAGCTCGATTCCGCGCATCGTACTTTGGAAATTTACAACATCCTTGTTATCGAACGCTAAGAAGAGCAGTTTTGCCAGAGCTGTCTTCCTGCTGCCGGTAGGACCAAGGATATCCATGATGTATTGAATCGGCATTCCAGCTTCCTGGAAAAGACCGGCTAAATACGCTGCATGGAGGTGTAAAAACAAGGGTACCATGAGTTCAGGCACAGCGATGGAAAAAATTTCCTTCATAAAGTTAATCGTAGCTTGATGGCTGAAGGAATCCAGGGCCGGCAGAATACGATTGCTGCAGCAGTCTTTATCTCTTCCGGAGACATATCTGAATTTCCCTTCATCTTCCTTTTGCCAACCAGGAACTTCGTAGCGTGTCTTCATGCCTTTATCAGACATATGCATTTCGAAAGCTTCACTGATGTACTCGCCAAGAAGATTTTTAGCATTAGGACTGGAAGTCACATAGAATTCGGGATGGGTTTCCCGGAGGGTGTCCAGCAGTTTGCTGATTTCCCCCAGCTCAAATTCCTTAGTGGCTTCAGCTTTCCGTCCTTTGATGACAGCTTCGACCATTGTTTTGCTGGAATGTCTTTGTACGACCTTCACCATCCCTGTGAACTTTACGATAAAGTTTGCGATGGAGATTGGCTTATCTTTCCCGCAGCAGCAGAGAAATCCGTGATTGTTCACGAAGAACTTGCTGTCAGCTTCAAGACCCAGGCGCACATTGGAAATTGATATATTGTAAAGAGGAGGGGGATTATGCCACATATTATTCAGCCAGGAGGTTTGGGGGGAGAGCAGATACGTTTCTTTATACTCCTTCTTAGGAATCGGAGTATATTTAACGGCAGCAGGAGGGACGCTGACAACTTCTCCGGGGCTTTGTTGCAGGGGGGAACGATTAACTCCGCTATCAAATAAGGAATCACTCGTTCTGCAATATTGCTGGATATTGTTTTCAATCTTGATGATCTTCCCTGTACTAGACTTAGGAGGGCTCGTATAGTTGTTCAGTGGAATAGGTGTGATATGCTTCAGCCGTGCATAATCGGGTTCGGCCATGCTGGCATAGTAGGCAATATCTTGATAGGGTCTAATTTCACCATAGCCACCAGTAAAGTGGCTGACAGTCTTACTGGTGGGAATCACCTGGGGAGTGACTTCAACTACAGCATCTTTAGTGTGTTTCATAATAGAACCTCCGGGGGATTTACCCCGAACAGACTAAGCTGGCTTATAGCATCTGGCCAGTTTAGAACCACATACGCATGATTTACATTTAATTCTCTGGATTGCCTTCAGAATTTCCGGCAAAACTTGTCCAGCCCCTGCAGTAAGATCAGGCGGGGCTAGCCCTATCGGAAATTCAGGTCAGGCTGCCAGCGGGCTTTCCCCTCTGTCTCCAGGGTTTTCCGTAAGACCTGCTGGCTCCTGCAAAGACGATCTAGCCAGTCAGAGTCTTGGGATTGCCTTGGAAGGCAGATGAGCTGCACCCTGGAATCTCCATCGGGTAGCGTCTCCGCTTTCTTCTAAAGGCCGCCCCATCCTCTGCAGTTGTGATCAGGATGGTTTGGATTTGGAAGTCCGCCTTGATGCTATCCTTCCGGATATCCTTTCAGCTCCTACAGGCTGCCGTTTGGTTTAATCTCTTTGGCTCCAGGAAGACTGGCAGATTGAAGGTCTGCCTTTCTGGAGCTTCGGGGATCGTCCCTTCCGTTGCCTGTTGGGGTGGTCAAAGGGAGTGTCGGCTATTTGGAGCAGCGTTCCTTTGACAGTATTTAGTATAGCTGAAATACCTTTCTCTTTAGAAAGTCAGCATTTTGGATAATTTAGCGCATTAAAGTATAACCAAAAGCGGCAATAATGTATATGTGCTCGAAATGCGGGTAAACGGGGAAAAGAGAGCGACCAGGGAGGCAGTACCTTTGATCATGGACAAAGTACAATCCACTATCGCAGATGACCTTTCTATACATGGTGCTGCAGTGTCAGGCAGCCAAGAACATGGTGAATCTGTGTTAGTGGAGAATGCATAAAAAAAGCCGGTACAGAACATATCCGTTCTGTACCGGAACCTTTACTTTAGTTGATATTATTTAGGTTACGTTATAAAATTTTACTATAACCTTGATTTTGACAATGCATTAGCTAGATTATCGTAATGCGTAAATATAGATTTATCATGGAGGAATTTTCATGCCTACTTTGGAGTGGATTGGAAAGGAAAAGGTCGTAAATCATCACTTGGAAGTACCTTACCATGTGCTGAAGCGGCAGTATAGCTATGATGAAAAAGGAGAACACGCTGAGGATAATGGCAGCGAGAACATGATTATCCATGGCGATAATTTGCTTGGGCTCAAATCCTTGCTTCCCAAATATGAAGGCCGTATCCGCTGCATCTACATCGATCCACCATACAATACAGGCAATGAGAACTGGGTCTACAACGATAATGTCAATGACCCACGCATCAAGAAATGGCTTGGTGAAGTCGTTGGCAAAGAAGGGGACGACTTATCACGCCATGATAAATGGTTATGCATGATGTATCCCCGTCTACGACTAATACAGAAGCTTTTATCAAATGATGGGGCTTTAATTATTAGCATTGGATATCATGAACTACATAATCTGCTGGAAATTTGCCATGAAATATTTTCCACACGACAGGTGGTTACAATTACTGTACAAACTTCAGGAGGTAAACCTTCAGGTGGATTTAACTATGTTCAAGAATACTTAGTGTTTATCGTTCCAAATGATTTTGAATCAAATTCTCTTGATTTTTGGGGAGGAAATAAGAGAACCCCATTTGAAGGCCTTACTTTAAGTACCTTTAATAAAACACAGAGACCAAACCAAACATATCCAATATTTGTGAATGCTAAAACCGGAATGTTTGCTGGCGTAGGACTTTCGTTGCAAGAACAAATTGATGCTGGTACATATACCGGAACGAAGGAAAACTTTGAATATGATTATAGTATTGCCCCAGAAGGTACGGTTGCCATCTGGCCGATTACTTCAAAAGGTAAACCATGTGTTTGGCGACAAATTCCAAGTCGAGTAAAATCTGATTGGGAAAAAGGATATATAAAAATATCACATAACAAAACTAAAAATGCAAAAAATAAGTACAGCATCCAATACCTTCCTAGCGGTGTAATAAAGAAAATACAAAATGGAGAGTTAAAAATACTAGGCCATGAAGAGAATAGCCCCACACTCATTTTTGGGGATAATACAACTGTTGGCTCTCAAATTCCTGCAATCTGGCAAGAAAAAGAATTCTATACAGTGTCAGGTACATCAACTTTAAAAGAAATATTTCCAGAAAAAGCTAAAGCCTTTGATTATCCAAAATCATTAGAATTAATTAAAACGGTAGTTTTTTCAGTGACTAAAGAAAATGATATTGTCCTTGACTCATTTGCTGGCTCTGGTACCACAGCTCATGCTGTATTAAACTTGAATAAAGAAGATGGCGGCAACCGCCATTTCATCCTTGTAGAAATGATGGATTATGCTGACTCTGTTACCGCCGAGCGTGTTAAACGTGTTATCCAGGGTTATGGTGAAGGGAAAAAAACTGTAGCCGGCACTGGTGGTAATTTCAGTTATTATGAGCTAGGTGAGCCGCTCCTTAACGGGGATTTGTTGAATGAAGCTGTAGATTTAAGGACAATACGCCAATATATCTACTTCATGGAAACTCGTCAAAATACACCTGTTGAAAAGGCTGATGAAGCTTTTTATCTTGGTTCTGTTTCTGATGCAGCCTATTATTTCTTCTACAAAAAAGATAGCATTACCCATCTTGACTGGGAATTCCTTCACACGATGTCAAGGCCGGGTTCAATTTGACCCATTTGGCCGGTTAAAAGTGACCCAATAAAACGGTAAATTCACTGCTTCTGCAGTTTTAGGGCCGGAAGTCCTTAAGGCCGGGTTTCCCCAGGCCGGGCTG
>Ga0256406_1005030_pt1 | contig 14512 bp, 15 predicted proteins | sample RumenRJG_03DNA_FD_185986 | JGI IMG/M metagenome (GOLD analysis project Ga0256406, IMG submission 185986) | Bovine rumen microbial communities from Lethbridge, Alberta, Canada - RJG_03 | ecosystem: Host-associated > Mammals > Digestive system > Stomach > Rumen | place: Canada: Alberta | collected... | reverse complement strand
TAGACTTCACTGTCCGGCATCAGCGAGACATTAAACATGTATCCGGAATCAGTCCTCTCGCAGGCATTGACCTTATAGAAATCGTAGCACACCCTCTCCTGCCATGTTCGGTAGAAGTCTGGCACTATCGGGCAGAACTCCCCTTCTGAGGTCTCGAAAAGCTGAATCGTCGAGGCCGTGAGAATCAGAGCGCCATCGCTTTCTCGGTGAATCTCATAGTCGAAAACCATCTTCGCTCCAGCGGCCGGCCTGTAAGTAATTTTCACTAGCAGAACATCGTTCATCACTGCGGGGCGCTCATAACGCAGACGTACATCGTACACAGGCGCATAATAACCGTTTTTCACCAGTTCTGAATAGCCTATGCCGAACCTGCGCCCAAACTCTTCCCTGGCATCTTCGAGATACTTCACGTAATTCCCGTGCCAGACCACCTTCAACGGATCCAGCTCTGAGAATCTAACCTCTACGCGTTTTGTCAGGCTTAGCTCTCTCATTCTTTTATGAATATTTTCATTTGACCTTCGGCCACGACATCATCCCCGCAACGCACTTCAACTTTCATTAGCGACATGCCCATCGCAGTGCCCAAAAGCGATAAGCTAGTGCGCAGAGACTTTCCAGCATCTGGCAGCAACGCGATTTCCAAGTTTTTCAATTCGGCTATGAATCCAAGCCGTGGCGGAATGCCTTTCACGTAAGAGTCGTAATCGGCGAAGACGGCAGCGCTCTGGGCTGCATGCTCCACGATTCCGGGTTCGGAGAGCTTCCCATTGCGGCAGAATATGCAAGAAGGATCGATGTCCAATCCAGTTTCCGCAGAATCTACGGTCACTGAATATAATGCATCGACCATTACGACCGGGGGCCGCTGAGGAATCAGCTTCAAGACTTCCTCACCTTTTAGCATCGGCTCCGCAGACATTTATTTTGACTGAACTTTCTCGTAGATGAGGTCGTACAGAGCCCCGAAATTCCTTATTTTGGCGATGTCGGTGCCATTGATTTTTATGCCGAAATTGCTCTCGACCAATGCTACCAAATCCACGAGGCTTAGGCTGTCAAGTTCAAGAGTGGACTTAATGTCAGCTTCCGGAGTGAACACAGACTCCTCAACTTCGAATTCCTCGGCCATTGCGGCGTTGATTTTCTGAATCAATTCTGCTTTTTCCATAATATGCTATTTAATATTTTTTACAATCAAAGATGAATTCGTTCCACCGAACCCGAAAGAGTTTGACAAGAACACGTCAAAATGCTTCTCTACCCTCTCCGCAGGGATGTGCAGCATGGCCGAATCCTCGTCGGGATGCTCGAAATTCAGGTTTGGAGCAATGAAGTCATTCTTCATCATGAGCATTGAATATATCACCTCGCTGGCTCCAGCCATCCACATCTCGTGACCAGTCTGCGATTTAGTGCTGGTTATTTCTATCGGCCTGTCCCCGAACACCTTATAAAGAGCCTTAGCCTCATTTGCGTCCCCCACATGAGTGGATGTAGCATGGGCATTTATGTAACCAATCTCGTCTTTCGATATCCCAGCCCGTTCAATCGACATTTCCAATGCCTTTACAGGCCCATCGACGTTCGGTGCTGAAATATGATCTCCATTAGCCGAGAAGCCATAACCGACCACTTCGCCATAAATTCTCGCTCCCCTGCGCATTGCTGACTCGTAGCTCTCTAGAATCACTGTAGCAGCGCCACCGCTCGGCACGAGACCGTCCCTATCTCTGTCGAAAGGGCGGCTGGCCTTATCTGGAGCGTTTTCCCTTGTAGAGAATGCTGAAATTCCATCGAAAGAACCCACGGCGTATGGGTTGACTTCTTGTGCTCCGCCGCAGACGACCATTTCTTGCAGTCCATTCTGAATCAGCAGCGAGCCCAGCCCTATGGCATGGGATCCGCTGGCACAAGCTCCTGACACGGTGAGATTTATTCCCTTTAACTTGAATATGCAACCGAGATTCATCGTAACCGTCGAGTTCATAGACTGGAAAATGGTTCCGGAGCCGCACAGAGACGTGTCTTTCTGGTATCTGATCACGTCCACAGCCTTCATGACAGGAACCGTCGAGCTGTCATTTCCATATAGCAATCCGACAATGTGGTCGTTGAGATACTCCTGGTCTATTCCTGCATCCTTGAGAGCATCTCTCGTGGCGCAAAAAGCATATTTAGCTTCCTCAGGCATGAAAACCCTCACGGAACGTGGCAGCTCAGCCTTTAAATCCGGCTCCTCGACTTTCCCAGTCAGAGCCGAACGAAAGCCAAGTTCCTTCCTGGCAGCATCCAGGCATATTCCTGATTTTCCGTTGTACAATGAGTCTCTTACCTCTTCAAGCGTTGTCCCTATACAGGAATATATTCCCATACCTGTGATAACTACCCTATTCTGCATATTTCAATAATTTATCTAGTTCCTCGTTCATTTCAGACCTAGCTTTCTTAATATCTTCTATTTTCCCCGACCTCAGAGCCTTCCTGAAAGCGAAGTCTTTGCGAAGGCTGCCTAACCATTTCACGTAGTTCCACTCAAAAACGCACAACGCTGGAAATAGCAGCACCCAGCATATCGCCGGAATGAATCCCCAAAGCGGCCAAACCACAGCCAAGGTTATCATGCCAAGGATCGGGAACACGAACAAAGCATTCAACGCCATCAGCAAAGTCCCTTGGAACATCCTGTCCTCCATCTTCTTCTCGAAGCGCATTGGGAAAAACCATGACACTATCGAAGGCCACAGAGCGACGATCGCAAGCGGCAGCAAAAGAATAAGACCCAGAATCTTACCGAATATCTCGGCAGCCGTTCCAGGAGAATCCAGCTCAGCCTCATCTATGCCTGCAAACTCCAGTCCATTTCTGTAGGCTTTCACTTTTTCGTAAGCCACCGGCCTACCTTCCGGAACCTCATCAGGATTCACGATGGAATAGCATTTTCCCTCTTCCAGATTCTCGTTTTCGATGTCCCAGCCCGTAGATTTCGAGAGTATGAAGTACTTGATCTTATCTCTTCCCGTCTTTTCCTCCAAGCGAGCGACGAGTTCCTTGTCAGAAGTCATCTTGTCTGGGAGATAATCCGGATCGAAACCTTTTCCTCTTGCATATTCTTCACCGTATGAGCTGTTGCGGATGAATTCTAACTCGTCGTAATATTCAAGGTCTCTCACCCTGAACATCATATTCTTAATCTGCTCGCATACGAGCTTGTTTACCTGGCGCTGTGCCGTCCTTGGCTTCTCCTTATATAATTCGTAATATGGCTTCAGGGAAATTGGAGCGCCATATTCCACCAGGCATTTCTGCCTTATCCCGAAATAATCAGAATAATGGTTGCAAGACGGGAGTATCATGACATCACTTTCGAAATTCAGCATTTCCGCTGAATCGAACGCCATCTTAGTGTAGCCGAAAGAAAAATTTCCCAGCCAGTGTCCTGTCTGGTGGCCGCCTTCGGGAAATATGACGACTGAATTGCCGTCAGCCAGATCCTTCTCGGAATCCTCGAAGGTGGAAGCGTTGTTCTTCAAGGCATTTTCACCTTCGTGATTCATGCGGAAAGCCGGAAGAAGCCCGATCGACCGAAGAAACTTATTTGCGGCTGGGGAAAGCGAGAAGACATCTGCCCTTACTATGAATCTGACTTTTCTCTCCTTGAAAGACATCAGGATGGCGAGTGCATCGCAGAGGCCATTCTGATGGTTGCTCGCTATCAATGTCGGGATTCCGTTTTCCGGAACATTCTCCATGTGGAGATACCGCACGTCCTTATACATGACATGCTCGAACAGAAAACGCAGATATGCCTTGAAGCATCTATATGCGAGCGGAATTGCCTTAAAGTCCCTTTTTTTATTTACAGTGTTTCTGCCTTCCATCTTTTCGAAAAGTTCTACGCAACCAGCCTGACAAAATCGAGAAAGCATTTCTCAAAAATTGGGACGAAATTAAGTAATTTTTACAGTTCTGGCAAGTCGGAATATCTCTTGATGCCTTTTGAAAAGATTTTCGACCATTTTAGACAATTCCCCAATCCTCTGCCCTATTTTTACTTTCAATTTTTAAATCACGACTGATTTCGAGATTTTTCGATAATATACCCTACGAAGAAGCAGGCAGCAGAGACAATCATTCCGTTAATGGAAGGTATGCCCCATTTAACAAGATTGGCCACGGCAGCGCCAAGAACGACTCCTGCAATGGCAAACCAGTTCACGGCACGCTTAGGCAAGGTGCCGGCAAGATATTCCTTCCTATGCAGGAAATAGCTGATTATTAATATTATGCCGATTGGTGGCAGGGTGCAGTTAAGCACGTTCAGCCATCCCACGAAATTCCAATACAGCCAGACTGCAGACACGGTGCCGATGATGCCGGCTGCCAGAACCATCGCTTTCTTGGGAAGGCCTATGATATTGGACAGGCCTAAGCCGGAAGTGTACAAGGCATTGTCATTGGTCGTCCAGATGTTCAAGCCCAGCACCAGAATGGCAATGTAGAACAGGTTCAGGTTCAGCATCACCTCGAAAATGTCGTTGCCCCCTACGTAAATGCTTGAAATAGCCCCGAAAAAGAACATCAGGCTGTTCCCAAGGAAAAAGGCCACGACGGTGACCAGCAAGCCGACTTTCGCATTCTTTGCGAAACGGGCGAAATTCGGCGTGGCAGTGCCTCCAGACACGAAACTTCCGATTACCAGCCCTGCGCCGGCTATGACGCTCAGATCCTTGGAACCCTTTGAAAACTGGTCTATAAGGGTCGAATCGCCCCTTTGAACGGCCATGATCATGGCCACAGTGCCAAGGATAGCGACGGCAGGAACTGCTATGTAGCTAACGATAGTAAGGCTTTTGATGCCAAAGTATGCGCTGCATGTCATCAGTATGCCGGCAATAAGCACTAGCATGTAACCCTGCCAAGGCATGCTGTCCGGAGTGACTTCCAGTCCCATGATTTCTTTTGCAATCGGGATGGCGAACATTGCCAGGCCTACCCCGAACCAGCCTATCTGCGTGAAGCTTATCATCGCGCTTGGGAGATAGCTGCCCCTTTCGCCAAAGCTCTTGCGAGCGAGCATGTCGAGGGTGAGGCCGCTCTCAGCCCCAATCCAGCCCAATGCCCCTGTGTATGCCCCCAGAATAAGTCCCCCTAAGAGAAGAGCACCGATGAATCCCCAGAAATCAAGCCCTGTCGCCAGTTTCTGGCCTACCCACATAGATGCAGAGAAGAAAGTGAAGCCGAGCATTACCATGAACATGCTCAGGTTGCTCTTGCGACCTGCCGCGCTGACTGATCCGTTGGTGAAGTCAGCGTCAGCTCCTTGCTTATAATTACTCATAACCATTAAGTGATTGATTGATTTGCTCTAATCTAGTTGATGCAATCTGCCTGAGAGTCAGAGTCTCGGCCTTTGCCAGGAAAACCCTTTCATCGCTGTACAGCACCCTCAGGTCACCGAGTTTCTGAAAATGCGTGGTCTTGAGCCATTCATCATATTCAATAGGTGCCCTGTATCCTATTCTTTCGTAGGTAAGTTCCATTATGTCCGTCCTGCCTGAAGCCTCCAGCACTGCGTTCCAGTATCTCTTTACTTCTTCCACATGATCCGGTATCTCATAGCGGCGAGCCCCGCCGTCGTAGATTATGCATTTCTCGTAAAGCGAGAAGCCATGCGCAACGACATATTCCCTGAACTCAGGGGAAATGATGCCTCTGCCCCAGTAAAAATCGATGTCCGGTACCTGGAAACCTAGCACGCCAGCGTCTTCATAGACTCTGAATATTCCTTCGTAGAAGAAGCAAGAGAAACCTTCGAAATTAGGCGAAAGCTTCTTGATTTCCTCGGTCAGATCCTCCATGACATCGATGGCTTTCGTGCCGCCTATCGTAAAAAAGATAATCCTCTTGAAGCTGCCGCCATGGTCATGGAACCAGTTTATGACATGATCCATGCACATCTTAAGAGTGGCTCCTGATGCGATTATGTCGCCAATCATCAGCACGCAGTCTTTGCATGTGCGGACTTTCTGGTAGCGGACGTCCAGGCCTTTGATGACATTATCCTCGATGATTCTCTCGCAGGAGAGAAAATCCATGTTCGTAACCCTCAAGCCTGCCCTGAAGGCACATTCCTCGATGGGATAGTTCAATCCGCCTCTGAGGATCGTCAATATATTCACTTTCCCCTCAAGACCATTGTCTGTCAAGTACTGCATGCCTTTCATAGTGGCAGGCACCATGGACTGATAAGAGCCGAATCCGACCACCTCAGGAGAAGCCATGAGCCTCCTTGTGCCGCCATCGCTGATGATGAAATAATGATTCTTGAGATTCTCGCATTCAAACCTGTAGACGCCAGGGATGAGAGTCTGAGCTAGATTAGAGTCTTTGAGATTATATTCGTGCGACATTCCGATTATCATTAATCGGGTTACAAAGGTAGTCATAATTCGCATAAAATATTTCCATTCGGGTAGAACTTATCAAACAAGTTATCAACCATGGCAACATTATTGGAAATTTTCGTACCTTAGCGGTGCGTAAAGTGAAAAAAAATGGCTGTATCCATAAAGGAAGTACGCACTAAAAGGGATCTGAGGCAGTTTGCCAAATTTCCTAATGTACTCTACAAGAATAATAAATATTATGTCCCGCAACTGATTTCCATGGACATGGCTACCTTTTCGCCCAAGATAAACAGGGCTTTTGAGGTTTGTGAGGGGAAATATTGGCTTGCCTACAAAGATGGCGAGCTCGTCGGGCGTGTCGCTGGCATAATCAACCATAAATATAACCGCAAAGTTGGCCAGAACATCTGCCGCTTCGGATGGATTGATTTCACGAACAATCCCGAAGTCGTCCACGCCCTGCTGGACACAGTGGAAAGCTATGCAAGGGCGAATGGAATGAATGTGGTCGAAGGGCCTGTGGGCTTTCTGGAATTCGACGTGGCTGGAGTCCTGGTGGACGGTTTCGACCAATACCCCACAGCCTACGGGAAATACAACGATCCGTATTACGAGCCTCTGATCCTGGCTGAAGGCTACAAGAAAGAGACCGATTACGTGGAATTCCGAGTCACCGTTCCCGAGAACATCGACAGGTACGTGAAGCTGTCGAAGCTTATTGGAGAACGATTGGGGCTGCATGAAGCTACGTTCAAGAATAAGAAAGACCTGGTACGGAAATATGCCGACGGCATATTCGGTGTCCTCAATCATGCATATTCTTCGCTCCATGGCTTCTCCGAACTCTCCCAGGCTCAGTGCGAGGATCTGAAGAAGGAGTTCCTGCCTCAGCTGATCCTGGACTATGTTTCTGTCATCGTGGACAAGGACGACAAGGTCGTGGCATTCGGAATCACCCTTCCTTCGCTTTCAAAAGCGCTCATAAAGGCCAAGGGACATCTTTTCCCATTCGGCTGGTACCATATCCTCCATGCACTGAAACACAATGACACGATTGATGCCCTCCTGGTGGCTATTTCCGATGAATATAAAGACAAAGGCGTGAATGCGATGCTGATTGCCAAAATGGGCATCGGCTACCACAAGCACGGAATCAAATACTTGGAAAGCACGAGGGAACTTGAAAGCAATATGGCAGTCCAGAACATGTGGGGTCACTTCGAGCGCAAGCTCCACAAAAGAGCAAGAGTTTATATCAAAGAAATTCAATAATATATGGCCGACAAGAAAGCTGAAAGAATACAGACTTCCATCCTGAATGGAGTTGAGAGAAAAGTTCTCGTCTGGCTTGCCGAGAGGCAGCCACGATGGGTGGTATCGGACACTCTTACATTCATCGGGTCAATCGGAGCCTTGCTCATTGGCTTGGGCTTCGTTCTTGCCAGCAGGAATCCGGCATGGCTGTGGCTGAGTTTCTTCGGCTTCATCGTCAATTGGTACGGGGACTCCCTGGATGGCACATTGGCCAGGGTTCGCAAGACATCGCGCCCAATCTACGGCTATTACATAGACCACACGGTAGACTGCATCAACGAGGCTTTCATGTTCTTAGGCATAGGGCTGTCCTCTTACATGCATCTGTCCTTGGCGCTTGCTCTGTTCGCCGTCTATCTCTGCCTCACGGTCAATGTCGGCACCAACGCCCATCTGAAGGGCGAGTTCAAGCTTACATACGCTAAGCTAGGGCCTACTGAGTTCAGGATAATCGCAATGATCCTGATTGCCGTCCTGTACTTCGTCAAGCCTCTCCAGACATTCTCGGTGACCTGTGATGTCTTCGGGAAGTCTATTGCCCTGGGTTCCATTGACCTTGCCGGAATCGTCATTCTGGCAATTCTAGTCGTCATCTATCTCGTTACGATAATCAATGACGCAAAGGGTTATGCCAAGATTGACCCTATGCCTAAACGCGAAGGAGAATAGCGATGCCGCTTTTGACTGTCAAAGACATCGAAAGGCTGATTCCCGCATTTAAAGGCAAAGCCGGGAACGCCGCTGCCGAGATTCTCAGAAAAATATTATCAATAGAGACGCTTTCGAGCATTTATGACGACCTGAGCGATCAGCAAGGCGCCGATTTCGCCGGAGGCGTGCTGAAGGAAGTGCACACCGACTACCGCATCGGGAACCCCGAGCGCCTGGACATGTTGCCGGATGGCCCGTTCATCACCATAAGCAATCACCCTTACGGAGGCCTGGACGGCATCATACTCATAGACTTGTTCGGACACATAAGGGATGGGTATAAATACATGGTGAACGAGTTCTTGAACCTGGTCGAGAATCTTCGTCCTTGCCTCATCGTTGTGAATCCAAAGACAGAACTGAGTGACAATAAGATAACCGTCAATAACATCCATGGGGTGAGAGAAGCATTGCAGAGGATTCACGATGGCTTTCCGGTAGGTTTTTTCCCTTCAGGCGCAGTTTCCGACCTGAGCCTGAAGGAAATGAAGATTCGTGACCGCGAGTGGCAGCCTTCCGTCCTGCGGCTCATCCAGAAGGCCAGGGTGCCTATAGTCCCGGTTCGTTTCTTCGACCATAACTCTCTTTGGTTCTATAATTTAGGACTCATAAGCTGGAAGGTGAGGCTGCTTCAGCTGCCTCATGAGCTTGTGAACAAGAGGCATCGCAGGATAAGGATAGGCATCGGCGAGACAATTTCAGTCGAAGAGCAATCGCCGTACAAGGACATTAAGGAATATGGCAGATTCCTTCGCGAGAAAGTTTATGGGATGCCTCTTCCCGAGCATTTCTTAAAATACAGCAAATATATTGCCCAGGGCCGGAAAATATGATGGTTCTTTTTTGGGCGTAAGATTCAGGATATGCTGAAATTTGCTATATTTGCAAGGTCAATGGGGTATTAGCTCAGCTGGTAGAGCGCAAGGTTCGCAATCTTGAGGTCAGGAGTTCGATCCTCCTATGCTCCACAAAAATCCCTCTCAGAATGGTCTGAGGGGTTTTTCGTATATAGTGGCCCAAAAAATGTCACATTTTTGTGTCTGTTCCTTATTTTAGTTTCATATAGATTCGTATGAATTTATATGTATGTGTTGCTTCGCGATCAAAGGTTTCTGCGTTTTTGTCCTTTCTTTCCGCCTTTTTGGAAACAATTAGACACGGATCACCTTGTATCTTTGCCATGCAAACAGTAATAACTTATCCTATGGATAGAAGACACGCACTTAAATGGATGGGGTTCTCCCTGGCCGCGGCTGCAATGGCTGGGATTGCCCCGCTTACTCATTCAGCCATTATCAAGGATCACCAGCGCGGAAAAAGAAGGCTCGTTTTCTACTTTACCGCGACCGGCAACTCCCTGTTTGTCGCCCGCCAGTTCTCGGATACACCTTTGAGCATTCCTCAGGAGCTCAAGAAGACTGACCTTGTCTACGAGGCGGACGAAATCGCATTTGTCTGTCCGGATTATGCCGGCGCCATTCCCAAGATCGTGCGTGAATTCGTATCCAAGGGGACGTTCAAGGCTCGCTATATCTTCTCAGTCATCACATTCGGCAACGCCTGTGTCAATGTAGCTGAATACTGGGATGAATTCTGCCAGGAGCATGGTGTCAAGAACAACTACATCCGTCCTATCCTGATGGTGGACAACTATCTGCCCGTCTTTGACATGAACCAGCAGATTACCATCGACAAGCACACCGATGAGAATCTGGCAACCATCCTCGAGGAGGTAGGTACGCACAAACACTTTATCGCCCCTGCCGAAATGGGCTTCTTCAACAAGGAAATGCTCAAGGGGATGCAGGACCAGCACTTCTCGATGACGGCAGAGCGTCTGCTGGAATTGAGGTCGGACCGCTGCGTCAGTTGCATGACCTGCGAAAAGGTATGCCCACACAAGGATTTCCGCTTGGGGGGCGGAGGGGCTGGAGTTCAGCGGCAACTGTGAATACTGCCTTGCCTGTGTACATGCCTGCCCGCAGAAAGCCCTGACTTTGAAATCCGCCTGGGAAGGCAGACCGGGAGAGAGAAACCCGGAGGCCCGCTACCGCCATCCCAACGTTTCCCTGAACGATATCATCCAATCCAATAGACAATAATGAAGAGAATCCTACCCCTGCTGACCGTGCTCCTGTTCGCTGCTTGCGGATCCAATACCAACACGACTGTATCAAAAGAAGAATTGACCTTTCCTTTCGGGAATCCGCTCCCGTCTCCTCCCTTTACCGGCGAGGCTTATCTCCAGCCCCTGATTCAGCCGGATACGGAGTTCAACTTCCCCGCCACCAACAACATTACCTTTGCCCCTGGAGCTCACAGCACCTGGCATAGGCACGGCGGCATGGTCGTGATGGTTACCGGCGGCGTGGGACTCTATCAGGAAGAAGGTAAGCCTGCGCAGATTCTGCGAAAGGGCGACGTCCTGCAGATCCCTGCCGGCGTGCGTCACTGGCACGGTGCAACCAAGGATAATTGGTTTTCGCAGATTGTCATTTATGATACCGCATGGGCCCCGGACGCTCACGTAGATGAGGACAACACTCTTTCGGATGAGGATTATAACAATGTGATTCTTGAAGAGTATGCACACACACCCGGCCTGGACGGTTTTATGTTTGCCGCTCCTGCCGAGAGCATGACGCTGCCCACTTTCAATGGCCCCATCCATCTGGCGAACACACTGGACGCGCCCAATGTTGCAGGCTGCCCGGGCCTCCACAACGTGGTCTTCGAACCCGGCGTGTACAATGCCTGGCATAGCCATGCAGGCGGGCAGGTTCTCATCGTTACCGACGGTGTTGGCTATCACCAGATAGAGGGCCAGCCCGTCGAAGTCCTGCATCCCGGTGATGTAGCCATGTGTCCTCCAGGAGTAAAGCACTGGCACGGAGCCGCTCCCGGCAGCCGCTTTGCCCACCTTGCCGCCAACACCAATCCGGAGAGGCCCGGTGTGGAATGGTTCGAACTCCTTCCTGAAGAAGAATACAACAAATTACCCCAAAAATAATGAAAAAGTCATTCGCAATTCTCGCAGCCTCCTTGGCCATTGCTGCCTGCTGCAACAATACTCCTAAAGGAATCGTCATTGAAAGACAAGGCGTCTTCTCCTCAGGTGGGACCGTCACGGCTCCCATCCCCGGAGAGTATAATCCTGCGCAGAACTGGATGGATGCCACGCGGGCCGGAACTACCACCCATGTGGACCACGCCAACACCTTCTATCAGATTCCGGAGGGCGGTAACGGCACCCCCATTGTTTTCCTGCACGGCTACGGCCAGACCCGCACCGGCTGGCAGGCTACCCCTGACGGCCGCGAAGGCTGGAGCGACATCTTCCTCCGCAAAGGTTACGGCGTATTCCTCGTGGATCAGCCCCGCCGCGGCGCCGCAGGCGCAACGGAATTCATCGTCAATGATCCCGGCGACGTGGACGGAGACAAGTTCAAGGTTGGCGAGCAGGCCTGGTACACGCATTTCCGCATCGGACGTGTGGCTCCGGAGCGCTACGAAGGCTCCCAGTTCCCGGAAGGCGCCGAAGCCCAGAACCAGTTCTTCTGTCAGATGACGCCCAACACCGGCAATTATGACGAGGCCCTATTCGGCAAGGCCCTCAGTGCTGTTCTCTCCGATGTCAAGGTCATCACCGGAAAGAAGAGCATCTACCTCACCCATTCCCAGGGCGGCCGCGTGGGCTGGGCGACGGATGCGGAGAACATCGCCGCCATCATCGCCGTAGAGCCCGGCTTCGGTCCATTCCCTGGATCTCCCGAGTATCAGAAGTTCCTGGATGCCAAGGTGCCCATGCTCTTCCTCTTCGGTGATTATATCCTGAACGGTCCCGAAGACATCCAGTCCACCGGCTTCTGGCAGTCCGTCCTTGCCCAGTGCCGCGACTTCGCCGAGCATTACAATGCCGACGGCGGAAACGCAAAGGTGGTCTATCTTCCCGACGAAGGCATCACCGGCAATAGCCACTTCATGTTCCAGGAAAAGAACAATGACGTGATTGCCGATTATATCGCCAACTGGTTGAAAACTATCAATTTATAATACAGAACATTATGGAGTTTGTAACATTGAATAACGGCGTTAAAATGCCGATGCTTGGATACGGCGTATTCCAGGTAAGCCCTGAAGAATGTGAACGCTGCGTGGCCGATGCCCTGAGTGTCGGTTACCGGCTCATAGACACAGCCCAGGCCTACAGGAATGAAGAAGGCGTGGGAGCAGCCGTCGCCAAGAGCGGCATACCCCGCGAGGAAATCTTCCTCGTAAGCAAGATCTGGATGAGCAACTACGGTTATGAAAAAGCCAAGGCGTCCATAGACGAGAGCCTCCGTAAACTGGGCACCGACTACATTGACCTGATGCTGCTCCATCAGCCTTTCGGTGACCGTTATGGTGCCTATCGCGCACTGGAGGATGCGTACAAGGCCGGGAAACTGCGTGCCATCGGCGTGAGCAATTTCTATCCGGACCATCTCATCGACCTGGCCCATCATTTTGAAGTAAAACCCGCCGTCAACCAGGTGGAGACCCATGTTTTCAACCAGCAGGTGGAAGCCTCCAAGTATATGGCCGAGATTGGTACTGTGCCCATGGCCTGGGGCCCCTTTGCCGAAGGGAAGAACGGGATCTTTACCAACGAGACGCTGGTGGGGGTTGGTGCGAAATATGGCAAGACGGCGGCCCAGGTGGCCCTTCGCTATCTGATTCAGCGGGGTGTCATCGTCATTCCCAAATCCAGCAAGAAAGAGCGCATGGTCCAGAACTTCGATGTCTTCGACTTCAACCTTTCAGCCGATGATATGGATGCCATTCTCAAACTGGATACCGGCAAACCCGTGGTGATGCCTTCCCATCACGACCCCGAAATTGTCAAATGGTTTATGACAATGTTATGAAAAAGTATTTGATCCTTGCAGCGGCGGCACTTTTATGCCTCACCGCTTGCGCCCAAAACAACAAGAAAGTGAACGAGAACAAAACCCTTATCGCCTGGTTCAGCTGGAGCGGCAACACCAAGGCCGTTGTGAACCATATTGCCGAAGTAACCGGTGCCGATACCTTCCGCATCGAACGTGAAACCCCTTATCCCGTGGAATACGACCCCTGCACCGTAGAGGCCAGGCAGGAAGTCGACAACAACGTATTCCCAGCCATCAAGGGTCTCCCGGAGAACTTCGACCGATACAAGACCGTCATCGTGGCCGTCCCCGTGTGGTGGTACACCGCCCCGATGCCCGTGCGCACCTTCCTGGAAAAGTCCGGGCTGGACTGGTCCGGCAAGACGGTTATCCCGCTCTGCACCGCCTACACCGCCGAATACAACACCTTGAAGGACATCGTAAAGGCGACTCCGGATGCCAATCACCTGGAAGGTATTACCGTCATCACCACCAAGATGAACGGCGAAGACATCGACACGAAATTCCCCCAGATTGATGCCTGGCTGAAGAAGTTGAACCTGTAGCAGAACCTGACAACCTCAAAAGAAGAGGTCGACTAAAAAGGTCGGCCTCTTTCTTTTGTGAAGTTCGAAGTTCCTCAGCGGCAGCAGCTTGCCTCTGAGAGGACTTCGCTCACTTTGTTCGCTCCGGCCCCTTCCACCATTTCCTTCGTCCCGCTAACGCGGAACTTGTCTCTGGCGGACCCTTCCCCCTACCCCTGACATGACCCCCAAAAGTTAGACTAAGACTTTTGGAGGTCATTGTTATGAGTAAACACAGTATTGAAGAAAGACTATCAGCCGTTCAGAGATATCTTAACGGCGAAGCATCCACTTTCATTGAAAAACAGACAGGGATTGATCATCACGACATTATTGTTTATGCGATGCGTTATCGCCGTGATGGTTTAGCGGGACTAGAAAATCGGAAGCAACATTGGTGTAGCTATGATGAAAAGAAAGCGGCTGTAACTGACTATTTGAAAGAATCGCTAACTTTGGAAGAGATTGCAGTGAAATACGATATAAGCATTGCATGCTTTAATTTAAGTTTCGCAAGTAGCTAAAAAAAGAAAAATGCTAAGGTTGAAATCTTTGAGAGTTATTGCATATCTCATTGATT
>Ga0256406_1005027_pt1 | contig 14519 bp, 16 predicted proteins | sample RumenRJG_03DNA_FD_185986 | JGI IMG/M metagenome (GOLD analysis project Ga0256406, IMG submission 185986) | Bovine rumen microbial communities from Lethbridge, Alberta, Canada - RJG_03 | ecosystem: Host-associated > Mammals > Digestive system > Stomach > Rumen | place: Canada: Alberta | collected... | reverse complement strand
AGACGGATGATGAAAGCTCCGGAAATGTCCTTTTCCAGAATGCAGCTAATTTCATGCGGAAGAACAAGATCTTTGCATGGCTGAGGACAACGCAGGAAGACAGCGGAGGAAATGTATTCAGCGTGGCTCAGGAATTCTTCAACAATCACAGCTTGAAAGCATCAGCTTCACCTGCGAGCGGAGCAAAGAGCAGCCTGTTCGGGGACTTCAATGATTACTTCGGGAATCATTCACTCAAAGCTGATGCGGTTCCTGCAAGCGGGGCAAAATCAAGCCTGTTCGGAGACTTCAATAATTACTTCGGACGCCACAGCATAAAGGTATATGCTTCGCTTGCGGCGAATGCTGCATCAAACCTGTGGCATGCAATACAGAACCTGTTTACCAACAATCCGATCACGGCATCCGTCAAAAAGAATGCCGGCGGCGGAATCTATCGCAATGGGCGCTGGGAACCGATAACCGCAGCTGCTGGAGGCGCGAAATTCACAACAGGCCAGATGTTCGTTGCGAGAGAATCAGGCCCGGAGCTGGTCGGAACTATCGGCAGGTCGACGGCAGTAGTAAACAATCAGCAGATCGTCTCCTCAGTTGCTGCGGGCGTTTACCAGGCAGTCTCGACGGCAATGTCCCAGGCATCCGGAGGACAGGCGCCGGTCAATGACGTAACAGTCAAGATCGACAGCGAGACGCTGTACAGGCAGGTGAAGAAAGGCGAGAAGATGGCAAACCGGAGATATGGCACAACAGTAGTAGTGGGGTAATGCTCTATGGCAATGCTTGAGATCATGAATGACAACGGGAGCGTCAAGACGGCGCTCCCCGACCCGTCAGCGATGACATGGGAAGTGCACGATGTTTCAGGATCAGACGCAGGCCGGACGCAGGACACCATTATGCACAAGAACAGAAAGGGGCAGAAACGCACTCTGTCCCTTACCTGGAATGGCCCTACACCGGACGAGATATCGACGATCCTGAAGGCAACGAATCCGGAGTATTTCAAACTCCGATATCATGATGCGATGGAGAACAAGAAGCTCATAAAGACATTCTATCGGAGTGATCCGAGCGCTCCCGTCAAGTCATGGATCGACAGGGAAAACGGGAAGATATACGAGACTCTTTCCTTTGAGGTGATCGAGCGATGATAAAATGGTCAGTTGCATTTTACAGAGAGGAAGCAATCGTAGATAAGATCTATGTTGCCTTGACGCTTGCAGACGGGACCAAACTATCCTTGACTGAGGTGGACGTATGGGACAACGGTTTTGTCCGAGATACGTCTACTTCAGTTTCTGATACCTTCACAGTCGGCGGAGCGGTCACGGCAAAGGCAACGCTGATCCTGGACAATACGGATCAGAAATTTACAGACTATAACTTCCGGAAGGCTACCGCTGTCGTAAAACTGAGCGCAGAAGTAAACGGAACAGAAGAGGTCCATCCTGCAGGAAGCTATATCGTAGACGATTATGAGATCAGCGGGTCCACCATCATTCTTACCATGCTCGATTATATGAGCAAATTCGATAAGAAGTATGACGCGAGCAAGATAACATGGCCCGCCTCCCTGGATACAATCGTCAGGAATGCCTGTACAGAATGCGGCGTGATATTCGGCATGTCGAGTTTTCCGAATCAGTCTTTTGTGGTCCGGAAGGCTCCCAATGATGCGGCGATCACGTATCACGATATCATCAGCTATGCTGCGCAGATTGCCTGCTGCTGGGCGAAATGTTCAACAGGCGGTCAGCTTCTTTTCGGATGGTACAGCACAACCTATACCAAGATGAAAGACGGGCTGGACGGCGGAATTTATGACCAGACAGATCAGGCGTCTTATCAGTCTGGAGACAAGGCAGACGGCGGAGATTTCACATTTACAGACAGCTATTCGTATGATGCGGGGGCGCCGCTTTCAAAGGACGATACCGGGCATGGAATCGTCTACCTGTATTCTGTCGATAAGATCCAGACGGATGATGTTCTCATTACGGGAGTGACCGTCACAGCATCGGAAGAGGTCACGGATGATGCCGGCAACACTTCAACGAAGATAGGAACATATACGGAAGGGTCCAGCGGATATGTGATCCAGATAGACAAGAATCCGCTGATAGGGGCGGATGACTGTCAGGCAGTGGCGGGATACCTGAAACCGCTGATCGGCATGAAGTTCCGACCGCTGACTGTGACCGCAGTTGGAAATCCGGCAGTAGAGGCCGGGGATTGTGCCCTGGTAGGCTATGAGGATAAATCATATGCCTGCTTCCTGAGCAATGTCAGCTACACGATGGGCGGGAGCATGACCGCGAGCTGCGACGCACAGCCGGATAAGGAAGCGACTCCGTACAGATACACAGAAACGCAGAAGACAGAGGCAAAGATCTCAGAGCTGATACAGAAGGAGAGATCGGCGCGTGAGCTTGCAATCCAGAATTTCACTGAGAAGCTTTCCTCCCATGCCGGACTGTACTCCACAGTTGAAAAGGGAGAATCGGGTGGAAATGTCTACTATCTGCATGATCATCCGCAGCTCTCAGACTCCACAATCGTCTGGAAGATGACAGCAGAGGCATGGGGAGTCAGTACAGACGGCGGAAAGACATGGAACGGTGGCATGATGGTCAACGGTGACGTTATCGCCAGAATACTTACTGCCACCGGAATAAACGCTGACTGGATCAACACAGGCCAGCTGAGCGTGAAGAAGGACGGAAAAGAAGTTCTGTTCGTAGATGTCGATACCGGAACGGTTCGAATCGTTGCAGATACATTCAGCATGTCATCTGGGGAAACGATTCAGTCTATCGTTGACAACGCGATCGAGGAATCTGTGCAGACGTTTTTAGGAACTGGGGCTCCTTCTATCTCAGGCTATCCGGCAAGTTCGTGGAGTACCACAAGCACGAAAGAAAAGCATATTGGAGCCCTGTATTACGATACGCAGACCGGGCATATATACAGGTACACTCATAAGGTCGGGGCTGTGCGGATAAAATTCGATTCACAGTCAAATAGCGAAGCTGCCAGATACGATTATGTCAGAGTACTCTATAGCAAAGACGGGAAATTGTATAGGACCCAGGACGTAGGAGGAGCTTCGTTCCCTGACATGGTGGTCCCGTCAGCAGACTTCTACGTCTACTGGCATAGTGACAGCTCAAGTACCGGGTGGGGATTCAAGATTGACAACGTAGCATCGGAGATGAGCGGCGAGGCAGGCGAGAACGATACCGAGGTATCATCACTGCCGATAAGCGACTACACCACCGTCACTGATGCTACTACGGTTCAGACCAAGACGCACCCATACGATAACAATGAGAGCTATATGTGGCTGGTAAAAACCGGACTCAGCCTTGGAGCCACAACATACACATGGACGGAGCTTTCGGGTGTTAAAACCTACGCTCAGGAAGAGCAGCCAGCGGTCGCGGCAGAAGGCGATGTCTGGATTGATACGGACGACGGGAACCTTTTTTACAGATACACAAACGGAAAGTGGACAGAGTACAGAGATGCGGCCATCGAACAGGCACTTCAGGATGCGAAAGAATACGCGGACCAGGTCGTCGGAACGGCTACCGATTCCGTTGTTGACACTTACTACGGAAACGGAGTCCCGACAAACTCAAACTACCCGAGAAGTTCTTGGAAATCCGTAGAACTCAACAGCCATATAGGCGATATGTATTATGACCTTTCAACCGGAAGAGCGTACCGATTCGTAAGCACCAGCGGAGGGGTAGTCCTTTCGTTTGACAGCCAGTCAAAAACGGAATCAGCAAATTATGACTGGGTTATCGTCTATTACAACAAGGACGGACAACTATATTCTACAGAGAAAAGAGGAGGAACGTCTTTTGAAGACCTGTTCGTTCCGTCAGCAGACTTCTACGTTTACTGGAGATCCGACAGTAGCAACACGGGATGGGGCTTCAAAATTTCCGGGGTAACAACGGCATCGAAAGACTCGGACGGGTTTATTGAGACTAAGACATCCACCCTTCCGAAAAGCGACTACACAACTGTCACAGACGCTACTACCGTCGAAACAGATTCACATCCGTACACAGATGGAGAATCAAAGATGTGGCTAGTCAATACAGGGCTCACACTCCCAAGTACGTCGTACCAGTGGAGCGAGATTTCCGATACCCGTATCGCTCAGGCCATCAAGGACGCGGGAGATGCACAAGCAACAGCAGACGGAAAGATAAAAACATTCGCTCAGACAGCAGAGCCGACGGACGGAATGTCTGTCGGAGACCTTTGGATCGACACTGACGACAACAACAAGCTGTACAGGTGGAACGGGAGCTCGTGGATCCAGTACACTGACACGTCAAGTCTGCATGCCTGGATTGAGGGAGAGTACGCCGACACCCTCACGGAGGTGAAAAGCCAGATAGACCAGAAGGCTGAAACGTGGTATCAGGCAGCGGACCCGTCAAAAGACTGGACGACCGCAGCGGCAAAAGCAGAGCATAAGGGAGATTTGTGGTTCTGCACAGCGACCTCCGGGAACTATAAACAGAAGACGTGGCAGTGGGACGGAAACAGGTGGCAGGAGGTAAAGACGACGCCGCCGGCAGATGTTATGGACACGATAGACGGTAAGGCACAGATTTTCGTTGCTCGACCCGCGCCGCCTTACTCTGTCGGAGACCTGTGGTTTGATTCAGCCACAGCGGACATAATGACCTGTATCACCGCCAGGGAGTCCGGCAGCTTTACAGCTGGCGACTGGCAAAAGCGGAACAAATACACAGACGACACAGCGCTCACGGCTTTCACCAACGGAGATTATGCCCGATTCGTCACCGCTACTGAGGAAGGCATCCATGATGTGCAAACCACGGCTGGGAAGAAGATCACCACCTTCTACCAGGAGGAAAGGCCGACCGGACAGGCCACCGGGGATCTTTGGATAAGCACAGGTGACGGAAACAAGCTCTACAGGTGGAACGGGAGCTCGTGGGCAGCTGTGCAGGACGCAGGGATCCAGGAGGCCATAAGAAAAGCCGGAACCGCGCAGACCACGGCAGACGGCAAGATCATGACCTATGCGCAGAATACAGCCCCGGCGAATACCACTGCCGACCCGCTTGACGTGGGCGACCTTTGGATCGACACTGACGACAACAACAAGCTATATAGGTACAGTGGCTCGTCTTGGGTGGCGTACAGGGATGGTCAGATAGCCGAGAACCTACAGACGGCAAAGGACTATGCAGATGATACTGCGGAGAAGGCAGCAAAAGCAGCCGTAGACGCTCAGACTCAGACAGACATATTCAATAAGCTGACAAACAGTGGAAAACTCAAGGGACTTTTCATGAAAGACGGCAAGCTGTATATCAGCGCGTCATATATTTTGTCCGGCATCCTAAAACTTGGCGGAGCTAGCAACGGAAACGGGACTCTCGAAATCTACAACAGCAGCGGAACAAAGATAGGAACATTCGACAACACTGGGATAAACCTTGGCAGCGGGAAATTCGTGGCAGACACAAGCGGCAATGTTACGGCAAAGAACATTACCGCATATGGCTCATTCATCTGCTACGAGAACAACTAAGAGAGGGCAGAACAATGGCACCTACCGATGATGATGACGATATAGTTGTACCTGGAGACGGGGAAGTAACCACAGAAATATCAGGCCACCAGCGGACGGTCACAAGAGGATATCTGTATTCCAATGAAGGCTATAAAGCTGTATCACGGAGCTATATAAAGATAGCCGGTGGAAAGGTTTCCTTCGGTGACCGGAACAAAAAGACAGGTGCGATGACGGAGAGGAGCAGCATATCAGCTTCTTACAATGGATATTACGGCATTGCTGTAAGCTGTTCAGCTCTGTTCCTTGCTCCTGTTGTCAACGAAGATATTGATCTCCTGTTTCAGGAAGGCGGATATACGCCAGTAACCGGATATATGCAAGTAGTGACGGACATGCAATTTTCTCAGAATGATAACTTGCGATGGGTCATTCAGAAGATCCCATTCCGGAACGGAGTGTGTGTTGGCGACCTGGACGCAATCATTCAGGACAGTGATATCAACCAGTGGTGATGAAATGGCAAGCGGGAAATATGTAAAAGCAGTTAAGGGAGCATTGTCATTCGGCAGTGATTCTACCGAATACACATCGGCAAAGGCCTCGACTGCCTATTCGGGCGGGAAGTATTACTACGGATTCAAGGACACAGCGTGCCAATATCTGGGACTCACGGCGTCGCAGCTCTATATCGGTAAGTACATGGGATATACAGGGACGGTGAAGGCCTACACGAGCTTCTATTCTCCGTATGGCGTCCTCATCTATGTGCCGAAAGAAATGTCTCCCTCACGAGTGAGCATGCACTACAACTATATGACATTCAAGTGCGGGATCCTTACCGGATATAGTTACGGAGGCTGACAATGGCGAGCGGAGCATTTGTGGCGATCACAGCCGATACGGCAGGATATAACAATGTCAAGACAACCGGCATGCACGGGATCAGCTTCGGATACAATCAGACAGTCTATCTGTCGATTGCTTCCCATTACGCCACATATCAGGATTATGAAGGCGTAAACATAAGTAATGCCTATCTTACGGTGGAACCGGGGCAGAACAGCGGGAAGACGGCAGATCTTCCAATGTATATCGCTTATCCGAATCTGAAGAGGATCAGCATCAACGGATATTCCGGATATACCGGGACTCTTACAGTTGTGAGCGGGGTAAATGTTGTAAGCAATAATCCTCCCACAGCAATCACGCACTCATACAAATTCCACAACGGTTTGCTGGTATCAGCATAAGGAGAAAAGAGTATGGAAGTAGAAACGATCACGAAAACAGGGACAAAAGAAGAACTTGAAAAGGATCTCGCAGAATCCGTATTCCATGAAGAGAAAAGAGATCCGCTTGAAGTTACGATGGCAAGGACCAGGCTGCAGCTTGATGGAACGATACAGCAGATCCTGGCGGACTCCGGCCTTCCCATCTATCTGTTTCTGTTTCTCATGAAGGATATCGAGAACGATATGCGAGAGGCGGACATGCACGTTTTCAGAGCAAATTTCAAGAGGAAGGAGATATTAGATGGCAATCCAGATCAGAAGAGGTAAGTACGTCGATTATGATCCTTCAAAGCTCGTTGCCGGCGAGCTTGCAGTAGTCCTTGAGGGCGACCCGAATTCAAAGTCGGGCCGCTCTGTTTATATGTGCTTCAAGCCTGGAGTGGTAAAGCGCCTGGTCGATTATGAGGACCTGATCGATCTGATAGCAGAAGCGACAGACGATATCCGGGATGAAATACAAACCAATGCAACCAGCATGGCGACAAGTGCGGCAAACAGCGCCACAGCATCTGCAAAGCAGTATGCCAGCAATGCGTCCAGCTCTGCGACAGCGGCGGCAGCATCAGAGTCAGCGGCAGCAAATTCGGCTACATCCGCGAGCGATTCAGCATCGGCGGCAAAGGGCAGCGCCTCAGCCGCGAAGACGTCCGAAGGCAATGCAGCAGCATCGCAAAAGGCAGCTGCAGTATCTGAAACAGCGGCAGCAACATCAGCGCAGCAGGCGTCCGATTATAAGGACCAGGCAGCAGGCTATTCCGGAGCTGCATCATACAGCTTCGTTGTGGATAGTGAAGGGTACATGTGTCTCAATTATAAGGAGGAAACAAGTTGAGCGGATACAGAGACAGGTTAGGCAATCATCAGGACCATGCCCGTATCGCTGCAGCTCTGGAGGAGTCGTCCGGAATCTATTCCGGCATGTCTTCCCTAGAGAAGCAGATCGCAAGAGCATTCGATGAATCAAGGACAGGCAAGGTGTGGAAGACGCGGTTCTACAAGTACGCGACAAATAACACATCAGCCGGGACAAAACTGCTGGACAATGCAGGAATGGCAATTCCTACGCCTGCGACAGACAGCGTGGAAGGCGTAGATCCGTATCTGGACTATGCCGTGTTCAGATGGCAGAGGTGCAATTACGTCCGCGATGATTCGGACGGATTCGCAAGGCCGACAGCGCTGAAAGGGTGGCCCGGGTACAAGGAAGAGGGCGCGGTAGATGTCGGAACGCTGAAGATGACATTCTACTGGAAGTATGAGGAAGGCGCGACGTATTACGATATCATTATGTCCGATACGCCTCATCCGGAGCTCGGTCTTGTTCCATGGTGCGATGCAGTCAAGATCGATGCGGACGGAAACAAGACGGTCATGCCGTATTTCATCGTGTCTGCTTTCAATTCGGTTACGGCATCGGATGGCCTGCTAAGATCACAGCCAGGGGCATCGGCATATAACCAGTCATACAATTCTCAGGTTACGGACTACCAGAAGAAGGGAACCGGGTATTGGGGATCCAGAGCGTCCAGAAATACGCTGCAGATCATCTGGCTTGCGATCAAGTACGCCACAAAGAATTCTCAGAAGTATTTCTCCGGATGCACGAGTTTTGATGCGAGAGGCACGGTCGCAGTCGCTGAGACGGATGCAAGCCGAATCGTTATCACCAAGTCGACCTCATTCGAGCGGTACAACACAGTGTCCGTATCGAAGTCCGGGGCCGCGTCCAACATCGACAGACAGAGTGCGGATGCTTATGCTACGGCAAACCGGGTGCTGATCACATCGGTCGAGGATGTTACCATCAGCGGAACCACATACACAGCCCTGAACATTGATGGGACGGTCACGACAACGGTAGGTGAAATTGTAACATCGTATCCTTGCCATTCCGGTATTACAGATACGGTCATCGGACTGTATGATGGTGCTCCTGTCAGCTGCACAAACGGCAAGCATGGCTATCGTATCGGCGGAGTCGAATACATGAATGGTCAGGCAGTCATCGCGGCGGATACAGTAATGGAATTCCAGTCGGATTATTCCAAGAATGTATATGTCGCTGAAAGGCCTACGAAGCATGTAAAGGATGCTCATACAGGATATAAACTCATCGGAAACATTCTCCCTGGAGACTATTATCAGGGCGATACTCACCTTGATATGTCTACAGGAGGGCATAACGCGATGGCAAAAGGTGGCGGGGATTCCGTCGGGGTAGGCGATTACATCTGGGGCGGAGACAACAACTCAGGACTCCGCGAGTACTTCCAGGGCGGCCTCCTCTGGAGCGGCTCGCGCGCTGGCGCCTGCTCTGTCGGCTGCTGGAATGTGCTCGGGGACTCGGACTGGTACTACGCGTCGTGCGATTGAGCCTCTCTGGGAGGGGTGAATTTTCCCGATAGGGAAAAGAGGGGTCTTCCCCTCAACAAATCTTTGCTTTTTATGGGGATTCAGGGAGCTGCGGCAACCTCAGGAACGGCTCGAACGCTGGCGCCTGCTATGTCAACTGCAGGAATGAGCTCGGGAACTCGAACTGGAACTACGCGTCGTGCAATTATTGCAATGTGGCTAAAGAATATCTTTGCTCCCTGTTTCGGGCAATGCGCCTTCAGCTATGCTGACCTGTGCCACCTGGTCTATGATCAGCGCACAAAGTGAGCCGAAACACAGAGACGGGACTAGTAGCGCAAGCCAAAATCCTGACCAAGCAACAATCGATATGAAGCGTGTCTGTAAAAATATAGATATCACCGATACAGAGCTCATAAAGCGGGCCATTCAGAAATGTCTGCAGAACAAGAGCAAGAATCAGATGAGGCGTCCGGATATCGCCCGCGTCTTCAATGAATACAAGACGGTCGATGTGATAGCGGAGCGGATTTCATGGGAGATCAGGACGGACAACATCGTCCTGCCTCCTATCTCATGGGAAGTACGGCGGGACAAGTCAAACGGAAAGCTGCGGAATGTCGGAGTAGAGGACATTTGGCAGCAATTCTATGACAACCTGGTCTTCATTGCACTTGAGGAGCTATCCGGGAGGATAGGCGAGTATCAATGCGCCTGCCTTCCGGGGCGTGGTTCCAAGTGGGGAAAAGATATCATAGCCGGATGGATGGCAAAAGGTAACATCCGGGTGGTGCATCAGTATGACATACATCATAATTATGCGAGTACTACCCGCGAAAATGTTATGGCCTTCCTCGAAAAGCATGTTAATAATCCTCTCCTGCTGCATGTAATCGACCTGCTCCTGCAGACGTCAGAAGGCGGGCTGATTATAGGCTCTGTTCTCTCCGTACTGCTCAATGCCCTGTATCTGTCGCAGATCTACCATTACATCATGGAGGATCTGTACCGTATCCGGAAGCACAAGGACGGAACGGAAGAGCGGATCAGGCTTGTCGAGCACACGATCTTCTTCGTTGATGACTTCGCCATATACTGCACTTCAACGAAAAATGCGGAAATGGCGGACAAGCGGATCAGGAAGTATGCAGCAAGCCTCGGACTGATCCTGCACGATTATGTCCGGAAGACGGCAGTATCGGAAGATACCTATCAGGATATCATGGGATTCCGTATTTACCAGGATCATGTCACCATGAGGCATCGTGACTATGTGAAGGTAAAGCGGGCACTCAGACAGGTAGACGATCATATCACGATCAAGAACGCACGGAAGCTGGTATCACTGAATGGATTCATAAAGAATTCAGACAGCTATCGGTTCCGGAAGAAATATCACAGCAAGCGTATCCTGAAAAAAGCAAGGAGGTACATATCAAGATATGAGAGAAGCAAGATTCAGCGAGAAACAGCAGGCCGTAACGATCAGCAAGCCGGGAGATCTGACCATAGTGCAGATCGCGGTCAATGAGCGGACGGTCGACGTTACGGATCCTCAGACGGGAGAGAAGACTGGAGAAGAATACGCCTACGATTGGAACGAATTCCAGGGAATAGATGGAACGGATTTCGATATTACGGAGATCCAGAAGAGCCCGGAGAAATATCTGGATTTCACATGTGCAGCTCCGGAGCCTGTTGTTGGCCCTTTGCCTGAGACAACGGCACACAAGCTGGAGAAGGCTACACAGAAAAACACGGATGCTATCGCGTCCATGAATGCAACTATTGACGATCTTGTACTGCAGAGTTTGGAGGGCTGACATGTTTGAGAGACTGAAAAGGCTGTACGATGCGGGACGCCTGTCAAAGGCGGGGCTTGCAAAAGCGGTCCAGCGTGACTGGATCACGGCGGAAGAGTACGAGGAGATCACAGGGGAGGCATACGATGGCTGAAGTTGTTACGCTGGTCCGGATCAACACCGATGAAGTAAAGGAGCTGATCGCGGACAAGTACGGCGTGAGCCCGAATGATATCAAGTTCTGGAACGGCAAGTACGAATTCGAAAAGAAAATGGAGGAGAAGGCGGAGTCTCAGAAATGAGATTCCGCTTTTGCGTGGAATGAGAAAATATCATCTGTTGATTATTACATTCATCCTGGCAGCCTGCATCATCGCTGATTTCTATGTGACGAATGCAGTAGCTACCAGGATATGAGGGGCTCAAATGACAGCATTGATTATCGCAATTATAGGGAGCAATGGCCTTTGGACAATGATCATGTACCTGGTCAAGCGGCATGGCCAGAAAGACCCGGCAACGCGTCTTCTTCTCGGTATTGCTCATGATCGTCTTCTTTGTCTGTGCGAAAAGGCGCTGGAAAGGGGGTACACATCAGAGGGAGAAATGGACGATATCGTGCAGATCTATGATCCCTACACGGCACTCGGAGGCAATGGTACAGGAAAGCAGATATATGAAAGATATATCAAGCTTCCCATACGGAGGCAGGAAGAATGATTGCGCTCAAGATAATAATCATACTTCTTGCTATGCTGGCACTCATCATTCAAATTCATGAAAACATGGAGGACTGAAAAATGAATGAATTGATTTTCAACGTATTGCTTGCAGTAATCACAGCTCTGGTCGGAATCGTGGTCAAACAGCTGATCCCGTACCTGAAAGAGCGGAAAGTATCTGCGGATGCAGCTCTGAAGCGGACAAGGTGGGCATGGGTGACGGAGATCACGGACGCCGCGGTCCGGGCCGTAGAACAGACTGCGGAAAGCGCAATTCATGGAAAGGACAAAAAGGACCGTGCCTATACGATTATTAAGGACGCGCTTCAGCGTCAGGGGCTGGACGGATTCCTTACCGATCAGCAGCTACTTCAGCTCATAGAAGCCGCGGTCCAGGCGATGAATGCGCAGGCCATTACGATCGAAGAGCCTGTTCTGGATGACGTCGAGGACCCGGAGGAAGAAGAGAACACCGATACTGAATAATAAGACACGATTCCGGATGTATCAGAAAAGGTACATCCGGAATATTTTTTGATACTCGCACGCGCAAATCCAATCGCAGGAGGAATTGACCGAAATGACCAATGACGAATTCATGAAGATCAGCCAGCAGGCCGTAATGGACTACTTCAACGGCAGAAGCGACTGCACAGACAAGAATGGGAAGATCTGTGAGAAGGACGTGTTCATCGTCTGGATGTGCAAGACCCTTCAGAATCACAAAGCGCTCCTGAGCACAACCGTCCCGGACGGAATGTACTACGAGGTCACCTACAACGGCGACAAGGGAGAGCTGTACCTGGACGCCTATAAGAAATGGGAGAACGTCCTGATCCATCCGGAGATCCGGTATCCGCATCTCCTCAAGTCAGCAGCACAGCCGGTCTTCAACAATATGCTGGCAGAAGCATAAGTTATTCCGATTTTGCAACAAAATGTATGCAATCGCACACAAAATATCCTTTTCTCAAATATCTGAATTCATGGAGGTATAATCTATGGGATACACGAACAGTCCTCTGGTTTCATATACAAAGCTCTCACCGAACAATTCTGGCACCCGGACGCACTCCATCGACCGGATCACACCGCACTGCATAGTGGGGCAAATGTCCGTTGAGTCTGCCGGCGCCTGGTTCGCGAAGGCGTCAACACAGGCATCAGCGAATTATGTAATCGGGGCGGACGCGAGAGTGGCGCTGATCGTTCCGGAGTCTCAGAGATCATGGTGCAGCTCATCCAGAGACAATGACCAGCAGGCCGTCACGATTGAGTGCGCGAGCGATAAAACACATCCTTACGCATTCAAAGCTGAGGTCTATATGCGCCTGATCGAGCTCATGACGGATATCTGCAGGCGGAATGGCAAGACGAAGATCCTGTGGTTCGCGGATAAGGCAAAGTCCCTGGCATATAAGCCAGCGGCAGATGAAATGCTGATTACGGTTCATCGCTGGTTTGCGAACAAGGCTTGCCCTGGCGACTGGCTGTATTCCCGCCTGGGTGACGTGGCAATGAAAGTAAACGCTGCTTTAGGGGCCGCATCCTCTGTCAAACCGGAGAACATGCCGGAAGTCAGGCAGACGTCTACATCTGCAAAGCAGGTCCTGGCAATCGGAAGCGAAGAGTCACGGGCAAGGTTCCTGCTGGATCTCGTACATGATACGGATAAGAGCGGGATCCTACCATCCGTCACGACAGCGCAGATGATCCTGGAATCAGGGTACTGCAGTACAGGTCTCGCGCAGGCCGCCAACAACTGTTTCGGCATGAAGGCCAATCTGTCCGGCAACAGTTGGGAATCCGTATGGGACGGAAAGAGCACCTATACGAAGAGGACCGCAGAGCAGACAGCTTCCGGGAAGGTCTACTATGTGACTGCCGCCTTCCGGAAATATCCGGACGTGGAGCATTCCATCATGGATCACAGCTGTTATCTCCTGGGCGCGAAGAACGGGAGCCGGCAGAGATATGAAGGTCTGACAGCCGCGAAGGGGTACAGGGAAGCAATCACGATCATCAAGGCCGGCGGATATGCTACCGACGTCCGCTATGTCGACAAGATCTGCAGTATCATCGAGCGCTATCACCTTGACAGATACGACAGCCAGCCGGAAGTCAAGGAGCCGGAGAAGACAGTCACATATATTGTTCAGGCCGGCGCCTTCAACAGTGTGCAGAAGGCCGCGGAGCGCCTGGTCAAGGTCCGGAAGATCGTACCGGACGCCTATCTCAAATATGAGGGAGGCATGCAGAAGATCCGGGCCGGCGTCTTCTCAGAACGTGCAAACGCGGAGAGAGTTGTTGAACAGCTGCAGGAAGCAGGCATTGAGGCAATCATCAAGTGAAAGCGGGGTGATGCCTATGATCTTGGCGGCATGAGCCGCAAATCTTTGCTCCAAGTGCATGTAACTGTTGTTTTCCGTCTTAGATCAAAGGCCGCCCGTGGACATCCTCGGACGGCCTGTTTTTTATATTTTGACAGATACAACGCAACCCCATTTCAGGTCGATATCAGGTCGATATACGGTTTTTAATGCCCGGATTTTACCCCATATTGCCGGGTAGCTATCCGTATTAGCGGAACAGAAAATCCCGTAAAATCAACACTTCTTGAAAATATAGGATTCTTTCAATTCCCCTGTTACCAGTCCGAGCCTCCTCGGTTCCACTGTCGAAAGCCCGTATTCACGGGCTTTTTATTTTACTGTTATCCCCTCTTGATTTGTGGTAAGATAATTGAAAATTTGATATGTGGAGGGCTGTATGAATCTGA
>Ga0256406_1005025_pt1 | contig 14520 bp, 10 predicted proteins | sample RumenRJG_03DNA_FD_185986 | JGI IMG/M metagenome (GOLD analysis project Ga0256406, IMG submission 185986) | Bovine rumen microbial communities from Lethbridge, Alberta, Canada - RJG_03 | ecosystem: Host-associated > Mammals > Digestive system > Stomach > Rumen | place: Canada: Alberta | collected... | reverse complement strand
GACGAAGGGGCGTGGGACTGGTGGTGTAAGATGCCAGAAGTTCCTGCGTGGCGAGTCTGGACTGTCGTTTGCGTTTGTCGGGACGTTCTCGTCTGGCTCGCTTGACGGGAAGCCTGTCGAAGTGGCAACAGGCAAGCGTGACGCAAGCGGGCAGACGAAGCAGCCCGTGAACGGTGTGATCTGCTAAGTGACTTGCTGACGCTAGCACGGCATGGAACGACGGCATGCAAGCGCGCTGGTGACATACCGTCAATGCGTCGGCACGGTTGTCGCCCAATGGCGACGAGGCATGGCTGGCATCATGCACTACGCAGAGAGGACACAGCGACGGCGTGACGTGAAAGCGATGTGAGCTATTGATGGGCGGAAGCGAGGTATCCAGCTTCCGCCCACTCTCATGTACAGAAGCACATGCCGTCCTAGAGACTGTTCTCGCGATAGTCATGACCAAACTATTTAGTGAGTGGTATGATGCTGGTTACAATGCAAAAAATCCTGCGGGGGGGATGCCCTTCTAAGGCGATAATCGGAATCGTCACCTTACTACTGCTCGGTATAGCCGGAACGTCCATCACGGCAAATGCCGCTATTACTACGACTACAACGCCAACGACAAGCGAGCAGTACCAGCTTTATGACCAGAAGACGAGAGACCAGCAAGTCAGCGTCAACAAAGTATGGGACGATGGTCTAACGAACGATACCAGAGTGCTGTCCTCAAATAGCTCACTCCCATACGAGAACTACCTCAGCCTGACCATCCAGACAGGCGTACCACAAACCACGTTACGCACGTACGCTATCACATACGATGCGAACGGCGGAACCTACGGTACAGACAATGATGGGAACGCCATTACAACCAACACTATCACATACAACGCCAAAAACCAACCAATCAACGGCACACCTGCCACACCAGAACGCACAGATGGGTACTCCCTCATCGGATGGAGCACGGACAAGAACGCAACAAGTCCAGACCCCAACATCACGCTCACAAATACGGTCACCGACAAATGGATGAACGAACAAACGGATGGCAGTACTATCACCCTGTATCCCGTATGGCAAGACCTACACATCAACTACGCGGTCATGGCATACGGCATCGGGATAGACAAGGACGCGAGTGGAAACACCATGGGCATCACCTTCGGTCCAGCTCTAGGTTACCCAGAATTCTCGCCCTATAACGGATCGCTTTACGAAGACAAGTTATCGACGCAAACGTTCGCGAAATCGCACTCGGTAAGCGGTAACGCTACCGTCATGAACGAGAACGCTCCCGCGTGCATGGACGACACACATAGCGTGATAGTCGGCACTGACGCTGGAACGGATGCAGCTGGGAACGCATACCGTTGTCTGCATTATGATAATTGGGCGACGATTATCTACTGGAATCATCGTGATCCATACGTTTATGATAAGTGCATCCCGAATCATTGTTCAAAGACAGTAACCATCACGCCAAATGCGGGAACAATCGCGAACAGAACGTTCAGTACGCACATGAGCAATCCTAATTATGGTGGTGATGAGCCGCATAGTAATCGTGGACTTGTTGGTGATGGGCAATCGTATATCGTGAGCTCGCAGTGGGATAAGACAAATCGTAATGTTGATATCACTCAGGCTCATCATGGGTATGCGGCTTCACTGGTTCGGGCAAAGCTTGTTGGTGCTGACTATCATACGATGTTAGATGACAGGTATGCTGGCACGGATGCCATGATTAGGTACACGAGCGAATCGTGCATTCTGGCTTGTTTCCCAAGGAACCTGCGTGATGCGATTGGGGCGAAGGCGTTGTCTGGCGTAAGCGCAGCTAATAGCGAGTGTGATGAGGTAAGTAATGATGGCGTTGCTGACAAGCTGTGGTTGTTCTCGTATGGCGAGATGACGAACACTGTATACCCGCAGGTGGGTTTCAAGAGCAATGGTGATTATGACGCTAAGCGCTCAAGCTTCTTTTCTATAATAGGCTACTGGTTGGCTGATCAGTGGCTGCGTTCGCCTCGCTATTACGGCATGGCGCGCGCCGTGAGCGATGATGGTTGCTGCTACACCGACGGCAGCGCTGGCGTGGGTTTCAACTTCGCTGTCGCACCCGGCTTTACATTGCCGTAGTCGGTACTTATGTTTGGCATTGGTGTGTCCATCATCGGCACATATTTATTGCCCTTCTGACCTTTCTATCTAGCCCATTTACGGAGACTCCCTAAGCCATACCATGCCAGTATCGCTTGCTATCCATGCCATAAGATGGTATGGTATATAGTGGCTTTGCTTCGGGCAGCGTTGGGCATCGTCTTCTTGCCTGCTGCCTTGATGCATTGCTGGCATGGTCTTTCCGTCTGAGATGGTTGTCGCATCGGCATCGGCGTCATGGTTTTCTGGCTGTATCGTTCCCGATATCGTCGCCGCTTGCCTTGCTGGAGGTATTCGTCGCATGAGCGATCGTATTGATGGAGCTGAGAACACGGATGTCAGCAATGATCTGTTGCCGAACCGTGACGCACTTGGATGCACAAACACTGATTCTGCGCATGAAGGAACGTCACGAGAGACAACAGTGAACGATAATAGCGGCACTGCGGATGCATCTGGCATCGTCGTGCCGAAGAGGAACGTCGCCATGCCTGCAATGAACATAGATGATGACAAAAATGCCAATGGGAACCCGACGCATAATGAAATGAAACCCATCGGCGAAACACCGAGCATTGCACAGGGTACTGTGTCTGGCACGAAGCCGAGACGCCGTGCCCGCTCCAAGCAAGCGAATGGTGATGATAGTAGCAAGCCTAGCAAGAAGGCAGGACGTACTACTGCAGCGTCGCGCAAGCGTGGCGTGGCGCAAGGCACACAGCATGCGGACGGTACAGCCTCCGATGAGGAAGGCGCGGTGCCTCGCGCATCGCAGAACCGCGTGGCAAACGACACGCCCGACGGCATGCATCACGATGCGGCTTCCTCTATGCAGGACGTTTTGACAGACGGTGTGTCTGGCAAAATGACGCATGATGGCATGACGCCAAGTACCCCAAGTACCAAGCGTACCGATACGCTAAGCGTGGAGACAGCAAACGTCGCTCACGGTGATGCTCTTCATCATGTGCTGGCAAAGACGAGCAGTGATGATGCCCCAGAGGCAGGACGCACACAGCAGCATCATGCTATGCTCAGGGTAACGCGTGACGATGACGCACGCAATGCTGACGCCGAGAACGGTACGCCGACATCGCCAAATGCGACACGGCACGGCACGACAGCGGTCGCCGCACCAAATGACGATGATGCAAGCGGCGATAGCGGAAAGCCGAATGCGGCTAGTGGCACTCGGCATACGCGCATCGTCAGCGTGCCGCCGTTCATGTCGGCAACGATGGGTACTGGCGTGGCAGGAAGCGATGCTGGAACGACAGAACGCAGGCATCACAGGCACATCGACGTCACCGAGCGTCCTGACGATAATGGCACTAGTGCACAAGGCGTCAATGGCACGGACGCAGCCGATTCGGTCGCATATGGTATGCGGACAAACGACGAGCGCACGACGGTAATGAGGGACGAAGAACAGCCGACCAAGCTGATTAGCCGCCCTGCCGGGGACGCACCCAATCGTATGCATGATGAGGTCGCCACGGCGTACGGCATGTCTAGTGTGATGCCGCCAATCCCCCCAGTGCCACCGATTGATGGACAGGCACACAATGGTGGCAGGAAAAACAGCACGCCGCATAAGGATGCGAGAAAGCGCAACATTATCATTGTCGCGGTGATTGCCGTAGTGCTTGTCGTCCTTAGTGTGGTGTATGGCGTCGGCGTGAGCAGATACCAGTCGCGGCTGTTCCCGAACACGGAGATCGGTGGCATTGACGTGGGTGAGATGACGGCGAAGGAGGCGGCGAAGGCGACTGACACGAGCGGCTGGCACATCACGATTGATGACGTGACTGGCGATACGGTCAAAATCGGGCAGGATGAGGCTGGCATGAGCGTCTCCGGCGCGTCACCGTCCGATATGATTGCGGCACAGGATGCGTTCGCGTGGCCGTTGCACGTCATCGGCGGATCGGGAAGGTCGGTTGACCGTACCGTGTCGTTCGACTATGACAAGTTGAAACAGACGCTCGCATCGCTTGACATGTGTGACGAGAGCAAGCGCACGGCAGCGACGGATGCGTCGTTCAGGTATGACCAGGGGACGGGCAAGTGGTACGTTACGCCTGACGCGCAGGGAACCGTCGTTGACAAGGACAGGCTCTTTGCTGCCGTGAAGAAGTCCCTTGACGGGTTCAATTCGCCCACTGTGAAGGTCACGCAGGACATGTGCGTACAGCCTTCCATCACGGCGAGTGACGAGTCGTTGAACTCTGCGGTCGCCGATGCGAACAAGTGGGTGTCTGCGTCCGTCACGTACGACATAGACGACCAGCAGTCGGCGGTCACGGTTGATTCCAAGGTGATTGCCCCGTGGGTGTCGATTTCGCGTGGTGATGACGGAAGGTTCGCCGCGACGCTTGATGAGCGTGCCGTGAAGGCGTACCTTGCGAGGATTGGTGACAAGTACGACACGAACGGCGAACCGCTGACCATCACCACGCCGACTGGCAAGGTGGCGAGCGTCGCTGGAACGGGGGAGGACACCGGCTGGCTCACTGACGAGGGGGCGGAACTCCCGAAGCTCATGAGCGACATCAAGGGTGGGCGTACCGACCATCGCGAGTTCTCCATGAAGCACAAGGCGAACGCGAAGACGGGCAGCGACGTGTGGGGGACGACGTACATAGAGGTCGACCTCTCCTCGCAGCATCTCTGGTATGTCAAGGACGGCAAGGTCACCGTGGACTTCGGCATCATCAGCGGAAAGGCGGGGTATGACACGCCACAGGGGGTGACCGCCGTCTATAAGAAGGTGACGAACGTCACGCTCATCTCCCCATGGAAGGACCCGAAGACCAGCGAACCGACCTACAAGACGCCAATCGATGTCGGGCTGGTCATCAGCAGGGACGGGAACATCCTCATCCACAGCGCACCGTGGCAGCCGTCTGGCATGTTCGGAAATGCGAGCTATCATGTGAGCGGTGGGTCACACGGGTGCGTGAACGCACCGACTGACAAGACGTGGGACCTCTACAACACCGTACCGATGAACACGCCGGTCGTCGTGCATTCGTGATGGCGAACGGCAAGCGGGCACTGCGTGGTACGTAAGGACAAGCGTGAGCGTCCAGTTGCCGCGAATCTGGCATTGGCATTCTGGAAGGAAGACAAAGGAGATTACAGGAGGGCAGTGTATATGCTGACGACACCACAGGTGACAATAGAGAACGTTAGCGTCGAGAGACCACTGACGTTCATAGGCAGGTGCGCGGGAACGAGCACCGAGAAGAGCGGCAGGAACGATGCCAGGAGGGCAATCTCGTGCATCAACATGGGGCATACCTCCGTGCTCGAGCATGTGAGCGTGACGTTTCGCATCTCTGACGTGAGCAGGTCCCTCACCCATCAGCTGGTGAGGCATCGCCTCGCGTCGTTCGTCCAGCAGAGCCAGCGGTACGTGCGTCTTGACTTCGACAAGAGCGACTGGTACGTCACCCCACCGTCAATCGCCGAGGACAAGGGATTGGAATTCAAGTATGACGAGCAGATGGCGGCGTGTGCCGGCACGTACAAGGCACTGCTCGACCATGGCATCCGCCCTGAGGACGCGCGCTTTGCCCTACCGGAGGCGACGAAGACGGAGATTGTCATGACCACGAATCTGAGGGAGCTCCAGTCGTTCTACGCCCTGAGGAACGATGTGCACGCGCAATGGGAGATAAGGGGGCTCTCCCACGTCATGCGTGACGCGCTGCTCGACGCGACGCGCGACGACGCCGAGTGGCAGGAGCTCGTTGGCATCATCATGCCTGCCTAGGCGTGACTACAGGCACGCACAGTGCCGTCATGCCGCGTTCGTCACGCCGTTCCCATTATGTACGTCTTGTGGATCGTCTCGCTCTGATGCGTGTATGATGCGGAGCCGGCGTGACGTCACGACTCGTCTTGTCGTATAATGGAAGGCGAGTACGTTATGTCGTCATTAGAACGTGAATGGAGTGGTAATGGCAGCCAAGAAGAGCAAGGACCAGCAGGCGCGCGACCGTAAGGGCAAAGCGTCGGAAGCAAGCGGCAAGGCGGAGGCGACGTCCACGGCGGTTGACGCCGGGCATGACGCCGACACGGGTGGCAAGCGAGCGCCAAAGCACATGAGGGCTGATGCGAAGAGGTCTGACGGAAGGAAGCCAAAGAGGAAGCATAAGACCGTGAAGGTCATCGTTGCGGTGATTGCCGTGGTCGCCATGATCCTTGCGTCTGGGATGGGCATCTATGGTCTGTTCGTCGGGGCGGAGGATGCGGCGAACCAGAACTGGAAGAGGACGGGTAAGGTGGCGGCAACGGTGATGGGCGACAACATCATGGAAGACACCATCACGTCCCAGATCATGTCAACCAGGGGCGACAAGTCGGACGCCGACTGGGCACAGTACTTGGTCGATAACGACGAGACGCCGTCGGGTCTCCGCTCGGACGCGATAAACAGTTACAAATCGGACATCATCCTGCGTCACGCGATGATCGATAAGGGACTGTCATACACGCTGCAGCAGTCCGACTTCGACAGGTGGTGGGATGCCGAGGGCAGCACGTACGAGCAGTACGGAATCGACAAGGACGCGGCTAAGAACTACTACGCGTCGTCAATCCGCCAGTGGCTCCTCGAACAGAAGGTCGTACCGAAGGAATCGATTACCGACAAGGACGTCCTCGCCTATCTGAACAAGAACGCCGACAAATACAACGGTGCGCGCAAGAGCAGCCACATCCTGTTCGCGCTTGACGACAGCGGCAAGACGAGCAACAAGAAGAAGGCTGAATCGGTCCTCAAGAAAATCAAGGACGGGGACGTCACGTTCGAGGACGCTGCGTCAAAGTACTCCACCGACAGTGCCAGTGCGTCCGACAAGGGTAACGTCGGCTGGGACTGCGACTCGAGCTTCGTGGACGCCTACGAGAAGGCACTGAAGGAACTTGACAAGGGAGAGATTACCGATACCGTAGTCAAGAGCACATACGGCTATCACATCATCAAGTGCACGGGCGTCCTGAAGTGGAGCGGGAAGCTCCACGACATCGGCATCGTGCCGAAGGACATCGTTGACAACGTCAGGAAGACGCTCCAATCGGAGCGGTTCCAGAAGTGGTACGATAACTACGAGTCGGATGCCAACGTCAAAATCAACGACATGCCGCACGGGCTTCCGTATGACGTCAGCCTCGTTGGCGTGACAAAGAGCAAGAACGCAAACGCAAACGGCTCGTCTTCCGTCAACGTTACGAGCGTGGACGAGAACGGCGACGTTGTCTCTTCCGACGGCGATAATGGCACGAGCGGCAGCACGGACAACACCGAGAAGGCGACGGGCAACGCATCTGCGAAGTCAGGGGACGGTAAGGCAGAATCGAGCACGAACGCAGAGTGACGTGACGAGAGCAAGTCAGCGTTCAACTCGGACGTTGCGGTTCGTCGAGCGAGGAGAAGGATATCATCAGGTGAGAAGGGAATACGGACACATACTGCCTGTGACGCGATGGGCGGCGGCTGCGGTGATGGTCGCCGCCCTCTCCCTAGGCGCGCCTTGTGGCATGCGGGTGGCGTATGCCGACGCCCAAGGCGACCTTGATGCCGCAACGGCAAAGGTACGGGATGCAAACGCGTCATACGACGCTGCTGCGGCAAAGCAGGGTGAAATCGCAGGCAAAATCGGCGAACTGAGCACGAGCATAGAGCAGAAGACCGCAGACGTCACGTCCAAGAGGCAGGCTGCGAGTCAGGCTATAAGGAAGGCATACGTCACAGGCAAGGAAGGAAGCAACCTGATGGCGGCGATAGTGGGCAGCGAGTCCATATCAGAGGCTATCAGGATGCTCCAGTACTACATGGCGGTGTCTGAGGCACAGTCAAGCTCTATCGTAAGCCTAGAATCCGCAATCACCGAGCTGAACGGCGAGCAGGAGGCACTCCGACAGGCGAAGTCAGAGCAGGACCAAGCGGTCGCATCCGCCGAGCGTGCGAAGGTGTCCGCGCTCGATGCGCAGGAGAGCGCCCGCAAGAGGGTGAACGCGGAGACGGCGCGCAAGTCCGCGCAGGCGGCGCTTGCCGCACAGCGTACAGCATCCTTGTCGTCATCCACGGGGAGCGGTACGAATGGCGGCGGCACGAGCTCATACACGAGCGACGTGTCTGGTGACGAGGCATCCGCGAAGGAATGGATCGCCCATAAGGAGTCGGGCGGTAGCTATACGGCGAGGAACGGCAGGTACGTCGGCAGGTATCAGCTCGCGTCGTCATATCTCGGCGGTGACTACTCGCCAGCACACCAAGAGGAAGTCGCCGACGCGTACGTCAAGAACCGCTACGGTTCCTGGAGCGCGGCAAAGGCTTTCTGGCTCACTCATAACTGGTATTAATTTCCCATCCAAGCCTTTGGCTACAGATGTCGCCATTAACGGCACGACAGCACGTAAGGTAAGGATGATTCCACAAAACTCCTTGGTAGGGAATTCCGTCCGCCCAATGTTTGTTACTGGCACGATAGTATCTCCCAGCGAGCGCAAAATGCGATGACTGGGACGCTGCACTATGGAGACTTCGTGTAGATACGGGCATTCCCATCATTCGCGTCTTGTGCTGCCACGCGCACGACGCGATAATGTCAGATAACGTGATACGCCTATGCACAAAGATAGGCATACTAAGTCGATAGAAGTACCCAGACGAAGAATGGAGCGATGCATCAATGAGCAAGAAGATCAGCAAAGCAATGACGGCAGGCATCATCACGTCCGTCGCAACAATCAGCGGCATGACACCCGCAGTGGCGAACGCCGCCGAGATCGGGGACGCTACCGCGACAGATGCGGCACAGACGACGACAGTCAACGCCGAAGACGCGTCCAGCGTCACCGTAAGCGTCAGCAACCAAGGCAATGTCAGCATGACCACCGGTACCGCACAAGCACAGCCCGCCACCCCCGCAGCAACCGAGGCGAAGGCAACAACGGCAACGCAGCCGAAGTCCGACACCCAGAAGCTCGCCGACGCAAAGCAGGCAAACGACACCGCGACACAGAAGGCAAACTCCGCAAAACAGGCAGCAGACACGGCAAAGCAAACGGCAGACAACGCCGCGAAAGACCTCGACAACGCCAAGGCAGCGAACGCCCAAGCGCAGGCAGACGTCAAGGCTGCCGACGATGGCATGCAGCAGACCATCACGGACGCCCAAAACGCCGCCAAGGCACAAGCAGACACGGACGCTAACGCGGCACAAAACGCACAAGACACCGCAAACGCCGCACAAGACGCAGAGAGCGCCGCAGCAGATGCCGTCAATAACGCCAAGCAGGACGTCGAAGACGCCAAGACGAAGAGTGACGCAGCAGCCGAAGCCGCGAAGGACGCTACCAACGCCGCCGTGAGTGACGCGAAGGACGCGTACGATACCGCCGCGACCGATGCCGACACAGCAAACAAGGACGCGAAGGACGCCGAGAGCGCAGCAAAGCAGGCACAGGAGAACGCCGACACCGCGAAGAGCGACAAGGACGCCGCTGACGCGAGCGTGACCGCCAAGCAGAGCGAGAAGGACGCCGCTGACGCGGGCGTCACCAAGGCACAGGGCGCATTGGACGATGCGAAAGCGAAGCTCGATGCGGCAAGGAAGGATGCCGAGGACAATGCAGCGGCGATTGCCGATGCGCAAGCGAAGCTCGACACTGCGAACAAGGCGCTTGCCAAGGCACAGTCAGATGCTACCGATGCGAACACAAGGTATGAGAGTGCGATGTCTGCGGCTGGTGCAGCGCAGAACGCCGTGAATTCCGCGCAGAGTGTTCTCAACGCTACGACTGACAGGCAGAAAAAGGCTGAGGTGGCGGTTACGGCTGCCGAGAATGCGCTAGCGCTTGCCAAGGTTGATGCTGGCGTTGATTTTGCGAGTACGGAAGCTGGTAAGAAGGCTCAGGTTGCGGTTGATGCTGCGCGTGCGGAGCTTGATGCGGCGAAGGAGCAGCAGGGTGATGCACAGGCGAGGCTTGATGCTGCGAATACGGCGCTTGTCGCTGCTCAGGATGCGCTGAAGAAGTTGCAGGCGTCGGTTGACAGTGTCGTGTCGTATGAGCAGAATGCTCGTGGTTTCTTCAAGTGGATGGGTAATGAGACGGCTGTGAAGCTGCTGACTGACGCCAAGTACACCGGGACTGACGTGAATGGTCATACGTTCCTGTCATACACGAACTTGAACGACCAAGAAGACGCAACCTCCCTGAAGAACTTTAAGCAGGCGCTCGACTATATCGATGAATGCAATGAGATTCGAAAGACGCGCGTCGGCGTCCAGAAATTGAAGGTTGACCTCGTCCTCATGGCTCTAGGCGAAATCAATGCCAACTGGTCATACAGGAGCGTCAGGGGCCATGCGTCCGATTTGGGAGAGGACCCTTATTATGATTATGATGACAATGGGACGCCTGCTACGAAGAAAATAAATGCTGCTGGTGAGAACATAGCATATGGGTATAGCCAGCCGTTCAAGTGTTGGTATGATGGCGAGGAAGCAAATGGAGGTCCCCATTATAAGACAATTAGAGACGGTTCGTATAAGCGTACCGGCTTCGGATACAATTCTGGTACGAGCGTTGCCGCTCAGGAGTTCGGCGGGACTCTGTCGCCAGAAGGCGCCACTGATTCAGAGCGTCATCTATACACTACAGATGTGCTTCGCGCCAAGCTCAATGAATTCATTGAGCTAATCTCTAAGTCTGGCGCTACAACTGGTGACATATCGAATGCGCAGAAGGCGATTGATGATGCGCAAGCAGTGGTTGACGCCGCCAAGTCTGCGCTCACCACTGCCATTGCCAACGTCACCACGAAGCAGACGGCAGTCGCGAACGCACAGAACGCCTACGACACCGCCAAGCAAACATACCAATCCAGCGCTGCCACGAAGGTCGCGACCGCACAGAAGGACCTCGACACCGCGAACGCCGCAAAGGCACAAGCCGACACGGACGTCACCAAAGCGCAAACGGCAGTCGATACGGCACGAACAACGCTGACAGCCAAGAACGACGAGCTCACTCAGGCGAAGAAGGCAAAGCAGACCGCCGACAACACAGTGACCGCGCGACAGGCAGACGTCAACGCAGCAAAGGACAAGCTCGCGTCCATCAAGGGCGGAACGGATGTCGCGGACGCGCAGAAGGCTGTTGACGCGGCAGAGAAGGACCTCACTGACGCCAAGCAGAAGGCATCTGAGGCAACCGACGCCCTCACTGCCGCAAAGGATGCCGCTACCAAGGCACAATCGGCGTATGACGCTGCCGTGTCCAAGCTCGCCGATGCGAACGCCGCTGCGGTGAAGGCGAAGAAGTCTGCTGCTGATGCGAACGCAAGGCTCCAGGACGCTTATGGGGCGTATGCTTCTCTCAAGCAGCTCGCTGATGCCCGTGATGCTGCTCAGCGCGAGCTTGATGCTGCGAATGCCACTTACGAGACCGCGAAGCAGAGCCTGTCCGATGCTCAGCAGGTAAGTAAGAATGCGCAGGCTAATGCTGCTGCTCTTGTGAAAAGGGCTGCTGAGTCTGCTGCGGCGTATGACGTCATGAAGGGGCTTACTGTTGATGGCATTCTTGATGGTAGTGTCACGATGCCTGCGGATGTGGTTGATAAGGTTCTTGCTATCGCGAAGCAGCGTGCTGATGCTGAGGTGCGCGTTTCCGAGACGCGTAAGGCTCTTGATGCTGCTGAGGAGGCGTATGGTACGGCTTCAGTGGCGTACGGGAAGGCTCTTGATGCCTATCAGGCGGCTCTTGAGAAGGCTAATGCGGCTGCTGATGTTTATAAGGCACTTGCTACTGAGATTGCCAACCGTCAGCAGGGCGATCATGGCGGTCATCGCGATGGTGGCAGTGGCACGAACGGCGGTACCGGTAATGATAGCGGTGTGTCTGCCGCTCGTGGTCGTGGTTATGGACATGCTGGCGTCTCTAATGGAAGGTATCGTCATGTTGGGCGTGTCGCCAATGGACGTGCGGCGGTATCCATGCACGGGGCGAAGCCTCGCTATGTCGTGCTGGGGGAGCAGCCTCATATGACGCAATTCTCCGTTGCATCTGACGCTGCCGTAGGCAACCAAGAGATGCCGACTAATTCGGCAGATGCTTCCGAGCAGGGTATCTCTGCCAGCAATGGCGTTGAGGGCACGAAGTCGGTTGGTACGAAGGATGGCGGAAACGTCACTGGTAGCAAGCCCGTTGGCAAGCATGATGGCGTCACGAAGTCGGTCTCTAACGCTCATAAGAACGATGCTGGGACGAGTGCGGCATTGCCGATCATCGGAGTGGCAATCGTTGGTGGTGCCGTGGTCGCAACCGTGTATGCGTCTAAGCGTAAGCACAAGGGCGACGATGATGGTTCTGATACCGCGAGCAAGTAGCAACTGACTGTGTTCATAGTCACGTTGTCCAATTTGGGGAGGAAAGCAACGACGCTTTCCTCCCCATTTTTCTCGTGTGTGTCACTAAGCTGCTTGGTATGACAGCCAATCGGTGACTTGTGGTGACGCGTTACCGAATTCGCAGACAGAAGGAGTTGCTGCCTACGAGCACGCTCATGTCATAGGATGATGAATGGCTCATGCGGAGCTTCTCGTGACGTGTTCCTTGGCAGCATTCCTTAGAATCCGCTAACGATTGCTGCCAAGGCGGCTATTGCCAACGCCGCGAGTCCGATTTCGATGAATTCTGAGACTGTAATCATGATGAATCCGGGCAGGAAGTCATGTATCATGTGCTTGAAGGAGCTATACAGAGCCGCCGCCCGTGGCGCCGGAGCCGGCGCTCTTTCCGCCGCCGGGAGCCGTGCCGGCGTTGCCGCCCTTCTCGCCCTTCTGGTCCTTCTGGTTCACGCCCTTGCCCGTCGCCTGGTCGGGAAGCGTGCCGCCCACGCCCTGGCTGCCGATCTTGAACAGGTAGCCGGAGTCGTTCACGAAGTACAGGCTGCCGTCCGCCGCCGCGACCACGCGCGTGGGCAGGGACATGCGCGTCGCGGTGTACGAGAAGTCCCTCGAGCTCGGCGGGTACGACTTCGACCAGCTCGGGACGGGCTCCATGATCACCCGCACGCTGTCGGACGCGAACGTCGTGCAGCAGACGTTCCTCATGACGTTCATCATGCTCGCGCCCGTTCCCGTCATCTGCCCGCGCACAGACACCTTCGTCCCATCCGTTTCTTACGCATACGTACTATTTCTTCGCTATAGCAACTAATCTTACCTATACGTACTATTTCCTAGTTCTATTATTGAATCTTACCTATATGTATGATTCTGCTAAACATGCTAGTATTCTTACGTATACGTACTAGCCCAACGTTCGCAAGAATCCACGTCAGATACTCTGCGTGTCTGACGGGTGACCATGCCTCGTCGGTCAGGGGGGAAGCATGAAGGCGTGGCTCTTCTCGGGCACCATCGCCCAGAACCTGAAGGACGGCAACCCCGACGCGACGGACGAGGAGCTGTGGCATGCCGTCGACGTGGCGCAGGGCGCGTTTGTGCACGAGCTCGTAAGGGCTTGCTCGTGGGTGGCTGGTTCGACTCATTTGTCTTGACGTCCTTCCCTTTGCCTTTCCTTAGATTGTATCCTTCGGTAACAAGGGATTGTATGGAATTTCCCTCGTGGACTATACACTCCAGCAACACGATATACGAACGAGTGTGCAGACGGCCTTAACAACCAGAAGCACACGACTTCAGTCGTGTGTACTTCACCTGTGGCGTCTTCCTTCCACCGAGCGAGCTGATAATCCGTTCCTTTTCGTCGTCTGGGATGTCCATGCGTCTGACGAAGTGGTCCTGCGTGAATGCCTTTGCCTGTCCCCCGCGTTCCCATACGAGCATGTCGCGTATCTCGAACCCGGCGTCTTCGATTGACTCTGCCATGTTGTGGTACAGCCTGCCTTGTGAGAACGACAGGAAGAACCCGCCGGGTTTGAGGATTCTGAACGCCTCCTCTGAGACGTGCAGCATGAAATCGTATAGGCGTTGTCCCTGTCTTCAGTCGTACTTCATGCCGACCGGCAGTCCTCCAATCGCCCCAGCCTTGCCCCTTGACTTGCGGAGTGATGCGTCTGACCATTTGTTTCCCATCCCATCGATGAAGTACGGCGGGTCTGTGATGATGCAATCGATAGACGCATCTCCTATCTCGGCAAGAAGCTTGGACGAATCACCGTGAACAAGCATGCCGGCATGCACGATGATGGGCTCGTCATTTTCCTGTCGTGTCTCTGCGTTGCTGCCCTGCATCATCAATGTTAATTACCTCGTCTCTCCAATTGACGTTCGTTACTGGAGTCGTGCTGATTACGCACGTCCAATGTTGCCAGTCCCTATAGTT
>Ga0256406_1005023_pt1 | contig 14533 bp, 11 predicted proteins | sample RumenRJG_03DNA_FD_185986 | JGI IMG/M metagenome (GOLD analysis project Ga0256406, IMG submission 185986) | Bovine rumen microbial communities from Lethbridge, Alberta, Canada - RJG_03 | ecosystem: Host-associated > Mammals > Digestive system > Stomach > Rumen | place: Canada: Alberta | collected... | reverse complement strand
TTCCACAGTTCTGGAATGTCCTCAAAGGCGACATGTCTCTTGTCGGAACCCGCCCGCCGACAGTCAGTGAATTCAATCAGTACAACAGTTTTCACAAGCGACGGCTCAGCATGAAACCCGGAATGACGGGCCTCTGGCAGGTGTCCGGAAGGTCCGACATCAAGGAATTCGATGAAGTCGTCCGCCTGGACTGTCAGTACATCGACAACTGGTCCGTCTGCGGAGACATCCGGATTCTGTTTAAAACCGTATCGCTGGCATTCAAGAAGAATAACGGCGCTGCGTAAGGCAAGGTGGTGCCTTCCCTTAACGGAGAGATTCAACATCTTGTATGAAAGGCAGGTGCCTTCTCTTCACTGAGTTTAACAACCTTTTGCTTATGATCGTTGGTATTCCATACTTCGGCATTCATTCACGGGCTGGTCAGTGATTGATAGGTGAGAGAATGATTAGACCCGCGGGTGAATGGAAGAGTGTGTTTCACATTTTATATGAAAAGCTATTTAATGAGGGAGTGTAGTGACAGGTGCAGGATGTATTTATTATTGGGTCGAAAGGCTTAGGAAATTACGGCGGCTATGAAACGTTCGTAATGAAATTGATTGACTACCACTCATCTAATCGGAATATACGCTACCACATCGCGTGCAAGGCAAACGGATCCGGGTACATGGATGAGAAGAAACTTCCAGGTGCCAAGACCGTAAGCCCACATCATTTCAAGTACAGAAACGCAATCTGCTATAAGGTTCCAGTGAAGGAGCAGTTCAAGTCTGCACAAGCAATTTTCTATGACATCGATTCTCTGAAATGGGCGATAAACCATATCAAAAAACATCATATCGAGCATCCAATCGTTTATGTTCTGGCGTGCAGGATCGGACCATTCTTTGAAAAATACGTAAAAGAGATTCATCGGCTCGGCGGCAAGGTCTTTGTAAACCCCGACGGCCATGAGTGGATGAGAGCAAAGTGGTCTGCACCGGTTCGAAAATACTGGAAGGAATCGGAGAGAGGCATGGTCAAACACGCCGACCTCTTAGTCTGTGATTCCGTCAACATTGAAAAATACATCAAGGAAGAGTACGGAAAATATAGCCCACACACAACATTTGTCGCTTACGGCGCGGATGTGGTGAAGAGCGAACTGGAGGACACTGATCCGGTTTTCACAGGTTGGCTGAAAGAGCAGGGGCTGAAACCGTATCAGTACTATTACTGCTGTGGCCGCTTCGTTCCAGAGAACAACTTCGAGACAATGATCCGGGAGTTTATGAAGAGTAAGACAAACCGTGATTTTGCGATTATTACGACAAAGAACGATGCGTTCCTTAATGAGCTGGATGAGAAGCTTGGATTTAGGAAAGACCCAAGAATTAAGTTTGTTGGTACGGTCTACAATCAGGAGCTTTTAAAGAAGATCAGAGAGCAGGCGTATGCATATTTCCACGGGCATTCAGTGGGTGGTACGAATCCGAGTCTCCTCGAAGCACTGGGAAGTACGCGCTTGAACCTTCTGTTTGACGTTGGCTTTAATAAGGAAGTTGGTCAGGACGCAGCTCTTTATTGGAGCAAGATAAATGGAGATCTGGCGAGAATGATCGACAGAGTAGATGTGCTTGAGGATGCGGTCTTGGAAGAGTATGGACTGAAGGCAAAGCAGAGGATCAGGGACGCATACAGTTGGCAGTTCATTGCTGACCGGTATGAAGAGATATTTTGTGGGAAAGAGAAATAAGGTTACTGAGGTGACTGGTTATTCGGGAGAAAAAGTAATGGCAGCCCAGAAACGATATGACAATCTAGATGGTCTTAGAGCAATTTCCTGTATAGGAATTATCGGGATGCATGTTCAGGCAAATTCTTCTTTTCATATTCATGGCTATTTATATGACACTGTAATTCCATCGATGACACTTTTTGTTTACCTCTTCATTATGATCAGTGGATTTGGAATGTTCTGTGGTTATTACGAGCGATTCAAGAGTGGTGAAATTAATCTAAATAGCTTTTATGCTAGAAGATATAAAAAGATACTTCCATTCTTTGCAGTCCTCATTGCTATAGACGTTCTTATAGAGCGTTCGTTATCACATCTAATTGAGGGATTCACAGAATTAACGTTAGTATTTGGACTTCTTCCAAACAATCAACCATCTGTTATTGGTGTTTGCTGGACGATTGGAGTTATCTTTCTGTTCTATATGCTCTTTCCGTTTTTTGTTTATCTTTGCTGGAATAAGAAAAGAGCTTGGATTGCCTTTGGAATTTCGCTAGTGCTGAACATATTTTGTAGCAAGTATTATTTCACATCTAAGTTTGTGACTGGTTCGTTTGCACCTAGACATAGCTTTCTATATTGTGCTCCATACTTTTTAGGAGGAGCTTTGCTTTATCTTTATCGGGAAAATCTCGAAGAATTAGGCCACAAGATAAGAACATTTTTTCCGCTTTTGTTATTGTTCTGCGTTGTGTTTTTCTATGCAGTAGTTATACCTCGCAGTGATTACAATGACATGATGTCACTGCCGCTGATCTTTTGTATTCCTGCAATGCTTGTAGCTATTGGAACACCAAACCGCATTCTGAATAATAGAGTGATGTCTTACTTTAGCGGAATAAGCATGGAGATGTATTTAGCTCAAATGGTAGTATTTAGAGCCGTTGAAAAAATGCGACTAGAACGAGTGTTTGGAAATTGGGGGGGGGTACCTTCATTATTACATGGGTAATCACCGTTCTTGGCCTAGTTGTTTTAATTGAAGTATTTAAAAAGCTGCAGAGATGCATAAAAAAGTTATCGATGAATAAATAAAAATATTGGACTTGAAGAGAAGTGTATATGAAACTGAAAGATACATTTGAAAAACATGGCGGTACAAAGCTTATTCAGCAGTATAGAAAAGGTGGTGCTTTGGGTACTGCTATCTGTGAATTTTTACTTCTTGGAAAGAGCAGAACAGGGCTTGAGATACTTAGAGAAGCTGCTCAATTGAAGGTTAAGCAGAAATTAGAAAGAAAGTATAAGAACGTATTAATTGATTTTGATCAGCGATATTTTGATTCGGAAGAACATTGTTCATCGAATAAAGTATGGATTTGCTGGTTTCAGGGCGTCGAAAAAGCTCCCGAGATTGTGAAAAAATGTGTCTCCTCAATAAAAAACAACCTTCCGTCTAAAGAAGTTATCATTATAACTGATAGAAATATTGATAAGTATGTGTCTTTTCCAGACTACATAAAGAAAAAATATAACGCTGGACTGATTACAAAGACACATATGACAGATTTGCTCAGACTGGAACTATTAACGAAATATGGAGGAACGTGGATAGACGCTACGGTTTTATGTACTCAATCTGAAGAAAACATTCCTTCTTATTTTTTTGATTCGGACTTATTTTTCTTTCAGTGTTTAAAACCGGGGCGCGATGCTCATTCGAATTATATGTCGAGTTGGTATATAAATGCGAAGTCTCATAACAAAATATTGGAAGCAACAAAGTGCCTTTGCTATGAATATTGGAAAACTAATGATCAATTGATTGACTATTTTCTCATTCACGACTTTATGTCTATCGTCCTTGAATATTACCCGGAGGAATGGAATGAAATTATACCAAGGGATAATGCAACACCACATGAGCTATTATTGAGGCTGTTTGACCCCTATAATGAGAAGATGTGGAATGCTATTATTCAACAAACTCCCTTCCATAAACTTTCATATAAGTTCTCGGATGAACAGTTGACAACGAACAGCACATTCTACAGGAAGATAATGGAGTAATAATATGAAGATAAAACGGCTGTGCTTTCTGAAAGCTGATGTTATATGAAGAATAAAGATATTGATTTCACAATTATAATTCCTGTTTATAATACCCCGCCAACAATACTAACAAGATGTTTCGATTCTGTGAGTCGATTTATGGAGCTCCAGAAGTCTAAGAAGCAGTTTGGAGAGTGTATTATAATAGACGATGGTTCAGATTCTTATGTGGAAAAATTATGCAAAAGTGTTGTAGACGTACATGCTTGCTATAGGTATATACGAAAAGATAATGGTGGAGTCAGTTCTGCTAGGAATCTTGGACTTGATAATGCAAATGGTTCTTTTGTATGTTTTGTAGATGCTGATGATGAACTTATGACTGACTCGCCTATTGAGCTTCGAGGATATACTGAGGCTGATATCATCTTAACTGATTTAGTTGTAATTCGAGGTGATAAAAAAGATCTTTGGAAACCTATAAGTAACGATGCAAAGTCGGGAATAGTCAGTAAGGAGTCGATTCTGATAAAACTTACTAGTGATGGTAAGGCAAACGGACCGTACTGTAAATTTATTAGACGATCACTTATCGAAAAAAATAGAATAAAGTTTAGAACAGATATGGTGACTGGAGAGGACTTAATTTTCTTCATTGATCTCTTATTTGAAAATCCTAAGCTTTATTATATCAATAAGCCGACTTACAAATACTATTTAGACGATTCAACCTCAGATCGACGCTTAATAAAGTTCCAGAAAATATCGATTTATAATAATATAACTATGTATTCAGAAATGATGAAACTAATAAATTATTATAATTTGGATAATTCTAGCTTTCTAAGAAGAAGTGAAACTGAACGATATATTAAACAGATATTCAACACTGCTGCCGAACTATATTTGAATAATTTATACGATACTAACATCTCATATATAAATGAAGCGGTTAAAGCAATAGATGATGATGAAGTATATGATATAAAGAAACATAGTTCTATCAAATATAAAATTGAGTACACTGTTCTTGCTAATCAGTACCGAATTTTGCTGTACATATTAGGGCATATACGAAAACTGTATCTAAAAAAACGCATACAATAAGATAGATAGAGATGAAATAATGCTAGTTTATATTGGACTATTTATTTTTACAACGCTTATATTCAGGTGCGGAGATTTTGTAAAACAGAAACAAAGAATATTTGTAGATGCAATAGGCATTTTCTCACTGTGCCTGATTGCGGGGATGAGAGCATCGTCGGTTGGGACGGATACAGCAACGTATCTACAACCGTCGATAACGCTTGCGATTTCAGCACATGACTTTGCGAGTTTTTGGCACTCAACATGGATTCACTTGGGATATGTTGTAAAAAGCATCAGCCAGTATGAATTTGGCTATGTGTTAGTAATATGGATATGCAGCAAGGCATTCCACACAATAGGTGCTGTACAGTTTGTCATCGAGCTTTTAATGATTGTTCCCTTATATTATGTTTTGAGAAAGAACAGAAATTGTTCTCTCTGGCTTGGAATGCTCACATGGGAGCTACTGTTTTATAATTCTTCATTTAACATGATAAGACAGTCAATCGCGTGCTCATTCCTTGTCCTATCATATTATTTTTGGGGTATTGATAAAAGAAAGTCCGTTATATGGCTAGTAGTAGCTACGTTATTCCACTTATCGGGCTTAGTAGGAATTGGAATTTTCATCATTTACTATTTTATAAACAGTTATAAGGGAGGATATATATCAGCAAAGAAGCATAAATTCATCAGGCTAATAATTGTAATTTGTGCAGGAATCGGCATTCTTGTGTTTACAGAAGGGATAGCCTTAATTCTTCAAATGATAGGATTGGGCGGTTATATACCGTATATTAGTTTTAGAAGCAGTACTATTCTTTGGAACCAGATATTGTATAAACTGCCCGGGTTAATAATTCTTTTGTTTAGTTATAAGAATGTAGAAAAATACGATACTGATAGTATGTTTTATATTGCTATGGTTGCGTATTCGATCATTATGAGTCAGTTTTTTGGAACTACCGGGGCCGGCTTTTACGGGGGCAGAATTTCACAATTCTTTGCTGAATTTAATGTAATAATATATCCTACTATGGTGAATAGGGGCAAATATAGAAAAGTATTAACTATACTGCTGATATTATATTTGATTATTTACTGGTATGTTTATTATGTGATTTCTGGAATAGATTCTACATTACCATACGTGGTTTACTGGCATTAAGAAAATGAAGACGAGAGAAAAAATATACATAAGGGGATATTTTTGCTGTAATCTTGGAGATGACTTATTTCTACATATATTGGCACAACGATACAAAAATACTCAATTCATTCTTGTAGCAGATAGTAATGCAGCTCATGCCTTTGATGATGAAAGCAATATTAAAGTCATTCATAACAATCTTTTTGTCAACTTTATAAACAAGATGACATTAAAGACAATCCACTTCGAGATTATAAACTGGTTTATTGAACGGTTTACAAATGCATCGATAATAATTGGCGGGTCAATGTTTCAAGAAATACCGTCAACAGAGAAAGCAATATTACGCATAAAAACATATCCTCAAAGAAAGAACAAGACTTATCTAATCGGATCTAATTTTGGACCATATTCTTCAGATCGATACTTGAATGAGGTAAAGTCGTATTTATTGAAATTAAATGATGCTTGTTTTAGAGACCGTTATTCATATTCAATATTACGTGATTTGGCGCGCGTTAGATATGCGCCAGATATCGTATTTGGATTAAAAAAAATATATAATGAAAATATAGTCAAAAAGTCAGGATGCATCATTTCAGTAATGAACTTTCGCGATAATGAAAAACTACAAAAATATGCAGGTGTTTATGAACGATATATTTGTCGCTGCATAGACTATTTTACAAAGCGTAACATAGAAATTACATTAGTTTCGCTTTGCGAAGAAGACGGGGACGCGGCTGCGATAGAAAGAATTTCTCAAAAGTATAAAAATAATTCTATAAATAGAAGTTATTATAATGGTCATAACTGGAAAAGTATCATTGATGAATTCCATAAGTCTGAATATGTTATTGCCACTAGGTTTCATAGCATGATTTTAGGAATCGAGTATGGATCAAAGGTTCTTCCTATTGTTTACAATCAAAAGACAAAGTATGTGCTAGAAGATTTAGGACTTGAGAAGTGGGGAATTTCATTATCAAATTTATATGAATCTCAGATTGACGAAGATAGTTTTATTAATAAATTCGATATTGAACGCGTTTCTGCTGAATCAGAAGCACAATTCAAGGCACTTGATGGCTTGTTAATGAATCATTTAAATAACCTATGAGTAAATTATTCAATAAATATAAGTCACTATCTATATATTTAAGAGCATCGTTTTGGTTTTTAATATGCGGATTTTTACAAAAGGGGATATCGGTTATTACAACACCGATATTCACTAGACTTCTTAATACTAGTGAGTATGGAAGCTATAATGTTTTTAATTCGTGGTATAGCATTGTTTATATTATTGTTTCACTAAATCTTAGTGGCGGTGTATATCAACAGGGACTTGTAAAATTTGAAAAAGATAGATATAAATTTTCGTCATCCTTACAAGGCCTTACCATCACTTCAATAACGATATGGACAATAGTTTATTTTGCATGGCATAATTTTTTCAATAACCTTTTTAATCTCACCACTATACAAATGCTCTCCATGCTCTGCATGACATGGACAAGCGCAACATTTGGATTTTGGTCGTATGAGCAGAGAGTAGATTTAAAATATCGAACACTAGTAATTGTTACACTTGCCGTTTCGCTAGCTAAACCAATATTGGGAATTGTACTTGTCACGCATAGCTCTGATAAAGTAACTGCAAGAATTTTAGGCCTTGTGATCGTAGAATTAGTCGGGTATAGCTGGTGTTGCTTTGCCCAGATGTATAGAGGCAAAGTGTTTTTTTCAAAGACAATATGGAAATATGCTTTAAGCTTTAATTTGCCCCTAATTCCACATTATCTTTCCCAAATCGTTTTGAATAACTCGGACAGGATTATGATTAAATCAATGGTCGGAGATAGTGCAGCAGGGATATATAGTCTAGCATATTCACTTGCTGTTATTATGACGATATTTAATACAGCGCTGTCTCAAACATTGACTCCTTGGATGTACCAGAAAATTAAGAATAGAGAGATTAAGGATCTTGCTTCGATCGGCTATTTATCATTGCTTATGATTGCAATTGTGAATATGCTTCTGATTTTGTTTGCCCCTGAGATCGTTGCAATATTTGCACCGGCTTCTTATTTTCAGGCCATATACTGTATACCACCAATTTCAATGTCCATGCTCTTCCTTTTTTCATATGATCTATTTGCTAGATTTGCTTTCTATTATGAAAAAACGAAATACATTATGGTTGCTAGTTTGGTGGGCGCAGGATTAAATATATTATTAAATTATTATGGAATTAAGGCATTTGGCTATATAGCCGCTGCATATACCACTTTAATATGCTATATTCTATATTCGGTTTTTCATTATAAAGTCATGATTAGTATATGTAACACAGAGCTTGATGGAGTAAAGCCATACAGAACTAAATATTTAGTAATCTTTGGATGCCTATTTCTTTTGTGCGGATTTGTGGGACTATTCTCATATAGATTTCCTTTATTACGATACACAATTATTTGTGTTATTGCGATTTGCGCTATTCTTTACAGAAGAAAAATAGTTGCTTCTATAAAAAGAATTAAGGCTTTAAGAAGATGAAGTGATTATTACAATTACTAGAAACTCAATAAGACGTTTATAAACTAACGATACTTTCAATATTTATATCTTGTTACAGGAGAATGGCGGCCAACTATTGCCTATTTTATTATGTATAATGATTCGTTAACAATCCAACAAACTCAGAGAATTTCACTTGAAATTCTGCATACCATAGCTTCTATTTGTGAAGAAAATGGGTTTCGCTATTATTTAATTTATGGAACATTGATTGGTGCGGTGAGGCATCATGGTTATATTCCTTGGGATGATGATGTTGACATAATGATGCCAAGACCTGATTATGATCAGCTATTGAATTATTTGTATAAGAACATCAGTAAATTTCCCAATCTAAAGGTTTTTAATCATGATGTAAACCCGAAGTATCCCTATATGATCACCCGAATAAGTGATGATCGATATAGGATCGTTATGGCAAATGAAAAGCCATATGGAATGGGAGTTTTTATTGACATATATCCTTTCGACGGCCTAGGAAATACAGAAGAAGAAGCATTAAAATATGGCCTTAAGGGAGATCACTTATCGTCGATTTGCTATCAGGCAACAAGAGATCACTTTGCTATTGAAACTACGACTTCTCCATTAAGAAAAATGGTTAAGTTCCCTTTCTACTTATTTTCTAAGGAAATTGGCAAAGACAGATTACAGGATAAATTAGAAAAATTGGCGCGTGTAAAGCCCTATGACGATAATAAATATGTTGGCTGTGTTGTGTGGCTTTCTGGTGGAGAGAAGGATATTTTTCCACGAGAGTGGTTTGATGAATACATAGAGGTGCCGTTTGAAGAGTACACATTCAGAATACCGCGGATGTACGACAAAATTTTGAAGCATATTTACGGTGACTACATGAAACTCCCGCCTGAAAATGAGCGAGTTGGCCATCACGACTATCAAGTATATAAAAAATAAGTTTATCAAAGTTGAGCATGTCTCATGATGGGCTTATGGCTAAAGCTGTGGCAGTAATATACAGATGTCTATCATCGTAAATACTGCCTTTTTTCTTGACATTGATGTTCATGAAATGTATTATAAGTAAAGAACACGAACATTCCTAAAGGAGAATACCATGAACAAGCAAGAATCTGATGTTCTTTTGGCAATTGCACAACGATCCTTTGAGAATCAAAGGGAACTGGCTGCATATACGGGTCACGCACTTGGTGTGGTGAATAAAGCATTGAATTCATTGGAAAAGAATGGATATATCGACGAGATGAAGGCAACGGCCAAGACCGAAAAGCTGCTGGATGAGAGGCAACCGAAAAACGCCATTATCCTCGCTGCAGGATTTGGCATGCGGATGGTACCAATCAATCATGAGACACCGAAAGCATTTCTTGAGGTCAATGGGGAAAAGCTGATTGAAAGACAGATCCGTCAGCTTCATGCAACGGGTATTCATGAGATCTATATTGTCGTAGGGTTCATGAAAGAAAAGTTTGAGTACCTCATGGACAAATATAACGTGGAGCTGATCGTCAATTCCGAGTATGCCACAAAGAACAACATTCATTCGCTTTATAAGGCGATGAATCATCTTCATAATACCTACATTGTTCCGTGTGATGTCTGGTGTGACCGAAATCCTTTTCACAGACATGAACTCTATTCCTGGTACATGGTCAGCGATCTGATCGATGATGAATCCGATGTCCGGGTAAATCGGAAAAATGAACTCGTTCTTACCAATAATGCCGGGAATGCTATGGTAGGCATTTCCTATCTGACAGGATCGGAATGCGACAAAGTCAAAGAAAAGCTTTCTATGTACTGCCATGATAAGATGCATGACGATGATTTCTGGGAATCCACACTTTATGAGAAGGATCGAATGACCGTAACGGCGAAAGTGGTTCATGCTTCCGATGTTACTGAGATCAATACCTACGAGCAGCTTCGTGATCTGGATGATCAGTCGAACCAACTGAATTCCGAAGCCATCCATACAATTGAGAATGTTTTTGCTGCAAAACCGGCTGATATTACAGACATTACGATTCTCAAAAAAGGAATGACGAACCGCTCTTTCCTGTTCCGATGTAAGGGTGAGAAATATATCATGCGGATCCCGGGAGAAGGAACGGATCAGCTGATCAATCGAAGAGAAGAAGCAGATGTTTATCAGACCATCGGAGGATTCCATTTCTGCGACGATCCTGTGTATATCAATCCAGAGAATGGATATAAGATTACGAAGTTTTTAAACGGTGTCAGAGAGTGCGATCCATGTAACGATGATGATTTAAACAGATGCATGGAGCTTCTGCGAAGATTTCATGATGAGAAGTTAAAGGTAAATCATTCCTTTGACCTGTTTGAAAAGATGGAATTTTACGAGTCCTTGTGGAATGGTTCCGAATCGATGTATCAGGATTATGCGGAAACCAAGAAGAACGTCCTGAAACTAAGAGCATACATTGATCAGCATAAGGGAGAATATAGTCTTACACATATCGATGCCGTTCCGGACAACTTTCTATTCTATCAAGACGCATCGGGAGCAGAACAGTTGCAGCTTACCGACTGGGAGTATGCTGGTATGCAGGATCCGCATGTGGATATTGCCATGTTCTGCATCTACAGCCTCTATGATAAAAAACAGATAGACCATCTGATCGACCTGTATTTCCAGAAAAAATGTTCGGAAGAGGTGCGAACCAAAATATACTGTTATATTGCGACCTGCGGATTGCTCTGGTCAAACTGGTGTGAATATAAGGCACATCTGGGTGTGGAGTTCGGTGAGTATAGTCTCCGTCAATACCGGTACGCAAAAGATTATTATCGGTATGCCGTAGAACGTATGTGAACACACAATAGAGAATGAGGATAAAGGAGAATGTATCGCGTTGAGAATGCAGTCATTATGGCTGCGGGAACAAGTTCAAGATTTGCTCCGCTTTCCTATGAAAGGCCCAAGGGGCTGATCACGGTGAAGGGAGATGTTTTGATCGAACGTCAAATCAGGCAGCTGAAAGAAAGCGGGATCAATGATATTACTGTTGTAACAGGGTATAAGGCTAATGAGTTCCAGTACCTGAAAGGTAAGTATGGAGTTCAATTAGTCAACAATCCGTACTATAACACTCGGAATAATAATGCCAGCATTAAGGTGGTTGAGAATATCCTTTCCAATACCTATATCTGTTCGGCAGACAATTATTTTAGTCAGAATCCTTTTGAAAGAGAAGTAGACAGCGCATATTATGCAGCTGTTTATAGCAATGGACCGACAAATGAATGGTGCATGGAAACGGATTCTGACGGGTGGATACGAAAGGTTACAATCGGCGGCGAAAATGCCTGGTATATGTTAGGGCATACCTTTTGGGATGAGAGGTTTTCCTCTGCCTTTCGGGCAATTCTGGATGAAGTATATGATGAGCCGAAAACGGCGGATAAGCTTTGGGAAGACATCTATATCGAACATCTCGATCAACTGCGCATGAAAATCCGAAAGTATCCGGCTAACTACATCTTTGAATTTGACACACTAGATGAGCTTCGGACATTTGACGAAAGCTATATGAACAGCACGCACTCACGCATCTTGAGGGCACTTGCATCGAAACTTGGAGTGGCAGAAGCGGATATTGTTCATATCAATTGTTTGAAGGATGCCAAATCAACAGAAGCAATTGGTTTTACTTTTGATGTAAGCTGTCATCATTATTCGTATCTGTATGATGGAGGATTGAGAGATTAGGTTTCCGGTCTCTTGATTTTAATGAGACGAAGGAATTTTTGTGCTCTTGATGTTCACGAAAGTACAATATATAGAGAATACGAACAAAGAAAGGATACGATCATGAAAAGAAAAAAAGAAAAGGCTTCAGGACAGATCGATTGGGTTATCACACTGGTTCCGTTGATTCTGATTCTGTCCCTGGCATCATTGTTTTTTGCATTTCCGGAACAGTCAAATCAGATAGTTGGGCAAATCCGATATGTTTTTGGTGATACCTTTGGTGTTTATTATCTGATCATCGGGCTGGGGATTCTCTTCGTATCCATTTACCTTGCAGGATCAAAGTACGGGATGATCGTGTTGGGCGGACAGGAAGAGAAGCCAAAGTACTCCTTCTGGGTCTGGGGATCAATGATGTTTACGTGCGGGCTGGCCGCTGATATTCTGTTTTATTCCTTTGCAGAGTGGGTTATGTATGCTTCTGATCCACATATCAAGGAACTGGGATCGATTCAGGAATGGGCAGGTGTCTTTCCTCTTTTTCATTGGAGTTTTATTCCTTGGGCTTTTTATTTAGTCCTTGCCGTAGCTTTTGGCTTTATGCTTCATGTACGGAAAAGAAATCGTCAGAAGTTTTCGGAAGCGTGCCGGCCTATTCTTGGAGAACATACAGACGGATGGGCAGGGAGAATCATCGATTTGCTTGCGGTATTTGCCCTCCTGGCGGGAACAGCCACAACATTTTCTGTAGCTACGCCTCTGATGGCTGCGGCAATTGAGGCGCTCTTCGGAATTACAGTAAATCGAACAATAGTGACAATTGTCATTCTGATCATCACCTGCGTGATCTATACTTACAGTCTTCTGCACGGAATTAAAGGAATCAGCCATCTCGCAAATGCTTGCATGTATTTGTTCTTTGGATTTCTGATTTATGTATTGGTATTTGGAGGAGAGAGTAAATATATTCTTGAGACGGGATTAGAGTCTTTCGGCCGAATGATCAATCACTTTGTGGACTTGGCAACCTTCACAGATCCTCTCCGTACATCTAGTTTCCCACAGAACTGGACAATCTATTATTGGGCATACTGGATGGTATGGAGTATCGCGGCACCATTCTTCATTGGTCAGATTTCAAAAGGACGTACGATTCGACAGACAATATTGGGGGGCTATGTTTTTGGTGTTGGAAGTACATGCGTCAGTTTCATTATCCTTGGTAATTACTCCATGGGAAAGCAGATGGCCGGTGCTGCTGACTTTATCGCACAATATCAGGCTGGTGCGAACACCTATGATCTGATCATTACCATGATAAAGACGATGCCACTCGTGCCGGTGGTATTGATCTGGCTGATCTGCACGATGATCGCGTTCTATGCGACAAGTTTTGACTCCATTGCCCTTATTGGTTCCTGCTACAGCTATAAACACCTAGAGGATGGACAGCAGCCATCAAAGAAGATTGAATTTATGTGGTGCATTCTGTTAATCATACTTCCGATTGCACTGCTGTTCAGTGACAGCTCAATGTCAAATATTCAAAGTGTAAGTATTATAGCGGCTTTTCCTATAGGAATTGTCATGATCCTGATCGTGGCCAGTCTATTGAAAGAATTGAAGAGCTTCTGGACGGAGAAAAATAGAAGAAACAGTTCGCATTCAGAAGTTGGAAATTAGGAACTAATAACGACTGCCCATCTCAACAACAGGGACCACTGTATCTAATAATGACGTACATATCCTGTACGCGCTGCGCGGCGCGGATTGCGACAAAGTGACGCTGCGCCGGGCGCTGGAACAAACAACGCAGAAACGCGGCAGCGGCATGATCCTGACAGACTATCCGGAGATTATGAAAGAGATCCGCGGAAGCGATACGCTTCGCAAGCTGTGGGAGAAATACAGCCGCGAGTATGAGTACGCAAAGGATATTTGTATGTTGTAAACTAATAATACCAGGAAGGGGGTGCGGACAAAAAGCTGGACTTTGGTCACAAGCATGGCGTGTGTACTGACACGTTTGTTGCCATCAACAAAAGGGTGATTTGTAATCAGTCCGTATCCAAGGCGGACTGCTTTGTTAACAATGCCTGGATAAAGCTCCATATTGTCAAAGGTCTGCAAAGGTTGGCTGATTGCTGAATCCAGCATCCCCTCATCACGAACGCCATCAGTTCCTCCTGATTGTCTGATCAGTTGTGTATGTAACAGAAGAATCTGCTGCTTTGTC
>Ga0256406_1005022_pt1 | contig 14535 bp, 8 predicted proteins | sample RumenRJG_03DNA_FD_185986 | JGI IMG/M metagenome (GOLD analysis project Ga0256406, IMG submission 185986) | Bovine rumen microbial communities from Lethbridge, Alberta, Canada - RJG_03 | ecosystem: Host-associated > Mammals > Digestive system > Stomach > Rumen | place: Canada: Alberta | collected... | reverse complement strand
TGCGGGCAGCCGTCGAGAGCCGGAGACTTGCTCTTGTCTGCAAGAACGCCTCTGCCTTTACGTACTAACTGTGAAATAGTAGGCATAATTGAATCTTTTATTTATATATTATTTTGTTTGTAATCAACCAATTACGGCTTAACCTCACCTCATCTCCATTCCGACAAGGCAAAATTCACCGATTTCGGTGTGCAAAGTTACTAACTTTTCCCCAAATGGCAATAAAGATGTAATAGGTATTTTTACCACTTATAGAGTTTTAATATAGTTTAACGATAAAGACTATGTTCCGACAGCTGCGTAGCAGAGCAAACTACATCGTGTCACATACGGGGCAGGATCGTGACACAACTGAGGCAGGATCGTGACACAACTGAGGCAGGATCGTGACGCAACTGAGGCAGGATCGTGACACAACTGAGGCAGGATCGTGACACAACTGAGGCACGATGACATGCTTACGCTGAGAAATGGACAAGATAGGGGAATCCCTACGTTAAAATAGGAGAAAAGGCTATGACATATAATCTTTTTGCACTATTTTTGCAAGCAGAATAATAGAAAAGATATAGCTATGAAAAAGTCATTTGTCATTGGAATGTCAGCCTTGCTGCTCCTTGGCAGCTGCGACACGTACACCGGAGCGGGCGCCTACATGGGCACGACATTAGGCAGTATTTTCGGCTCAGCCATCGGCGGTATCGCCGGAGGGCCTCACGGAAGTGACGTGGGCACCGTGGTCGGTATGATCGGCGGTGCCGTGGCCGGCGCTGCCATCGGACAGGCTACCGACCAAAAGCAACAGGCCCAGCGGGAGGCTGACATAGCTGACATGCGCGCAAGACGGGCTGAACGCCGGGCGGCAATGGCAAGAGCACAGCAGCCGGGCAACTACAATTATGACGGCAACTACGACAGCGGCAATTATGGCAGCGGCAACTACGGCAGCGGCAACTATGGCAACACCACCGACAACACGGCAAGCACAGGAAGCACGGACAGCGGCTTCGACGCGACCAACAGCGGCGACGACCGCATCTACAACTTCAAAGGATCGGACTACACGGGTAACTACAGCGCTACCCAGCCACAGGTGAGCATGCCGATGGAATCGAGTGTGGAGAACCTCGCCGGCAATCTGAAATACACACCGAGCATCGAGATTAAGAACGCCCGCTTTGTGGACGACAACAAAGACGGGAAGATTGAGCGCGGAGAGATGAGCAAGATCATCTTTGAAATTTACAACCGTGGCAATCAGACACTCTACGACGTCGTGCCCACGGTCGTGGAGTCGACGGGCAACCGCCACATTGTTATATCTCCCAACATGCACGTTGAGTCGATACAGCCGGGGAAAGGCATCCGCTACACGGCTCTCGTCAAGGCCGACAACCGGCTCAAGGACGGGGCAGCTAAGTTCTGCGTCAGTGTTGTGCAGGGCGAGAAGCAGATCAGCAAGGTCTGCGAGTTCGATATTCCGACCATCAGATAGCAACCGGGCATTGGTTTCACTGGCCGAAATTCTTCCTTCTGTACGAATAGATTTAGCGGTCTATACTGACAACCCGGATACGAGGATGAAAGGTGGAAAGTGAGAAGGGTAAACCTGTCGGTCATTTCTCCGGGCTGCGCACGAAGCTGCGCGGCGTCGTGCCGGTAACGTTCTTGAACGCGCGCACGAAGTTGGAATAGTCGGAGAAGCCGCAACGCTCTGCCACCTCCGCGAAGCTCAGCTCCGGGTGGGCAGTGAGCATACGCTGGGCTTTTCTTATCTTTATCCGCTGGATATATTGTGCGGGCGTAGAGCCCGTCAGGGCCGAGAGTTTGCGGTTGAAATGACTGTAGCTCATGGCCAACTTGGCGGCTATGGCGTAGACATCCATGTCCTTGCCCGACCCCATCATCAGATAGACGGCATCGGCCACTTTATCGAGGAATCGGCGGTCGAGTTCGCTTAAGGCCGGAGCCTCCAAGGCAGGTTGCTTCTGCGCCGTACCGCTGTCGCCCGACAAGGCAAGGCCGTCGGAAAACTTCTTCTGCAGCCGGTGCCGCTGGTCGATGAGCGTGCTGATTCGGACGCGCAGCTCCTCACGGCTGAAAGGCTTGGTCAGATAAGCGTCGGCCCCCACCGAGAATCCTTTCAGGCGGTCTTGCTCGGCCACCTTCGCCGAGACGATGATGATGGGGATGTGACTCGTGAGCTCGTCCGACCTTATCTGGCGGCACATCTCTATACCGTCCATGCCGGGCATCATCAGGTCGGAGAGGATGACATCGGGTATCTCTTTCCTCGCCTTCTCCAGCCCTTCCTTCCCGTCACGCGCGTATATCACCTTGTAGTTGTCTTCGAACTGCCGGCCGATGTATTGAGCCACGTCTGCATTGTCCTCCACGACAAGGATTGAATAGCCGGCTGTCTGCTCCGTATTGTTCTGGTCGGAGCGTGCCCCGTCGTCTTCAGCAAGTCCTGCCGTCTCAATATCCTTATCCGGGGATTTCAATTCTATCGCAGGAGCCGTCGGTGCGTGGAGAGGCAGGGAGAGGTAGAAAACCGTACCTTGGTTTTCCTTACTGTCCACCGTGATTGTGCCTCCGAGTCTTTTCACCGTTTGAGCCACAAGCGCAAGCCCTACACCCGTGCCCACACGGTCCGGTCCGTTGTCAATCTGGAAGAAAGGCTCGAAGATGTGAGGAAGCGCCGAAGCCGGTATGCCGCAGCCGTTGTCGGAGACTGTGACGCGCAGTGTTCGGCCGACAACCCAAGTGACAATATTTACTTTACCGTGACCTGGCGTGACATACTTGAAACTGTTGGAGAGCAAGTTGTCCAGGATCTTATGGATATAGTCGGGCACGAAGTTGGTCTCGACTTGTCGTTCCCTCGGTATAAACTGCAGGACGATGCCCTTGCTCTGGGCATAGGAAGCATAAGTCTCCATCATCATGCCTATGTAGGCCACGATATTGCCGCTCTGCCATTCAGGCTCGGTAATGACCGATTTCACCTTCGACAAATCAAGGAGCTGGTTCACGAGGCTGAGCATTCTCTCTCCTTGCCGCCTGATTGTAGATGCCATATCCTTGGCCGACGGAGACACCGCCTTGTCCTCGCACAGCTCCTGACTGATCCCAAGGATGACCGTAAGCGGCGTGCGAAACTCGTGGGTGATGTTGGTGAAAAAGGCTTCGCGCACGTCGCTGAGCCGGCGCAAGGCCCGATGGCTCCGGGCACGCAACCTGCGGTTGTAGAGCAACAGACCGATAATGACCACCAAAGACAGCAAGACGATGAAGAACACGATGAAGCTGATGTGGCGAATGGCCCGCTCATACTCCAGCATCGAGTGAGTCTTCGTCAGGCTCTGCCTTTGCTGATCGCGCTCTATCTTCTGGCTGATGCTAAGCATGTGGTTGAGCTTATCCATATTGACGAGCTCGCTCTCAAGCTTTTTCGCGTGCTCATAATAGGTGAGGGCCGTGTGCCAGTCGCCCCGCTGACGGTACAACTTATAATATAATGTGTTGATCTCCACCAGATGCTCCTTGCTTTTGATGCTATCGGCTATCGCGACGGCCTGGGCGAGATAGGCCGTTGTCTTCCGGTCGTTGCCTTTGTCCATCCATACCTTAGCCATCGCTACGACGGCGTTGAGGGCATGCCAGTCGTCATCGGAGTTCTTCATTAACTGATAGCTGGACTCATATTCTCTCAACGCATCGTCGTACTGGCGGTTCTGCTTGTAGAGGTCGCCGAAATAGATGTGGCAGAGCGCTACGCCAAGGGTGTTGTTGTCCTGCCGGTTCAGCTCCATGGACCGCCGGTAGTACGCCCAGGCCGAGTCGATCATTCCCTTCTTCTCATAGATGCTTCCCAGGTTGGCATAGTTGATAGCCTGACCGGTCTTGCTGCCCAACGCCTTTTCTCCGGCCAAGGCCAGGCGCAGCGCACTATCGGCCCGTTGCAGGTTGCCTATGGTGAGATAGACGTTGGAAAGGCCGTTGAGCGACCTCACGAGGTTCTTCCGCGCGGTAAAGGATGTATCGGCACAGGCCTGCGACATGACCCAGGCCTCATAATGGTAGCGTTGGGCCTCGTCAAGGATGCCCATCCGACGGTAGTCAGTGCCGACGTTGTTGAGGGCCTGCACAATCTCAAGGGTGTCCTGCGTCCCTCGGGCCAACTGGAGCCCTTTGGCATGTGCCCGCAACGCCTCGCTAAACCGGCTGTCATTGCGCAAGTCGGTGCCCTTCTTGCGAAGGAGAACGATGCTGTCATGGGTCTCTTTGCTGACGTGTTTCCCTTTGCCGCCGCAGGAACAAAGACTGAAGGGCAAAAGGCTGAGCATGATGATACATGCATAGAGGGAAAATGAACGTAGTGACATGATGGAGTTATTTAGATCCAATAATAACTTTTATTGTACAAAGATAGTTGAAATTCCGTTATGTTCAAAGTTTTTTTATAAAAAAAGTAGGAGACCATAAATGTGAACAGTTGTAAACATGTCACTAATAAATAGCTCTTATTCAGACTATTAACCACCTGTCATGCTAAAATATGCAAGAACACAAAAATGCAGTTTGATTAAAATTACAAGAACGTTGCTCAATTTTGCAAGGCCGTTTCGATATCTTCTGCCTAATTTTGCACCAGCGAAAGAAACGCTAAATATCGACATCTTAACTATAATAACATGGCCTCCAAAAAAGACAAACCACGGGAGAAGTTCAACGAGAGCGTCCTTCGTACCGACGAGCGTATTGATCTTTTGGAGACAATACACGAGATGGTAGAAAAAGAGGTGGAAGAAGTGATAGAACGAAAGTTCAACTCCAAAGAAGTACAACACATGTTTAACCAACTAAATAAACGACCATGAGACACTTAACCGTCAAAGTTGCCATTCTATTGGCAAGTTCGGTAGGATTGGGCTCTTGCCAGCTCGATTCTCCAAGCATCAACTACAGTTCGGTGACGAATCATGTCACCGATTTTACAGGGCTCATAGCCGCTATCAACGACGCTTCGAAGAGCACAGCCGAAAAGCTTGCTCTTTTGCAGACGGCGATGAACGGCCACGAGCTCTCGCTCAGCCAAAAGCTCCAGGCCATTGTCACCGCCATCGACAAAGGCATCCTCACACAAAGTGAGAAGCTCGCCCTCATCACGGCGGCCATCAACGCTTCAACAGAGAAGCTCAGCGACCTGCAGAAGACCGTCAACGACGCTGCGCTCACGCTCGGTGGAAAGGTTGAGCTTCTGACACAGGCTACCCACGAGGGATGGATCACCAACGCCCAAAAGATGGAACTCTTGGAAAAGGCCATCAATGGAACCACCGATGCCGTGAAAGCTGTGAAGACAGCCATCAACGACCAGACGGCAAGCTACGAAAGCAAGATGGATCTTCTCACGGCAAGTGTGTCAGCGGGAATTCTCTCGCTGAAGGATGCTGTCTCTTATCAGACCTCAGCCCTGGTGAACACCATTAATAACAACACCGAGAGGCTGGTGCTCTCCGTCAATGCCAACGGACAGCTCATCGCCACGGCTATCGACGGGGCTACAGGTGCTATCCAGGCACAGACCATCCAGATTCAAACCGGCCTGCAGACCATCAACAGCACGCTCATCACACAAGGCGGAGCTATTGTCTCGGCGGTTGACAAGAACACTACGGCCATCACCACGTTTGACACCAACGCCCAGACTAAGATGGATGCCCTGAAGAACCAGGTGAACACCACCGGCGGACAACTCGTCACCGCAATTGACAAGAACGGCACGACTATCGCCAACCAGGTCGACAAGAGCGGACAGGCCGTCGTCTCGCAGATCTTGGCTTCGGGTCAGGATCTCGTGCTTGCCATCAACAATGGCACGAAGACGCTCAAGGATGCTGTCGATGGCTTGAAGACCGCTGTGAAAGAGGGAGTCGTGAGTCGCAACGAAGCCACGCAAGCGCTCAGCAATGCCGTCGTAGCAGCCATCAGCGCACATAAGGTATCACTCACCGACGCCATCAACGTCCTTAAGGACGCGGTCAAGCAGGGTGTCACCGACATCAACGGTGCTACACAAGCTTTCAGCAACGCACTCACTGCCGCCATTAACACGCAGGGCACTTCGCTGAAGCAAGCCGCCGATGCCATCAAGAATGCCATCACACAGGGTGTCATCGACCGCAACACCGCCACTCAACTCTTCAAGGAGGCCGTTGTAGCAGCTATCGACGCACACAAGGTTTCGCTCAAGGATGCCGTCGACGGACTCAAAGCCGCTGTCACGCAGGGAGTCATCGACCGCAACACCGCTACGCAGGCTCTCAGCAACGCCGTCACAACCGCCATCACCGCACAAGGCACATCGCTCAAGGAAGCCGCCAATGCCATCCAGAGCGCTGTCAAGCAGGGTGTCACGGACATCAACGGAGCCACACAGACCTTCCAGGCTGCCATCACCGCTTCGTTCGCTGACCTCGGACAGAATGTCAACGGCGTCAAGGAGAAGGTTGGAGAGCTGAAGGAAGCCCTCAACACGCAGCTCACAAACGTTGTAAGCAAGCAAGATGCCGTAAAGACAGCCATCGACGCAATCACGGACAATGCCAATACCAACTCGCTGACATCGATGCTCACAGCCATAAAGCAAATGTTCAGCACGGGTCTGGCAGACCAGAAGGTGGCTCTCAATGGTATCAAGGATGCTATCAAGAACAGCAATGCTGACCTCAGCACTCAGCTTTCGGCCATCAAGTCGGCCATCGACGACAGCAAACTGCAGCTTGAGGCCATCAAGGCAGCCTTAGAGACCAGCAACGCATCGCTGCTTACGAAGATTGAGACAGTGGCCACGGCTATCGACGACCAGACCCAACAGGAAGCGGCTATCGCTTACATGATTGAAGACGGGTTTACCGCTTTGACCACTAACCTCAACGCACTCGTAGCCGCTGTACAGGCCAACAAGCTCGATGTCGACGTCATGAAGAATGCCATCACGGAGGCCATCAACGCCGTCAGTCTCGACAAGACAGGGCAGTGGATACAGACGAACGTTATGACCCCACTGAACCAGAAAATTTCCGAACTGATGACAAACTCAGGTAGTGCCAATGCCGAGATCATCAATGCGCTGAAGGAGATTGCGAATAACACCAAGCCGGTTGCACCCTGATGCACGTAAAAGCATTGACTCAAGACTATAACAAACAGTTGTTTAATAACATGTAAATCACAGACTATGAAAAAGAGTCTTTCAATCATCATAGCTGCCCTGGCTATAGCGTCCGTCGCTGATGCTCAGGTGAAGCTAAAACCAGACGGCAAGCTGCTGCGCCGAAACACCATCTCGGTGTACGGCATGGGCGGAGCCACCTGGGTGTCAGGACTCGAATTCAAGAATGTGGACCCCACCACCGGCACATCAACCTCGCCGATGGTAGGCGCAGGTATCGACTTCAACTTCCGGCCCTGGATAAGGATGGGAGCCAACTATAAGTTCTCTACTTACAAGCGCGAGCACCGTTTCGACAACTTTGTCGCCGACGGACAAAACGTGCGCAGCCCGGAAGTGACCGACGGCAACTCGCAACTGTCGCGCTCAGAAGGCGGGACGGCCTATGAGAGCCAGAGATACCTCAACCAAGCGGTGGACCTCACTGTTGAGTTCAACTTCCTGGAGTTATGGAAAAATCGCCAAGACAGACGATTCAACCTATGGTTGGGAACGGGTATTGGCTGGATGTGGAACCGCGGTACCAACTACCGCATAAAGATGGGAACCAACGAATGGACTGACCCGACAAACATCCAGAACGGCGTAACGTACAAAGACAACTACTCTATAGAGAGCTATGTCAAGGCAAGCAACCTGCGCCGCAAATACGACAGCCCGTATGTGCCGGTAGTGGCAAACCTGGAGTTCGACATCATTCCTCAGCTCACCATAGGTGCCAGAGGCGGAGTGGAGTTCATGCTCAAACGGCGTCACGATAACATAGAGCGCAACTTCTTCGCGGGAATGACACTGCGATACAACATCGTTGGAAAGAAGAACGGCGTGCGCTCTTACCAGCCGCTCTACGCGGAGACTCTTGATGAGCTGAACAAGCTGCGCGGCGAATATGAGCAGTATAAGGAGGCACAAAAGAAGCCCGATTATCTGAAGACCATCGCCGAGGAGCTCAGCGACATCAAGGACATCCTGAAAGAGAACGGGCTTTCCAAGAAGACGGTCGCTCCCGACTTCACGGTTCAGTTTGCGCAAGGCTCGGCAGACATCAACGAGACGGAGCAGGTTCGAATAGAAGAGTTCGTCAAGACACTCGGCACCGACTACACGATCAGCCTGGAGCTGTTAGGCGAAGCTTCGGCAGAGGGTGAGCGAAACGCTAACCAGCGGCTCAGCGAGGTTCGCATGGCGAAGGTGAAACAAGCTCTGATAAAGTACGGAGTAGCTCCATCGCGCATCTCGTCAGAGCGGGCTATAGGAGCCGACAACAACGGAGGCCCCGCACACCGCAGAGTCATGATCACCGTAAAATGAATGTGAAATGTGAAAGGTTGAATGTTAAATGGTGAGAGAGAAGTGAAGTGTGTGAAGTAAGGAATGAGTAGTGAAGAGTGAAGAACTCTAAAAAAAGCACTTTACAGTAACGGCTTTGCACAAATAACTTTACGCCATTTTAATTCAACAGACTTAATCAAGAGGTGAGGCAAACAAGCTCGTTTGCCTCACCTCTTTCTTTTTGACCGTCTATTTCTTCTTGACCGTCTCTTTCTTCTTGTCGACTGTTTCCTTCTTGTCGACTGTTTCCTTCTTGTTCAGCTCTTTTTTATTGTCCTCTTCCTTTTTGTCTACTTCTTTCTTCTTGTCCGTATCCGTCTTCTCTTTCTTTGGATGCATCCTGACGGTGCTTATTTCGTTGAGCAGGCTTGTCTGCATCTTTCGTATGTCGAACTCGAAATCGGGCAAACCCGTCTCTTCTTCATCACGATAAGGCACCTTCAGTCGCTCGACACGCTCCACCTCCACCATGGCGATGCCTTGCGCCAACATGCCCAAGGCCCGCGCCGCGCCATAGCTAAGGTCTATGATGCGGCCGCGCGTATGTGGTCCGCGGTCGGTGACGCGCACGATGATGCTCTTGCCGTTACGGAGGTTGGTTACTTTGAGCCGCGTTCCGAAAGGATAGGTACGGTGGGCGCACGTGAGGCTGTCGTGATGGATACGCTCCCCACTCGCCGAGCGTGCTCCCGTGGCTCGTTTAGAGTAAAAAGAAGCCTTACCCCTACGGGACTGAGCTCCCACAGAGGCAAAGCTAAAAACGAAAAGTACAGCCGTCAGCAATACTGTGACAGCTGTAATATGATGTTTATATTCCACTCATAGTTAATGGGCCTCATACGATGCCTTGTGCCATCATGGCGTTGGCGACCTTCATGAATCCCGCCACATTGGCACCACGCACATAGTCGATATAGCCATCCGGCTGCTTGCCATACTTGACGCACTGCTCATGGATGGAGTGCATGATGTAATGGAGCTTCTCGTCGACCTCGGCAGCCGACCAGTGCAGACGCATCGAGTTTTGCGTCATCTCAAGGCCCGATGTGGCTACGCCGCCGGCGTTGACAGCCTTGCCCGGAGCGAAGAGCTGCTCTGCGTGCACAAACTTCTCCACGGCCTCTGCGGTGCAGCCCATATTGCTGACCTCTGCCACGCACAACGGTTTGTTGGCAAGGATACGGTCGGCATCGTCGCCGTTGAGCTCGTTCTGCGTAGCGCAGGTGAGGTAGATATCCGCTTTCTGCTCCCACGGCTTCTTGCCGGGGAAGAACTTCGAGCCTTTGAACTCATCCTCATAAGGCTGGCACACATCGTTGCCGCTGGCACGCAGCTCGAGCATGTACTCGTTCTTCTCACCACTTATACCCTCTGGGTCATAGATGTAACCGTCGGGACCGCTGATGGTGATGACCTTGGCACCGAGCTCTGTAGCTTTCTTCACAGCGCCCCATGCCACATTGCCGAAGCCGGACACAGCGATGGTCTTGCCCTTGATGTCGATGTCATGGGTCTGGAGCATCTGGTTGACGAAATAGAGCGCGCCGAAGCCCGTAGCCTCCGGACGGAGGATCGAACCGCCCCACTCCATGCCTTTGCCGGTGAGGACACCCTGGAACTGATGGGTCAGCTTCTTGTATTCGCCAAAGAGATAACCGATCTCACGGCCTCCTACACCAATATCGCCTGCCGGCACATCCTCATCAGGGCCGATATAACGATAGAGCTCCTGCATAAACGCCTGACAGAAACGCATCACCTCGTTGGATGATTTCCCGCGGAGCGAGAAGTCGGCTCCACCTTTGGCACCGCCCATGGGCAATGTGGTGAGGGCATTCTTGAACGTCTGCTCGAAACCGAGAAACTTCATGATGCTGAGGTTCACCGACGGGTGGAACCGCAGGCCACCCTTGTAGGGACCGATGGCTGAGTTGAACTGAACACGGTAGCCCGTATTGACATGCACCTCACCTTTGTCGTCGACCCAAGGCACCCGGAACATGTGCACACGCTCGGGCTCCACGAGCCGTTCTATGATCTTTGCCTTCTCAAACTCAGGATGCTGATTGTACACATCCTTAATAGAGATGAGCACTTCTTTCACTGCCTGCAGAAACTCCGGCTCATGGCTGTGCTTCCACTCAAGGCCTTTCAAAACCTCTTCAACTTCCATAGTAGATTCGTTTTTTAGGTAATATTCTATTGACAGAATGTCTTGTTTACAAGGGCAAATTTAGGGTTTTTCGCAATACGCACCAAATAAAACTGGAAGAAAATTGTTGCCAAAGTTACATTTTGTACTATTTTAAGGAAACACGACAGCCCCGACCTGCTTTTTCCCGTCCACCATGATACGCAAGGGCTTATCGAACCGCACATGACGTACGAAAGATGTTTCCTCCACCGCCGGCATGGCATCGAGCACCTTCTTCTGTACGATGCCGCCATCAACACGGTTCGTGTCAATGGTGAAGTAACCCACACCGAACGAGGTGAGGTTCTGGAAGAAATGGGTGCCCTGGCTGGGGTCTACCCGATAGCCGGGGAGGGCTATCTCGGCGATGACGCGCGCCGCACTGATGGCGGGCCACTTCACAGGCACGCCCAGCCAAGGGTCACTGCTGCCCCAGCGTCCCGGACCGATGAGGACATATTGCTTGCCCTCGGCGAGAAACTGACGGTTTATCTTCTCGATGTCCATTGCTATCTGCGGATTGTTGGCAGCCGAGAAGTTGTCATCCCATTTCACATACACCACGTCATGCACATCCACCGAGATACCGTGCCCCAGGGCGCTGTCCGTCTTTAGCAAGCACCCTTCCGCGGGCAGGGCTTTCACATCCTCCACCAGCTCCTGCTTGGCATCCACAATAGGTCGGATCTGAAGGAGACAGAAATCGCCGGTCTTGTCGGCATTGAGGTTACAGGCAAACTCTATCTCCACCGGGCGCCGCATCGCCTGAGAGCCATATTTCATCGCCATCTGCATGAGTTCAGGCAAGGGGAAGACGCCTTGTTGGAGCACGCCGTCGAAAGAGATGATCTTGCGGCCCGTGTCGTAGAGCCCCTCACGGATAATCTGGTCATCAGGGTCGTAGGTCGAAGCAATATAGTTCAGCGCCCCGTCCTTGAAAGCCTCTTTCACGCGGAGGTTCAGGATATTGAAGCCGTCATCGACCTTGAAGTCGAGCCCGTCGTAGCTCGTATCGAGCGCGTAGAAGCGCGTCTGCGTCTCACGGAGCGCTATCTCCATGTCCGACATCTGAAGCACCTGGTCGGGATGGTAAGGCGAGACACGGAGGGTCTGCCCGCCGTCAACGATATATTTGCCCAAGCCTAAAGCTAAGGAAGCGATGCCGTCCTCCGCCTTTTCCTCACCAATGGGATAATAGTTGAGCGAGCGCAACACTCCTGAGATATTGGGATAGAACCGGCCGCCATAGTCCTTGCCGACGACCTCCTGCAAGATCACCGCCATCTTCTCCTGGTCGATGACGTTGCTCGTGGCAGTCATGTAAGCCTTCGAGTCGCGGTAGAACACCGAGGCATAGACCGCTTTGATGGCTGCGGCGAGCATGCGAAGCATCTCCTGACGGTCGGCAAGCCGCGGGATCATATAGGTTGAATAGATGCCGGCGAAAGGCTGATAGTGGCTGTCTTCCAACAGGGAGCTTGACCGGATTGCGATCGGACTGTTCGTGGCATCAAAGAACGTGAAGAAGTCGGCGATATAACTGTCGGGCAACTGTGCCTTGAGAAACTGTGCCAGGATCTCCTCGTCGGGCGCATCGCTCAGTGCCAGCGGGTAGAGGTTGTTGTTCTCCATGAACTGGTCGAAGATGTCGGTGCAGAGCACGACGGTCTTGGGAATACGCACGGTAGCCCCGGCAAACTGGTTCATCTCCGGGTGTGTCTTGATGATATTGTCAAGGAATGCCAGGCCGCGCCCTTTGCCGCCGAGGGAGCCGTCACCGATCCGCGCAAAATGAGCATAACGGTCAAACTTGCCGCGGTCGAAGACTGCCACGACGCCGATATTTTTCATGTGACGATACTGCACGATGGCATCGAAGATGATCTGCCGGTGAGCATCCACATCCTGAAGCTTGTGCCAGGTCACCTGCTTGAGGAACTTGCTCACGGGGAAGATAGCCCGTGCACAGAGCCAACGGCTGATATGGTTGCGGGAGACATGATAGAGCATGGAGTCGGACGGGATCTTGAAGATATTGTCCTGCAACTGTTTGAGCGTGCTGACGCGTGCGATCTCCTTGTGCGTCTTCGGATCGCGGAAGATGAAGTCGCCGAAACCCATGTGTTCCTCCAGGAGGTGACGAAGCTCCAAAGACAGCATCTTCGAGTTCTTGTCCACGAAATGAAAGTGTTCTTTCTCAGCCCGCTCCTTGTTGGCCGACTCCGAACTCTCCATGATGAGCGGCACATACTCGTCCTCCTTGCGGATATCCTCCAGGAGCCGGAAACCCGCCTCCGGGTCGCGCCGTCCATGGCACGGAAAACGCACATCGCTGATGACACCCAGACAGTTGTCCTTATACCTATTATATATACGCATCGCCTCCTCATAGGTTCGTGCGAGCACAACCTTCGGCCGCCCGCGCATGCGCAGGGTAGCAGCATGAGGGTTGAGCGCCTCCGTGGCGAAGTTCTTGCTCTGCTGAAGAATATAATTGTAGACATTGGGGAGGATGGAGGAATAGAAACGGATGGAGTCTTCAACTAAGAGGATCATCTGCACCCCCGCCTCTTTGACGTCGTGTGCGATGTTCATCTTGTCCTCGATGAGTTTAATGATCGAGAGGATAAGGTTTGTGTTGCCAAGCCAGCAGAAGACATAGTCGAAGATACTGAGATCTTCATGCTCCATGCGCCGTGTGATACCGTGTGAGAAGGGGGTGAGGACGATGCAATGGATCTCCGGAAACTTGGTTTTGATGGCGCGTGCCACGGTGAATGCATCGTTGTCGGCATTGCCCGGCATACAGATGACGAGGTCGATGCTCGTCGTGGCGAGCACCTTCTCGGCTTCCTCGATCGTTGAGACTTGTGTGAAAGTAGGCGGATAGCGGAGCCCGAGCGCCATATATTCGTCATAGATCTTCTCCTCCACGCGCCCGTCGTCTTCAAGCATAAAGGCATCGTAGGGATTGGCGACAATCAGCACATTATAAATGTGTCGCGTCATGATATTGACGAAGGTGACGTCCTTGAGGATAAACTTCGTCCATTCCTGCGGTATCTGTGTCGGCATAGGAATTAGTTTCTATAAGTTTCGCTATTTTACTTGCAAATAGGTCACATCGGAGAATAATCTTATAAACCGATGATTTCCTCTGTACCAAGGCCTGTCGCCTTTGCGATAGCTTCCATATCCATCCCCATCGCCTTTAGATTCCGAGCAACAGTTTTCTTGGCATCTTGGATTCCTTCTGCTCGTCCTTCCATCTTGGCAGTATCAAGCACATCATTCTGTACCATGATATTGTCAATGTGGCGGTCGTAGGCTTTGCGCTCTGCTTTATCCATCTTCAAGTATTGAAGCTTCTGCCGGGCTTCCTGTAAGCCCGGGGCGGTAGTGTCTTCCTTGATATGACCACTCTTGAGATAATCGATCCATTCCTCAAGGGGAGTCTTAGCGACTTTGTTGAACTCGTTAACACGAATAATAAAGTATTCCGGAAAGATTTCCTCTGGCGTCTTAATTTTTATAATGCCTTTATCCCGTGTGTTGATCTTCAGCGTGTCCTTGGTATGCACTCCGACAAGCGAAGTCTGTCCATGATACAGATAGTCGGCCCCCTGACCCAAATCAAAATATAGAATGCTGATGGAGTAGACTTTCTTCACCTTGTCATATTTATCTCCTAAGGAAATATGCTCTGTAATGGTTTTAGCAACACCATAGAGCACCCGCTCCAGATAATAGAGTTCACGAGCCTGCTGTA
>Ga0256406_1005021_pt1 | contig 14537 bp, 6 predicted proteins | sample RumenRJG_03DNA_FD_185986 | JGI IMG/M metagenome (GOLD analysis project Ga0256406, IMG submission 185986) | Bovine rumen microbial communities from Lethbridge, Alberta, Canada - RJG_03 | ecosystem: Host-associated > Mammals > Digestive system > Stomach > Rumen | place: Canada: Alberta | collected... | reverse complement strand
TTGCAAAGGTTTGTCAAAAAGAGACTTATCTTTGTCTCTGATATTAAAAACTAAAATGCGTAATGACTAAGAAACAGAAGAACATATTGACGCTGAAGTCGAAAGAGGCGATGGACTTCTTCTTGAAATCTGAGCAGTTTCATGGCTTCGAGTTGCCGGAGTACTTTAATTTTGACAAGGTGCTGAAGGCTGTGGCTAAGTCTGTGGGCAACAAAAGTTATGACGAGTGCTTGAGCAACGTGTCGCCTGATGAGTTGGCTGACGTCAACCTTGACATCCTGCTCAATAAAGATGGCCGTTATGCCGTACGTCCTATCATCTTGGCGAACCCGTTTCTATACTACTTCCTTGTGAGAGAAGTTTGCAATCCTAAAGGGTGGCAAACCATTCAAAATTGCTTCGGCAAGTTTACGCTACCGCACATTGCATCATGTGCACTGCCAATTGTGCCCGATAAAACGGAACCATTCCACAAGTCGACAACCATCTTTAACTGGTGGAATTCTATCGAGCAGCGCTCGTTGGAGCTGTCGCTCGAGTACCGCTATATGTTCGTCACCGACATCACCAACTGCTATGGCTCCATTAACCCGGAAACCATAGATTGGGCTTTGTCGATGAAAGGAACAGAACATGCCACCGACAAGAACCATGCTATGGCGCAAAACATCATTCGTTATATTCGCGCTCTACAGCAAGGGCGCAACATTGGTATTCCGCAAGGTAGCACCATCTTTGACTTTGTGGGCGAAATCATCCTTGGCTATTCTGACCTGCTGCTTCACAACCGCTTGCAAGAAGTAGGTGTTGAAGGATATGAAATCCTTCGTTATCGAGACGATTACCGCATCTTCTGCAACGATATGGACACGCTTGAGCGCATCTCTTACATCCTGCAAGATGTGCTGGAGTCGCTCAACTTCCGCATGAATAGCAACAAAACCCGCATCAGCCAGTCAATCGTAATGGACTCGCTGAAAGCTGACAAGTTGTGGTATATCGAAAACACACCCATCTTTAACAAGAAAGGTGTGGATTTTGATAGCTTTGAGAAACACCTGTTCTACATATTGATGTTCGGGCGCAAGTTCCCCAATGGCGGACAACTGAAAGTCATGCTCTCCGATCTTGACAAACGCATCGAGGAGCATCTTAAGCCAGAAGAGAAAGAAGAGGAATGGATTGACCTCGAGAGTGGCAAGGTTGAGAAACGCACCAAGACTATTCAGCACAGATTACCAGGTGGTTCGGTACGAGCCATGAGTGCCGTCGCTACTCAAATAGCCCTCGAGAACGTTTCTGCCAGCCACTATGCTTTGCGTGTCCTGAGCCGTATGGTTGAATCTCTTAAAAGCGATAGGGAGAAAGTTGACATCATCGCAAAGGTGTATGCCAAACTTCGCAACCAGCCCAACTCGACCTATAGTCAGCTCTGGCTTCAGAACATCACTTTCCAGCGTGACGAAAAGCAGCACAAATGCCCATATGATATGCGCCTTTGTCGCCTCGTCATGGGCGAGAAAGTTGAGCTGTGGAACAACTCCTGGCTTAAACCGGCCTTCACCGCTCGTCTCCCACTCGCATCAATTGTTGACAAGGCAACTCTTAAGAAAATAACTCCAGTCATTACCTTCCGCGAAGCGAGAGCGTATGAAGAGTTGTAAGTTTGAATAATCTATGAAATATGTGAAAAATTTCATAAGCGTTTATCCTAATATTCATTATTGGATTGATAATTAACAGAGGTGCAGATATTTATAAACAAATATGAACGACAAGATTTCCATAGAGCAAGCTAATCCGTTTACTGATAACGACATCGTAATCAGTTCAATCGATAGTATAAAAAAACATACCACCAAAATTGAATTCAAGTCTGATAATAGAATTATAGTGGCTCTGCCAGATGGTGATACAAGTTTATTATTGAATACCAACATAGAAGAAGCGTCTTTATATGAGTCTGATGATGCTATCGAAGTATATACAGATTCCGAAGGCTATGTTTATAAAGCCAATGAAAAATATGATATATACAAGAATATTATATCAAAAGCAAAGAATGGTCATGTTTTCAATGGAAAAGTAATTGATGCGACAAAACAAGGTCTTCTTGTGACTATTGATGGATTGCAATCTTTCATGCCAGAAGGTCAAATCGGCAATGATAAAAGTGAAGATTTACAATCGTATATTGGAAAAACCATTGATGTTAAACTTATTAGCATTAAACTAAAAGAAAAGGAAAGAAACAGATTTCTCCCGATTGTATCCCATAAGGCAATTGATGATGAGAAGAACGATGCATTAGCACAAGAAAAACTGAGTTTGTTAAAAGTTGGCGATACTGTAACGGGTAAAGTAAAACAAATTGCTAATTACGGAGTATTTGTCACACTATTCCCTTCTGTCGATGGCCTCATTCACATCACGGATTTATCTTGGGAAAGGGTTTCGAATCCCGCTGAAATTGTTTCTGTTGATCAACAAATTGATGTTGTCATCTTAGAAATGAAACGAAAGAACGACGGCAATCTCAGAATTAGTCTTGGGTTGAAACAATTGACTCAAAAGCCATGGGAACGCTTCGACAAGAACTTAAAAGAAGGTGATTTAGTATCAGGAACAATTTGTAATATAGTTGATTACGGTATTTTTATAATGCTTCCTTGCGGAGTACAAGGCCTAGTACATAAAACTGAATTATCGTGGGACACAACTATTACTCCAAAGTCATTTCAAAAAGGAGACACCATAATATCCAAAATCATTAAAATTGATTGGGAACAAGAAAAGCTTCTTCTTAGCATTAAACAGACTCAGCAAGATCCGTGGTTAAATATAACAGACAAGTATTCCATTGGAGACATCATTGATACTACTGTAACCAATATTAAAAACTTTGGATTATTCGTAAAGGTAGACCAAGGCATTGAAGGGCTAATTCATGTTTCGGAACTATCATGGACGGATAAAATACAAAAGCCACAATTGATTTATAATATTGGAGATAGCATAAAAGTGATTATAAAAAATATAGACACAGACAAAAGATCATTGGAACTTAGTCATAAGCGTTTACAAATGGATCCTTTGGAAAATCATCAAATAGGAGAGCATGTCAATGCTATTGTTGTTGATACAATCAAAAAAGGGATTCAGTTGAAACTAGAAAATGACGATTTGCCAGCTTTTATCCCTAAGCATAGCATCCAAGACGGGGAATCATTCACCCCTGGAAGGACATTTACTTGTGTCATTAAAGAGATTAATAAAGACAAAAGAGCAATAATTGTAGCTGTCGAGTAATATGGAATATAATACCGATTTTCAGAAAGATATATGGTTAAAACATATTGAAGTACAAGAACGTGTTCTTCAGCTTAATTCTGCACCTATCGTTATCGAACCAGATTCTATTCAGATATTTGGGAAAAGGATGCATCTAAAGGTATGCCAAACAGATGAGATTGATGCAAAAATAAGTAGTATCAAGGCATTCTTCAATATTACTGACGACGACATCGATTATGTCAATGACACATTAACTTGTGATAACAATTTTGTGGCAGATATTGATGCTATATCGAGATTAGCAGAGGACTGCCAAAAGTATTATATTCAATTATCTAAAAATCCGATAATAGATGGAGTCATACGTTCACGAAAATCAACTTTTTCCAAATGTGTCAAAGCTCTAAAAGAATTAAATGAACAATATGCCGTAGATAACAATGGGCGATTGCAAGTTACAGTAGAAGCCCTACGTAAATTGGACAACGATTCATCATTTCCAGAAAACGCCCTTCCAGATACAGCTAGTGGTATATTTGGTATTTCTCCAACCCCCGCATACTTTCTTCGGAAATGGCTCTCTATTGACTGCAACCATAGCCTAAAATATGAAATGATTAAAGTCAATGGTGTCGAAGAACGTAGATTAAGAAGGATGCTATCATTGAATGACAACTACCTGAACGAATCCTCACTTCAAAAACTTAATCAACTATGGGGGGTACGTTTTCTGTCGTTTGACGTTGCTGTTGAGGTTTCTCAAGATATACTAAAACACTTCAACAACAAAGATTCTTTATATGATTTTTCCGATCCAAAGAAAGGGATTTATTATTATCACTTCAATGTAAAGTCTCCTGAGAAACAAGACAACGCATCCATAATAGATGCTAAGTGGCAGATTGATTTACTTAGGGACATCTATGATACAGAATTTGGTAAGAATAATTATCATCTCCATATAAAATATAATTATATCTATGATAATCGGTTGTTCCATCAATTTGCTGATGGAATAAATTACTATGAATTCTTCCAGGATTTGAAAAGCACCATTCACGATGAAAGAATCTCTATAAGTGAATCCAAGCAATCAATAGGTGTAGATTTCAACTGGAGATCAACAGGCCCAGATAATCTTAGAATTGAGCTCAGCAACATGTACGACGACATGGAAGTATCTATTTTTTCTGGCCACAAATGTAATGTGGACATTTGTGACAAGAATGCGGACTGGGAAAAGATAGAGAACTTTCTGAAACAAAACTATTCTTCCTTAAAGACATATATTAGTTACAAAGATGGTTCAATGCACTATGTTCAAGAATATCATACACAAGAACAAGCCTCACAATTCAGGTATTCTCTTTCTGCTTCTTTGGGCCAATTAAACACAATGGGGTGTGAATGTGAAGTACACACTTGCCCTGCAGGGAAAAAGAAATATCTACTTCGTATTGACCATAACAAAATTTCCGAGAACAAAGAGAATGTAGTCAGTAGCCTTCGAGGCGCAGAGTTTACTGTTGGAGGACGCTCTATTGGGAAATTATTTAAAGTGATTTTCCCTGAATTATTATTTGACATATCTTCTGCAGAGTATAATTTTTCTGAGGAAGGAGCCTTATCTTTCAACAAAATCACACCGAATCTGGAAGGCGACATAGAAAAAATAAAGCGACTAAAAGATGCCTTTGACAGTATCGTTTCTGGAAAAGGTGTCAAAAACCCCAAGATTAAGGACTTCATTTTTGATGCGAAAAAAGCAACACCCACAAAAGACATTGATTATTTCACAAACGAGTCAAGTGATTATTATCGAGATATCAAAAGCAATCTACTCAATAGACATATAAATCCTTCACAATTAAATGCGATAATTAAGTGCTTGAAGGCTGATGACATCTCTCTTATACAAGGGCCTCCTGGCACTGGCAAATCAACTGCAATAGCAGAATTAATCTGGCAACATATTAGGTTGAATCCAAAAGAAAGAATTCTGTTGACATCAGAGACCAACCTTGCAGTTGATAATGCTATTGACAGGACTGTCAATAGTACTCACAATCTAGTCAAACCTATACGTTTTGGTTCAGACGACAAACTTGCCGTCGAAGGAAAACAATTCTCTGTTGAAGCAATGGAACAATGGGTTGCTACTGGAAAATATGAGTTTGTAGATGAATTTGAAGAGTCTTTAGAAGATGAAAGCAATTTGGTCAAGTCTGGCAAGATGATTCTTGTTAATTGGTTAGACAATATTAAAAAGCGTATTGATTACGATAAAATGGATAAGAAATCCGCTTTATTGTGGGAACAATACTTGGCTAATCCAGACAAACAATTAAGGGAACTCATATTCGAAGAATATAAGTCGCATTGCAATGTTATTGGTGCGACATGTAGTTCTATAGGAGAGAAGAATACAAAAAACAGGCCAACAAAGTTCTTTATGAACTATTGCACCGTTTTTGGAGAAGTTAGTACCAAAACAGTATTAAAAAATGATTCTGATGCTTTCGATGATGAAAATGAAATTGTCATCACAAATTATAAAAGCAAAGATGGTATTACCTTCTCTACTGTAATACAAGATGAGTCAAGCAAAGCCACTCCAGCTGAGTTGGCATTGCCCTTAATCTATGGGAAAAAGAACATAGTGATTGGAGACCATAGGCAATTACCTCCTATGCTCGACAAAGAAGAGTTTATTAACACTCTGGATTTTCTGATAGACAATTCAAATGGAGAAACAGAAATACGTCAATTAAAGAAGTTGAAGTCATATGTTATTAGAAATTTCAAAGAGATGGAGATCTCACATTTTCAGAGAATTTTCGAGAACATAGATGAAAGCCTAAAAGGGGAGTTTACGTTACAATATAGAATGCATCCTGATATAAACGAAGTTATTAAGCAATTCTACACAGAAGACAAAGGGCTTGAATGTGGACTCATTAACCCTGTGGATCTAGGAGTTAATGATGTCGACATGTCAAATCCATTCTCCAGATATCATGGTATATCAATTGATAATTTTATCTGTGGTGAGTCATTAACACCCGATAATCATGTTATATGGATTGATGTCAACTCTCCAGAAATGGTTGAAGGTACTTCAAGAATCAACGAAGGCGAAGTAGATGTTATTTCTCATATCCTAGAGAAATTCTCTTTGTCGGATTCATTCAGAGAATATAGCGAAAACTGGACCGATGACGATGACAAGGAAATTGGTATTATCAGCTTCTATAGCAAACAAAGAAATAGAATTAAGAAGATGTGCAAAGCATTCAACAATTTGCCATTAAAAATTGATGTTGTTGACAGATTCCAAGGAATGGAACGAAACATTATCATCGTTTCTATGGTTAGGAGTAATACCATTGTATCTGACCCACAACAAAAGCCAGATTTTTCCGAATATGTACTTGGATATCCGGAACAGACCGATTTAGGATTTGCACAATCACCTAACAGACTAAATGTGGCACTGTCTAGAGCAAGAAGACTTTTGATTATTGTTGGCAATAGCGAACTATTCAGGCAGAAGGAAATTTATAATAATGTATATCAAATAATTGAAGCTAACCCGAATGGGAAAATCATTAAATGCAATCCTTATGAAGACATTCGAAGATAAGATAATTCAGGCACAGCTGATATACAAATCTCAATCCACTGACAGTGCATTGAGAACATGGCCTTTGAAAAAAACAAAGTGCGAAGTTTTCTTGTACGAAGATGTATCATGTTCCGATATTGATACGATTATCTGCACTACGCTTCACTATCACAATGGAGTATTACCTGCTGAAGAATTGGCATCAATTCTTGGATTCAATGTCAAAGACGATTTTGACTGTAATCCAAAAAGATATAAAGATGATGCAGAGATTAGCATATTCAACAAATTACTTAGTTCATTAAAAAAGGATGAGCTTATTGAAGATGAAGAAGATATTATTAAACTAACGTCTTTAGGAGAGTTCTCTGTTAGAAACTCGAAGAAAAGACTGTTTTATAAAGCAGAATGCAGATTCTTTGAAAATTTCAGTTTAAAGTCATGTGATGAGAATGCATTCCCATTTAGAAAAGAGCTCTCTATATCTACGACTATACTAAACAAGAAAAGAGTTTCATATTATAATGCATTGTCAATATATGATATTGACCCCCAAATTAAGGAAGAAGAGAAAGGTTTAGTTAATGCGCTGCGTGAACAAACGCCAGAAGGAACTAATATTTTCAGCGCATTATTAATCAAGAATAACTTCTTGATTGAAAGCGAGGGGATCGACATTGCCATTTATAACGATGGTGATGATGATTTTGTTGTTGTATTATCAGATGACGGATCTGTCAGTGAGTACACCTCTAAATTGCTAAACAGTATTGAGAACGTCAAAGCTAAAGCGATCAAAGTTGAATGGGGTTATTATCTTAGACTACTTAATGACTCAAACGCTTTGCTTAATTATGAATGTCTTGCACCTTTTGAAGACATCATAGAATGGAATAAGGTGGTAAAAGATACCAGATTCTGCTGGAATGATCCTGCTTTGTTTAAGATGTTATCCAGAAATATTGATGCAAACATTTGGCACGATGTATCAGCAATATGTCCAACTGAGGAGGTTAAAACATATCTAAGAGATGCTTCAGACGATTGGGATTGGAGTGTCCTGTCTGCAAGAATTGATGGCAAATACATAGCAGAGAATGCATCAAAATTCCCATGGGATTTTGATACTGTAATCCACAACGCGCAGGTAAAGATTGAAGATATAGAACGTCTGCTAGTTGATCCAAATCTTACTTCCGTAAATTGGATTTGGACAGATATTATGCCGTCCCTATCAAATGAGTTCGTCATCGAGCATATTGATGACGTTTCATTCGATTTATCATTAATTACCGAGAAAAATCCAGAATTAGTGAAGTCAATGATTCTGGATTATCCTGACAAGGCATGGAACTGGGCATATATTTCAGAATCATATGATTTGAATTATATACTTGAGAATATTGAGCTTCTTTTCAAAAGATTGAACCTGAAATCAATAATAACCCGGGTTTTTAGTTCAGATGAGTATGCACAACTATTTCGCCAATCTGATGTATTCAAGAAAGAACTCTGTAGCATCCATAATTCGTCTGTTTCCACATTCAATGTAAACACCTTAGAACTCTCATGGAGTAAAGAAACTATAGACTTTTTGGAAGAAGTAGGATTGTTGTCATGGTGTGTTCCTATTGTCGGCGGTTTTGAATCAAATCCATATATCAATTGGGATAAGCAATTCTTCTCTAATTATGCAGACAGGATCAATAATAATGCCGGATACACATGCGTTACATCTCGAATAAACGATTTCTCTATTGTAGATGACTATCCAGACTTTATGTGGGACTGGGAGATCATATCATCAAAAAGTAATTGGATTAATGAGACTGATTTCGTCCGGAGACATATATCACAACTTTATTTAGAGAAAGCATTCTGGCTTTTCTCAAGTGACACTTTCTGTGCATTGTTTGAATACACAGATGTGAAGGATTTCATACTATCACATCCTGAAACACGAACTAAAGCCACAGAACTGGCCACCATACAACTAGTAAAGACCAATATCAATTTTGACTGGGATTGGTACATATTAACAATTAAAACTGTAGATACACTAAAGGTTGACAAATTAGGGAATGAGCGTTGGGCCGACAAATGGGATTGGAGTTATTTGTCAGAAAACCTAAAAATTGAAGACATCTCTGATTATCTATACGACTATCAAGATTATTGGAATTGGACAATTCTAACCCGACGCCTCACGCCGTCCACGATTTTAGCAAATCTTGTAGATTTTTCCGAGAAATGGGACTGGACCACACTAATTGATACAATCTTTACAAAGGATGATTTAAGAATTGACGGTTATTTACCTACTATTGCAGCTATCATAAGTCTACAAGAAGAAGAATCCCAGAAAAAACTATGGAGCAAAATAACGAAGCGCTTTTCTTTAGAGGAACTGTATGATTTAGTACATCAAACAGTTACTCTACCTGAATACTCACTTCTGTTCAAGTGGGATTTGTCTTACATTTATGACCATAAAGATTTCAATCTAAATGAATATATAGGTTTATATCCTGATGATGTTGATTGGGAATTACTGTCCAAGTCAAAATCCGCGGAGAGACTATTCTATTACGACAGAAGTATTCTTAGCTTTGAAATGTGGTTAAGAATGGTTAAGTCCTTATTATATAACAATTTATATTATTGGGACTTTCATGCCTTATCTCAAAATGAGGCAATAAACTGGCATCCTTCATTGTTGAAAATAAGGAAAAGACAATGGGATTGGCAATACTTATCTGAACACAGTAAATGCTTTTCTGATTATTCTGGCTCAAAGAACCAATCTAATATATCTAAAAACATCCGGCAATTCAAGGATGTATTAGATTTTGGAATACTTTCTAATAGAAATGATATAACATTCGATGATTCTTTACTGAAGGAGTTTATTTTAGAAGATTGGAATTGGAAGTCCATTTCTTCATCCGAGAAATTGTCTGTCAGTAACGAGTTCTTGATTGAAAACCAAGACAAAGATTGGGACTGGGAGCAACTGTCTAAGGGGCAAAAAATTGTCATTGACAAAGAATTATTAGAAAAGACCAAACAAAGAGCTTGGGATTGGGGATGCCTTTCATCAAACCCTGCATTAAGAATAACCTTAGCAGATCTTTTGTCTCTAGAAATATTAAATTGGGACTGGATAGCCCTCAGTGAGAGGAATGATATAGAATTTGACAACGAATCAATTATCACAACCATAGACAAACCGCAAATAACATGGGATTGGAGTTTGTTGTCTTCAAGAAAAGACTTAATATATGATGAGAATCTGATTTTTAAAATTGTTCAAAAGCCGATGGATTGGAAATGTGTTTCGAGTATGGACACGTTTGTACCTTCTGTCAATGTATTGTCAAAAATATCATCATATGACCTCGATTGGGATGCTATTTCACAAAACAAGTCTCTTACAAAAGACGTATTATGGCCATATCGGGATAAGTTGAACTGGCACTACATAAGCCAATCTGAATCATTCCAGAAGATGGGTGCCGAGTTCTTCAGTAAGTATAGGGCATATTTAGATTGGTCTGTTATTTCCAATTCGCCTGATTTCTCATTGTCAGTAGACAATTTGCACAGGTTCAGAAATAATGTTAATTGGAGTATAATCAAACAAAGGAATGACTTTGAATATACAAATGAAATAATAGACAATTTCCCAGATCATATCACTTGGTCTGCGGCATCTAAAGCGACTACCATTGATTTCTCGATTGAGTTTGTAACAAAATACATAGACAAATGGGATTGGGTGGCATTATTAGAAAATCCTAAGATTATTGAAAAAGCAGAAATGTATCATTCTGCTTTCAAAGAAAAGATTAATGGCGTTAAGTTTATCGAACGTTTTCGTATTCCAAATCCCAAGGTGTATCATTTCGCCCATTTGTTTAATGCAGTAAGCATAATAAGATCAAGAAAAATATTGAGCAGAATAGGCGGCAAAGGATTATTTGAGAATTCAGCAGGAAGTAATGTCCATAGAAGAGAAACTGCCCACTACTATGCAAGATTCTATTATCGTCCACAGACTCCTACACAATATTATAACGAAGCCTTAGGTGAAGATTCTCAAACATCAAAAGAAAGATTTGTTTTCTGTGGGTATGATGGTAGAGGGAAAAAAATATGGGAGTCTCATATGGAATGTCCTACCCAGAAATATTGGGGTGCCCAGCGTCTAGGTTCCCCCAAATGTCCGATGCCTGTCTTCTTCGAATTTGATTTGCAAGAAATATTGAACAATTGTTTAGAAAAGTGTTATTATAGCACTGGAAATATGCAACGAGATATTAGCCAAGTAGTTTCTGTTGTAGAAAACCCAAGTCGGCTCAACACATCGTTACTATATACAACTATCAAAGATGGAGTAGATACTTACAAAGAGTATTCTCAACAAGAATTTCTTGTTTGGAAAGAGTTAGACTTTTCTACGCTTAAAAAGTTTAGAATAATATGCTATAATGATGAACAAGCAAATCTTTTGAAACTACAACTTGGAGACGATCCTATATGCAAACATATCACGACTGATGATCATACATCTTCAGGGATAAATGTCTATCATAGAACAAACAGAACAGTTTCTATAGATGAGACAGAAGATACTATAAGAATAACCACAAATTATAGAGATCCTAGTTCTATCGTCATTGAATGTGACAATATCGAGAGTGTTGATGTAATTAACAAAAGTAATATTACAACTGTCACAGAAGGAAAGATTCAGGCTTATCCATCAATAAGTTTTAGGAAACAATCAGATCCTCTAACCGTTAGATTTGTTGATCTCCAGAAAAATGACAGTAATTCCTGGATTATATACTCAAATGAAAAGAAATGTGAAGATACAACGAAGACCTATCATATGATATCAAAACTAATGATTGACCAATTCAAGAGAGATACATCTGATCTTAAGATAGACATATCAAAGTCTTTGTTTAAGAGTCATATGCTTTATTCTTATCATGGAATAGCACATACAATAAGAGTTATGTGGAATGCATTCTTGATTGCCTCGCTTGACGAACGCATAACAAAAGAAAAGTATAGTTCAATTTTATATGCTTCATTGATACACGATTTAGGGAAACGTAGTGACACGGAGGGAGAAATCCATGGTGAACATTCTGCCGATCTATATCATGAAACTATTCACCAATTACTGGATCACGAAGAAGCAACATCCGTGTTAGAAGCCGTGAAATACCATTCTATAGATGACAGTAAATGTCCGATAGAAGTAAAGGCAAATATAATTTGGAATCTTCTAAAAGATGCAGATGCATTAGATCGAAGCAGATTACCAGGAAAAGGATGTAATCCTTCTTTCTTAAGGAATACAATATTTAGTGAAAAAACAGGTAAGGAAATACTATCTCTGTCCCAAATATTACCATCGTTTACTAGTGATTTTTCATGGGATTCTCCAATTGAGGAACTTACTGAAGTATTATATTCTTTAATCGATGGAAATCATGGGCAAGAAACAGATACTAATTTATCTGCTTCTGAGTATTTCAATAATGATATGAACTCTGATTGGAAATTGATTCTTGCCAGTAATATTCTATTATTTAAGGATATGAGCAAACATGATAAATGTGAAATGCTATATGGATATGCCGAGTGTCTTAGTGACACTTTATCGGCAAAGTTAGGTTTCGACATGAGCGAAGAATCAGATAAATATGTTGAGACTACAGAGAATGGCATCGTAGACAAACGTTTAGATGAATATGTTGCTCAAAAATATAAAACCCTCGATGAGATTTTTTATAAAGACCTGCAAAAGTTAGATATCGTTTATATAGAAAAAAACGTAGAGAATCTTGAACCCTTACGTTTTTGTAAGAACCTTAGATTCTTGGTATTTGATGGCTACTGGATAGACAAATACAAATTCAAGGACTTCTCTCCGCTAAAGCATCTTCCAAACGTATATATTTGGCATAACTCTGGAGATACTAGAATAAAAAATAGTTTTTCTCAATATACTAATATTGACAAATTCAAAAATATACACTATAGCGAATCTGCCGATGACCCATGGGCTGATTTTTGTGATGAAGTAACTAAATTTTCAAACGAATAAATTTATAAATAATGTCATACGTCGAAATAAAAGGGAATTTATTTAATTCCAAAGCGATGGCTATTGTAAATACAGTTAACTGTGTTGGAGCCATGGGTAAAGGAATCGCTCTAGATTTCAAACTTCGTTATCCAGAGATGTTCAAAGAGTATCAACGAATCTGCTTTCAACATCTTCTTAAACCAGGACAGATTCTTCCGTATAAGAAATCTAATTCTATCATATTAAACTTTGCAATTAAAGATGACTGGAAAGATCCCTCAAAAGTTGAGTGGATTGAAGAGACTTTACAAAAGTTTGTGGATAATTATAAAAAATTAGGTATAACATCAATTGCCTTTCCTTGGATGGGTGCAATGAATGGTGGCATACCTATTGAAACAATTCAAAGATTAATGAGAAAATATCTATCCAATTTGGACGGAATAGATGTTGAAGTATATGAATTTGATCCAGATGTCCCATGTGCATTGTACAAATCTTTAGAAATTATTATCTCGCAGAATCTTTTTGCTATTCCTGACCTTGAAAAGTATTCTGGTATTAAAGGCCGATATTGGGAAAGAATTTTCAATGCCGTTGCTGATGAGAATACGACAAGCATAAACAATCTTTGTCATTACTATGTTAATGGCAAACGAATAATAGGAAAGACCAACATTGAACGTTTGTTTGTCTTTCTAACAAAGTATAATAATGGAGAAATCCCAAGTACAGGTAGTTTGTTCTAGTTGGTTTTTTAAATATTTAATTAGTAAGGTCATGGTAACAGAAGAAAAGACTTCTCTTTGGTTAAATTTGAGGAAAGAGTATATTGATGAAAACTTTGGCAAACTCAAGAGTTGGCTTTCGGAATGCTCTTAAAAGATTATTATATGGATGCCGATTTAATGACAGATGAATATTGTAGTTTCTCTCAGAGAGATGCTTCCATCTTATTTGGGACGAAGATACGGCGGTTGAGGGTTGAGCGGAAGATGGTGCAGCGGGAGCTGGCGGAACAGTTGAACATCGACACGCCGATGTTCAGCAAGATTGAGCTAGGAGTGCGCCGGGCTAAACGCTCACAGGTCGTGCAGTTGGCAAAGCTGCTCAATGTGAGCGAGAAGGAGCTGCTCACGCTATGGCTTGCAGATGGTGTGCTCAATGCTGTCAAGGATGACCGCGAACTTGGGCTCGCTGCCCTCAAAGTGGCAAAGAAGACCATCATGCCATAATCTTTACCGCACACCAAATCAATCGGAAGTGGCTTTGTCGTATTGGCAAAGTCACCTCCGCGAGTTTATGGCAGTTCTTGTTACATGATGATTTCCCAGAAGCCGCCTTTGTCGGGACCGACGCGACGCAGGTACTAGCCTCGTATGCTCCGATGTTTCACGAGATCGCAGATGGATGCAATCCTGTGGCCTCCGCTAGTTCCGCCTTAGATATGTATGAATTATCAGCCATTAATCGCAGAATCTCAATGCGCTTATCTGTCAGTTTAATCTGTTT